>Ga0187894_10000247_pt1 | contig 73640 bp, 73 predicted proteins | sample GBC1701081metaG_FD_136650 | JGI IMG/M metagenome (GOLD analysis project Ga0187894, IMG submission 136650) | White microbial mat communities from a lava cave in the Kipuka Kanohina Cave System on the Island of Hawaii, USA - GBC170108-1 metaG ... | reverse complement strand
TGGACCCCAAGTGAGTCAGACGGCGGACAGACCTTTAACAACATCGAGATCCACGTATTTGACGGCTTTGCCGACGTATTTACAACATTTAGCGTTGCGGTAACAGAAACCAACTCGCCTCCAGTAATCGCTACCATTCCCATATTAACAGCAAGCAAAAACAATCTATTTGAGTACCAAATAATCGCATCAGATACCGACATACCGACGCAAACCCTGACGTACAATCTAGTTGGTGCCACACCAATAGGCCTTACAATCTCTCCTACAGGCCTGCTTAGCTGGATACCAAATCAATTACAAGTTGGCTCACAAACAGTTAATGTTCAAGTAAGCGATGGCATTGTCTCTGTATCCAAACCCATAACCATTGTAGTAAACGACTCTAACACATCTCCAATACTAGGACCGCTGACCGTACTATCGCCAGTCTTTGAAGGCAACCTAGTTACTTTTACTGCAACAGCAACAGACCCTGACTTGCCACCGCAAGCTCTGACATTTAGTCTCGGCTTTGGGGCCCCAACTGGCGCAACAATAGATCCAAGAACGGGAGTATTCAAGTGGATCCCATCCGAACTGCAAGGCGATGGCATCTATACATTTAATGTAATTGCAACAGACAATGGCCTACCGCCAATGTCTGATTCACAACCCGTAACTATTAGTGTAAACGAGGCAAACTCGCCCCCATTCATAACCCCGATTCCTCCACAAATAGCATCCGTTGGTACGTTGTTCATGTATCAAGTGGTAGCAACTGACAGCGACATACCGACGCAAACCCTATCGTACAGTCTTACCACTGGCGCCCCTGCAGGACTTGTTATCAACCCAACCCTTGGGCTCATCACCTTTACTGGCACCCAATCCCAAGTAGGCACATACACGTTTAACGTAATGGTAACAGACAACGGAGCCCCATCCGCAACCAGTGTTGTTAGCGTAAAACTTAGTGTCCAAGAGCTGTTCTGCGGACTGCCGGAATCGGCATTCTCACATGTGATTCGTGGCACCAATGGCAATGACAACCTCAAAGGAACAAACGACAATGATCTGATACTCGGGCTCGGCGGCAATGACTCTATTGAAGGACTCAAAGGCAACGACTGTATCTATGGTGGAGACGGAGACGACAAAATAAAAGGAAACAATGGAAATGACACGGTTTACGGAGGAAACGGAAACGACAAGATCGAAGGCAACGATGGAAACGATCTATTGTATGGAGAAAATGGAAAAGACAACATTAAAGGCGGAGACGGCAACGACTACATCGATGGAGGAAATAACACCGACAAATGTGACGGTGGTTCAGGTAAAGATACTTTGCTGAGCTGTGAAATTCGTGATGATGATCACGATGGAAGAAAGAAATAGCTTCTAACTTGAAAACAAAATAACTTACGGCTCAGGGAAAGACAAGTGATCTGTTCAACACAGATTCAATATCTGAAATCTTTATCCTGTCCTGCTGCATAGAATCGCGATGCCTTAGGGTAACTGTATCATCTTGTAATGTCTGGTGGTCTATTGTTATTGCAAACGGGGCTCCAACTTCGTCAAGTCTCCGATATCTCCTGCCTATCGCGCCGGAATGGTCCAAAAATGCATCATATTTTCTTTTCAGCCTGAGATAAACCTCGTCGGTTTTTTCCTTTAGCCCATCCTTTTTTACCAACGACAAAACCCCTACATGGACTGGGGCCAAATACGGCTTGACTGAAAGGACAATTCGTTCATTTTCCTTCTCGTCCCGCAATCCATGCTCAAGAATGGTGTAAATGCTTCTGTCTATTCCCATCGATATCTCAAATACGTGCGGAAGGATCTTTTGCTCGTCATCAAGGACTTCGAACTTTTCTCTGCTCTTGTTTGCGTGGCTTGACAAATCATAATCTGAGCGATAGTTGCACGCAACAAGCTCAAGCCAACCAGTAGCTGTCTGGACCTCAAAATCAAACGCAACTGTGGCGTAAAACGCCTTTTCCTTTTCGCCCAATTTTCGAAATCTGGATCTTGTCATGTCGATTCCGGTCTTTTCATAAAATTCCGTGAGAAGACCTAGATAATATGCAACGAACCTGTTTGGCAGCGCCCCAGATTCCACTGCTTCTTTGCAAGTCATCGCCTTTAGCTCCTCGTTTAACCAAAGCCTGATGACAGTGTCCTGAATTTCAGAAAACCTTTCCAAATCGTTAAGCTTGTTTGGGTTGCAAAATACCTCGATTTCCGCCTGGTAAAACTCGCGCAACCTCAACAAGCTCTGCCTTGGCGAGATCTCATTTCGAAAACTCTTGCCGATCTGCGCTATCCCAAGCGGCAACTTGCCCCTCATTGTCTTGAAAAGTCTTGGGAAATCAACAAAGATGGACTGGCATGTCTCAGGCCTAAGATATGCTGCTTCTGCCTCGGGACCGATCTCAACTTTGAACATCATGTTGAATTTGCGTGTCTTGTCAAACTCTCCCTTGCACTTGGGGCATCTGATATTTTTTTCGGAAACCACCTTGTCAAATTCCGCAAGCTCTGCGCTTTCCGGGATCTCAATTTTAGAAACCTCGAAAATGAGCTTGTCTGCCCTGTGGTTTAGCCCACACTGCTTGCATCTTATTACTGGATCTGCAAAGCTTGCAAGGTGGCCAGACGCCTCAAAAACAGACTGCGACATTATCTGGGAGCCGTCGATTTCAAGCATCACATCGCGTCGCACAAGTTCGCGCCTCCACAACTCGATGAACTTGGATTTCATGCTTACCCCAGATGGGCCGTACTCCCAAAACCCAGCCTGCGCATCAGAATAAATCTCACAGCTAGGAAAGTAAAAGCCGCGCTCAAGCGCAAGCTGCATTATGGAATCATAGTTCAACGAATCCTCACCTGTTACTCGAAATAAATTTCAAGCTATGCAAGCTCTTTTACCTTTTTTATGTTGCCAAAATCGTCCCTAGTGCTGTCAATTGGGGTCTCGAGAATTATCGGTATGTTCTTTTTGTTTATCAGTTTAACTATAGTTGCCATCCCCTTTTCGCCAATCTTGCCAAGGCCTACATGCTCATGCCTGTCTAAATTTGAGCCAATCTCACCCTTTGAGTCATTGAGGTGCAAAATCTTGAGATTCTCAAACCCAACCGTCTCTTCAAACTTCTTGAAGGTCTCCAAGACATCTTTTTCTGTTCTCAAGTCATACCCATATGCAAATGCATGACATGTATCAAAGCAGACCCCGAACCTTTCTTTTTGTTTTAGATGAGAAAAGATCTCGGCCCATTGGGCAAAATCCGAGCCGACAGAATTCTTCTGTCCTGCGGTATTTTCAAGTAAAATCACGACATCGTTTTTGACAGTTACTGCTTCTGTGAACGCGCTAATAAGTTGCTTTATCCCCTTTTGCTCGCCTTCACCCATGTGGCTGCCAAGGTGTGCAACCAAATACGGTATGCCAAGCTGTCCGCATCTCTCGACTTCTTTTATCAGAACGGAGACTGATTTTTTGTGAATAGCAGCATTTGGAGACGCAAGGTTGGGCAGATACGGCATGTGCGCAACTGTCGCCATCCTGTCTATCTTGCTTGACGCGAGCTTTTCCTTGAACTCGGCCGCATCGTTTTTTGGTATGTCTTTTGCAGTCCACATTCTCGGGCTGCGTGTGAATATCTGAAAAGCGGTACATTGACGCTCAACTGCGTTGTCCACTGCGGCCCCAATGGAGCCAGAAATCGATACGTGGAGGCCTACACGCATAATGACCCGTCATATTCAGATAATTTAAACCCCTATTAGCTGAAAACTCAAATTTTTAACGTCAAACCACAAGATTAGACCTGTGTTAAAACTGGGAACCGAGGACATTGCCAAGTATCCGTTTCTAAGAGAAGCCGGCGATTATCTGAGAGAAAAAGGATTCACTCTAGAACAGTTCGGCAAAGACGAGGATCTCAGACCAATAGTGGAACAAGCAGTTTCTCGAATCAGGACAGCAGCTGACGGCAAGATCTTTGGTTCAGATTTTAACGTAAAGGCGCTAGACACCGAAGTGTTTTCCTTTCTTGTTGCAGTAATCCTGCTCAAGCAAAGCAACATGCCCACTCTGATTAAGCGATTTTCGCTTGCAGAGGCAAGGCGGGCAGAAAAATTCCTAGAAAAGGATCTTGCAGACATGACAAGCAAAGTAAACGAGCAGCTCGCAATCAAAATAATCAAGGAACTGTTTGCAATGGAGATCCAAAAAATCGACGACTATTTCGTCATTCCAGTTCCCGACTACCTCAGACATTCTGTCCATTTTCACGAGCAAGAATGGAAGCTAGTCAATAGGCTAGTGGACGGTGGAAATGTCTTTCTTTCCGCACACGAAACAGTAAGACTGATCAGAAAAGAGCTTGACAACTTTATCAGTTCAAAGATTCGCTCCGTAAGCATTCCAGATCTGCCGGATTCTTTCAAAAAATACGTAGACGATCTTATCGTACTGGCAAAAAAGTTCTCTGTGCAAATAATAGAGACCACCGAATATCCCCCATGCATAAAGCACGCAATGGATGTACTAAGCAAGGGCGAAAACCTCCCACACTCGGGGCGCTTTATGCTGGCAACATACCTGCTAAACAAGGGCCAAACGATAGAGGAAATCGCACCTCTTTTCAAAAATGCGCCTGACTATAACGAAAAAGTAACACTATACCAGCTCAAGCATCTTGCGGGAAACTTTGGCAGCGGGACAAAATATGCGTGTCCCTCATGCGAGAAGCTAAGAAACGAGAATCTTTGTTTTGCGATACCAGAATGCGATAACATAATCAACCCACTACAGTTTGGAAGGAAGAAAATACACAATGCTTGAAAAAGACATACGACTACTCGAAGAATCTTTCAAAAAATTCTACTTTGATCACTTTGATTTGATTCACACGCTAAAAAATCCGGAAATGCGGGAGTTTGGATACCAGAAACTGAATTCCGGAATGAACAGGCATATCTCACTAAAGTCAGACAGGGAACTTCACCTCCTGCTCATGACGCAGATACCATCAGATGTTTACTGTTCAAACGCCCGATATTCATTTCCCAATCTTCCAATGGCTGAAAAGGATTGGCAGGATGCAGATCTGATCTTTGATATCGACGCAAAAGATCTAAACCTTCCATGCAGGGTAAATCATACGTGCAAAAAATGTACCGACTGCGGAAATGTCTTTGCAAACTCACAACAATGCATCAAGTGTAATGGGATAAAATTCGAGACAGCGTCGGTGTTATGTGCTGAATGCATATCTGCAGCAAAAAACGAAGTAAAAAAGCTGACTGCAATTCTGACTGAAGATTTCGGGATAAAAAAAGAAGACATTGCGGTGTATTTTTCAGGAAACGAGGGGTTCCACGTGTACGTAGCAAATTCTGACTATGGAAAACTGGACTCTAGGCAAAGGGCGGATCTGGTAGGCTATGTAATGCTTAAGGGAGCCATGCCAGAAACCTTTGGCGCAAAATACAATTTTGCAAAATCCCAGTTTGCAGACCTTGACGACAAGGGCTGGCTTGGACGCGTCTCAAGACAGGTCTTTGGCTCAAAATCAAACAAACCAAAGCTCTCAAAACAACTGATACTGGAAGGATACACATCTTTCAAAAAAAGGCTAGAAACTGCACAGGCAAAAATCGGGGTTCGAGTAGATCCTAACGTAACAATAGACGTACACAGAATCTTTAGGCTCGGAGGTACCATCAACAGCAAAAGCGGCCTGACAAAGACACTCTGCAAAGACTTGGAAAAGTTCAACCCAGCACAGGATTCTTGTTTTATTGATAGTGATGTGGTAACGGTGATGGCAAACTGCCCAGTTGAATTCCGGCTAAAATCCAAAAAATTTGGCCCATACAGTAACGAACAGATAACCATACCAAAATACGCCGCAGTATATATGATCAGCAAGGGATGCGCCACCTCTATCTAGCGGTTCTGCCTCATGACCCTAAGACATTAATTTGTCCCTAAAGGAAAAACCGTGATTTTGTATTCATCCACTGAGTCTACACCGCAACCAAACGCAGGTAAGCTCATACGACTGGGCATAATTGCGATAATTGGCACCATTGTTCTAGTAATTGTAGGAAACCAAGGTGTCATCCTGTCAATGAACATGACGGAATTTAGCGACCAGTTCACAAAACCACTCTATTATTCTATACTTTCATCCATCGTCCTTTCTGCCATAGCACTTCTCAACGTAGACATCAAAAACAGATCCTCAATAGTCTGGTACTCGATACATGTGGCAATCACATTCTTGAACAGGTCTACACATGATCCCGTATCAAAAAACATCTCGAGCTTTAGGGACCACAAGCTGAGCGTTCCACAATTTGTAATCTGGCAGATAACAAAGATCTTTCTGTTTGGCGCGTTCTTTGTCAACATCATGTTTGGCCTAGCACTAGTCTACATGCTTGACGGCAACGACTTGGGGGTCAGCAGCATACCGAACATTTTCTCATTGCCGTTTGTCCAGCCACAAACAGCAGAGGTAGCGCAAACCGTAATCGGCCTTATCCCCGCACTGACAATCATAGTTCCCCCGTTATTGGGCGTCATAGGAATGAGGCTGGCATTGTACGTCGGTCTCCATTCTATAGTCAGAGTAATCACATCATACATCTATGATTCCTCTCAGGGCAAGCCCAAGTTCCTAAACTATGTCTCTACAATAGAGGCGGTGATTGGAATCGGCGTGATCTGGGCTGCCATCAACATGTTCTTTACAGAACAAATCGACTATAACACCCGTTATATCATTGGTGGCACGCTTGCAGCTGGATTTGCACTTGTTGCGTTTGCAGTATTTGATAAGATCCGATCCAAGATCCTGACACATCCGATAAAGCGTGACCTCTACATTCGAATTTTCACGCTAATTGCAATAGGAATAATCGTTGGCACCATAATGGCAGTTAACAACAGCATCGCAGACACACGAAAAATAGAATATCTTGGACCTTACACGCAACAACAAATCTACGTAAACAGATACCTTGGCGAGCTGGACAAAGTCAAAATAACAGCTAATGATGTAAATCTCAAGTCAATTTCGCCAAACAATATTAAAGATTACCTAGAAAAGCACCGTGACGTCCTTGAATCTATTAGAATCTGGGACTGGGCTGCAGCATATGCAAAATTAAAGCCGGAAATCGGCCTCATACCGTACATTGATTTTGAAGACAATGACATTCTTAGATTCAACAGCACACTCTACTGGACTGCCTCGATGAAACCGGTCCTTCCATCCACTGTCAGTCTGGAAAACAGATGGTACAACGAGCACCTTGTATATACACACGTTCCAAACGGATTTTTGACACTGGATGCAACAACAGGACAGTCTGTGGAAAGCAACAAGCTCTTTTCACAAAGGGCAATCTATTACGGAGAAGGCGGATTGTTTGAGCAAACTTGGTCTGCATATCCATCAAACCGCGGAGGCACAAGCGCAGAGCTCAACGGTGCATTATACTCAGGCACGGGGGGCATCGATATATCGCCGCCCCTGAGTTGGGTCTTTGAGCCAAACTTCCTCCTGTCCTATCCTAATGATCCAATACACGTGATGCGATACAAGGACATCTACGACAGAATGAAAGTGATGTACCCGTATTTTCTCTATAATTTGTTTGGCCAAAAGCTAGACATTTACCCTGTAACCGATGGCACTAACACCTATTGGCTAGTTCCGCTTATTGTAGGATTTGACACGCAATCGGTTCCATGGTCGATTGGAAACCCGTATCTCAGACTGGTGGGCTTTGCGTTGGTTGACACCTATGATGGAAACATCACACTGCTCAAGTATGGCGATGATTATTTTTCGAAAATTCTTGAGAGCCAGTACGGAGACAAATTCCAGCCGATACCCTCTTGGCTAAACGAGCAGATCAGGTACCCACAAGAACTCTTCACTTGGAAGACAGAAATGTTCAACATATACCATGTAACAAACACCGAGACGTTCATACAGGCAAACACGTTTTACGAAATCCCAGAAAAGCTCGAAGCGTACTATATTGAAGCAAAGCCCCCTGGGTTTGATCGCACCAAGTTCTTGGGCCTGCTGTCGCTGGAGCTCAGGGGATCACAGGGAAAGAACCTCTCAGGATACATGATAGTCGAAAATGACTTGCCGACACTCGGTGATATGCGATTCTACCAGGTTCCGCTCAACTCTACTACAAAGCTAATCGGCCCAACAGCAGTCCGAGAGGCGCTGGAAAAAGACAATGACTTTAGACAGCTAAAAACTCTACTACAGGCTCCGCGCTTAGGTGACAACATACTGTATAGGGTAGGTGAGCATGATGTCTACTTTATACCGGTCTATACTGCCGGTTCTGGTGGCGTGGTAGCACAGCTTGGTACCATTGCAGCTGTAGGGGCCGCATTTGACGGGGAATACTATGTAGGCCTTGGAAGCACCCAACAACAGGCTTTTGAGGCATTTTTGAAAAAGCTCTCAGGAGTACCCACAGCATCGTCTCCTAGCGAGCCTGGATTTGACAAAAACGCCAGAGTTGCAGCAATTAAGTCCGCGTTTGAAAACAAGGGCATCAAGATAGTGACGCCAACATCACTCCAAGCTCCTATCTCGTTTAATGAAGGTGAGATCTCGTTCTTTACACAATCTGACCTTGAGGCAACAAATGACATGCTAGACAAGTTTGTCGACGACTTTGTTGTCCCGAGATCAACGCGAGTATTTATGTGGCAAGACGAAGAAGTCGTAAACATTGGAACAATAATAACAATTGATAATGTGGCAGAGCTGCACTACATCTCAATTGAAGTGGGCAAGTAAGTCCTAAATGCTATTGTTAGTTGATAACGGTTCAATATTTACAAAAAACATAGTGGACTTTCTCTTTGACAAAAAACTAGAGTTTATTTCCATACCATTTGACAAAATAAGCTCTTCAGAAATTGCCAAGTACGAATCATTCATCCTGTCTGGGAGGCGGCAAAACAGCAAAGAAATGAATGCCTTGAACTCGAAAATAATCAACCATGCCATTTCGGAAAAAAAACCGTTGCTGGGGATCTGTTACGGGGCTGAGATTCTAGCGCTAACAGTCGGCGGCACAATTCGAAAAATGGACAAAATGCAAAAAGGAAACAGCACTGTCAAAGTAACGGGCAAAAACCCGCTATGTGACGGATTGCTTGATGTATACCAAAGCCATAACTTTGAGATATCTAGTCTTGGCAGCTCGCTAGTTCAGCTCGCAAGCTCTGAGCACTGCGAATATGAAATGGTCTGGTATCAAAACTCGAGAATCTTTGGGACGCAATTTCATCCCGAAATAACAAAGGACGGTCTATCGCTAATTGATCGGTTCGTCTTACTTTGATTAGTATTAATTAAGAAAATGCTAAAGCAAAACCATGAGCGAGCATGAACTATTACTCCCTTCGGTTTCTGAGGAAAACATCTGCCTGCCCATGGCTGTCAGCGCCGTATCAAAATACTGGAACGTAAATCTGCCATTTGCCGAGGCAAGAGAGATTGCAAAAAAATACACAAGCGTGCGCGGAAGCATCCTGATCGAAGGCATAGAACTAGCAGAACGTCACGGCCTTGGAAGTCTTGTCTTACACTCATCTTTGTCTGAGCTAAAAAAAATAATCGACATGGGCATACCTCCGATTGTAATTCTGCCTGGACTGTTTGAAGTGGTGCAGCACGCATCGGTGATCTCCGGTTATGATGAGAAGGAAAAAGCGATCATCCACTATTTGCCGCAGCCAGATCAAATAGGCATGATTCCGGAAAAACAGTTTGATAATCTCTGGGAGGAAGACGGAAAACTCGCAATACTTGTTGCCCCAGCTGACATCATATCAACATTAAGAATCGAGAATAACTCCAGAGAAAAATCAAACCGACTTTGCTTCGTCTCAGAAAAGCTGAACCTGCAAGGCAGAACAGATGACGCAATCAAAACCCTAAAGGATGCAATAAGTCTAGACAAGGAAAATTCTACGGCATTATGCCTTCTTGGTGGAATATACAACGAAAAAAATTCTCACGAATGCATTCAGTATTATGAGCAAAGCATCCAAAGTAACAACAGGTGTTATCTTGCATACAGAGGCCTTGGAAATTACTATCTAAAAGCAAAGCAGTATGAAAAGGCAGATTTGTACTATACCAAAGCAATTGGCATCAACCCTAACAGGTTCGGGCCAATTTACAAAAATCGGGGACTAGCAAGACTTGAGCAAAAGAAAAACAAAGAAGCAAAGCAGGACTTTGAGAACTATCTTAGATACACGCCAAACGCAAAGGACAAGGACAGCATCCTGCAGGCAATAAAGGAAATATGAGTGCGGAGTGCGGGAATTGAACCCGCGACCTTCAGCTTGGGAAGCTGACGTCCTGCCAGGCTGGACTAACTCCGCTTACTGAATTTGGTAAGAATCTTACTAAAAATGGTAATTATTTAGCTGACGTCCCTACATACATGAATTGACTTTAAGAATCACAAACCTTTTTACGATTAAACCTTTATTCACAATCATGGCAGTAAAGGCAGAGTCCAAACAAAAGAAAAAAGAATACTTGGATAGGCTGCTCAAAGTACGAGAGGAAAATCCAGAATTATTTAAAAAATTAGAATCAATGTAGTTTTTTCACGTGTTTTTCTAGTAACTCTCTTACCATAAAAATTCCCTTTTGTGATTCATCCTCAAATAGATACATAACTTTCTCTAAAATACCTAGTAACTCGGATTGTTTTCTGATATCTCTAACATCAAAATCAAAACCATTTGAATGAAGAAAATCAATTGCTACAACAGTAGCAGTTGACTTGTTGGCACTGTTAAAAGGTTGTTCAAATACAATCAGTCCCATAAATGTAGATGCCTGTTTTAGTACTCGACTTCTGTCATCTGAAATATATGATAGCTGGTTCGTCTTATCGATTATTTCAAGCAATAATTCTAATTTTACATTAAATGATTCGTTTCTTCTGGAACATTCTATCTTATTATATTCTATAATTTCAGATACGTGAAATTCGTCAAATTTTTTCATTTATTATTATTCGGCACATGCAAGATATCAAAGCTATCTATTGAATAGTATCAATCAATTGTGAATGATCGATAAATTTTGATGAAAAAATGTCAGAATCCAAGAAAGAATTAACTCCTTGGAACAAAGAAAAAACTGGAATCTACGACGAAGAAACTATAATAAAATTAAGGGAGGCTAGAATGAAACAAGTTTTTCCATTAAAAGATACAAAACCTGAAAGATTACCCCAGAGATCTTAAACAATTGTTGGAATTAAATTTGAAAAACACGTGCCAATCAAAATTGGGAGGCGTTATCACCAAGCTGACGTCCTGCCAGGCTGGACTAACTCCGCGCAGATCGGTTTTTTGAAATTACGTTATTATAGTTTTGAGCATATCTAGAATCATGGATGCCCGCTGTCCAAAATGCGAAAAAGTAGCCGTCCTTGATGACGACATGAAATCCGTGAAATGCCCGCACTGTAACTTTGAATCAGAATATGATGCGTATCTGGAAATCATGAAGGACAAAGCAGTAAATATGGCAGCCGACTATATTCCAGACAGACCAGGCTTTTAATCACCAGAAAGAGCCCTTGTCAGAACAGTCAAGGTGCGCCCCACAGTTGCCGCAAACCATATGGCATGCTTGCATGTCGACCATTTTTTTGTTGCAGCGTGGGCAGATGATCTCTTCTTTCATTCAGCATCAATTGTGCAGAACAACCTTAAAGATTTTCTCCAAACATTAATTAGCCGCCCAAATTTCTTGGCCAATACTTGGCTAACTTTAAGCTGACAATATCTGACAAGAAAGGAAAATCTCTATCTAAAGAGCTAAAAGATAGAGAGGCAAGCGCACTAGTTGGCCTTCACGTTGGTAGCGAATTTGATGCAGCATTAGCTGGCCTTGGCGGCAAGCTCAAAATTACTGGCGGTAGCGACAAGTCAGGAATCCCAATGCGGGGAGACATTTACGGCTCTGCGCGAAAACCAGTTTTGATTTCACAGGGAGTCGGCCTAAAAAATGCAGAAAAGGGGCAACGCAGGAGAAGACTGATCAGAGGAAACACAATTTCAGAAGAAATCTATCAGCTAAACTGCTCATATGATGGCGAGCTCAAAATAGAAGAAGCTCCAAAAGAAGAAGAAAAAAAGGCATAGGTTAACATATTACGGTTTTTGAGATTTGGTAATGCATTGGCGTGATACTCTTCCAGAATGGTATGTAAAAAAATATGGATACCAACCGTGCGTTAACATCGGAACTGCAGGACACGTCGATCACGGGAAAACCACTCTAATTCAGGCGCTGACAGGCCAGTGGACCAGCGTTCACAGCCAAGAACTGAAACGGGGAATCACAATCCGTGTGGGGTATTCTGATGCAGCATTCTACAAGTGCAAGAGCTGCGAAGTCCCGCTTGGGTATTCAACTACGCCAAACTGCCCAAACTGCGGACAGGAAAGCGAGCTGTCCAGAGTCGTAAGCTTTGTGGACAGTCCTGGGCACGAAAGCCTTATGGCAAACATGCTCTCGGGTGCCGCACTAATGGACGGGGCAATGCTCTTGGTAGCGGCAAATCAAAAGGTGCCCCAGCCGCAGACAAAAGAACATCTTCTGGCACTGCAAATTCTTGGCATCCAGCAAATTGTAATCATCCAAAACAAAGTAGATCTAGTCTCATACAAGGACGCAACCGCAAACTATGCTGACATTGTAAAGTTTGTCAAGGGAACAAAGGCAGCCAAGTCTCCAATCATACCTATATCGGCACAGTCGCGCCTAAACATTGACGCACTAATAGGTGCCATAGAGGAAACAATTCCTACTCCAAAGAGAGCCGAAGCAAAAGAACCAGTAATGCATGTTCTGAGATCTTTTGACGTGAACAAGCCAGGTACAAAAATCAAAGACATCAAAGGAGGAATAATCGGGGGGAGTCTTACTCAGGGAGCTTTTTCAATAGGTGATGAAATCGAAATAAAGCCAGGAATCCTAAATCCGAAGAAAAACACGTACGAGCCAATCCGCACGCAAGTCATGTCTTTAGGAACTGCAGCCGGCATTGTAAACGACGTAAAGCCGGGTGGACTGGTAGCAATCGGAACAAAGCTAGACCCCTCTATGACAAGAAGTGACTCGCTTGTAGGCTCTGTGATTGGCAAACCAGAAACACTGCCTGAAAACTCTGTCAGTGCAAGACTGTCAGTGAATCTTTTTGACTCTGCAGTCGGGACGGTAAATGACATTAAAGTAACGCCAATCCAAGTCGGGGAATCACTGAGGCTAAACATTGGCACTGCACCGGTTCTTGCCAAGATAAACAAGGTCAAGGCAGAACAAATCGAGGTTCAGTTCAAAAGGCCAGTTTGCCTGTTTGATAACAGCAACGTGGCCCTGAGCCGAAAAATCGAGGACAGATGGAGACTAATCGGAGCAGGAATAGTTGGTTGAGGTAATATGCGACACCAATTTTCTTATTCATCTGGCTAACAACAGAATAAAAAACATCTCTACGCTTGAGACGGAAATAGGGGACATTAGATTCGTGGTTCCGGATGTCGTTTTGGCCGAGCTTGAGAAACTTGGGCGCGTGGAGGAAAAAAAACATGAAATCGGTGCCACCATGCAATACATCAAGTCATTTAAGACAGTAAATCTGGGGGGTAGTTTTGCAGACGACTCGTTTATCTCACATGTGGAAAAAAACGGCGGCGTGATCGCAACAATGGACAAAGACTTGAAGATGGCAATAAAAAAAGCAGGCGGGTCTATACTCACTATATCGAACAATAAAATCGTGCTAGAAAAAAGAAGATCTAACTAATCATTTCGGTCTTAGTCACTTTAGTTACGGTGCAAAAGTACCACACAATGAAGCCTGAGCTATTATGTGGTTTTGCATTGCATCCTCCACTTGTTTTTTGTTAGATCCCTTTTCAAGTGAGAGCTTTGAATTTAACGCGTAAACCTTGAACACATAGGTGTGTCTTTTATCAGGAGGCGCAGGTCCGCCATACCCAATCCCACCAAAGTCAGTCATTCCCTCAACTGCGCCTTTTGGTATGGAGGATTCCGCAATATCTGATATCTTTGGATCAATATTCCAGACAACCCAATGAACCCATAGTTTGCCTACCGCGCCCATCGCATCCGGGTCATCCATTATTAGTACAAGGGATTTAGTATCTGAAGGAACGCCGGTTATTTTGAGGGGCGGATTGATATTATCCTTTTTGTATCCATATTTTTTTGGAATCTCCCCACCGTCTTTGAAGACTGAACTTTCTAAAATCAAATTACACCCACCACTTGATACCTCTTAAAGTTAAATTTTTCTGCCTTGATACAAAATTGATTCTCGAGTAAATTCCACGCACCGATTCTAATCAACAAAGCCCAAAAGAGTAATAAACGCATATTCGTCGAAAGAAGCAATTGCTTTCTAATAAAAAACTGTTTTCAGCAGGTAGCTTTGATTTTCATTTACAGCACCTACTGATAATCGGAGTTTTATCACTATCGTTTTCAATATCTGTGATGATAAGATCGCAACCGGCAGAATACGGCTTTGAGCTAAACGAATTTGATCCTTTCTTCAACTACAGAGCGACTCAGTTCATTGTAGAAAACGGAATAGCTGAATATTTCCAGTGGCATGATACTATGAGCTGGTACCCATTTGGGCGTGATGTAGCAAGCACGTCTCAGGTCATGCTGCATATCACTGCTGCCACATTATACTCTGCATTTGGCGGAGGATCGGACTTGTACGGCTTTACCATCATGTTTCCTGTCATATTTGGCTCGCTTACAGCCATCATTGTCTTTGCTCTGGTTCGGGTATTGGGCGGTACGACTGCAGGGCTGTTTGCGTCACTAATGTATTCGATATCACTGCCAGTCATCACTAGGGGCTCAATTGGTTGGTTCAAGTCAGAACCCCTCGGCCTGTTTTTCGGCCTGCTTTTTCTTTACTTGTTCCTGAGCGGAATCAAGTCATCATCACACAAGGTCGCCTTTGCTAAACTAATCGGGAGCGGAATATTTTTTGGTTTTGCATTATCCGCGTGGGGAGGATCAGACTTTTTTGTCATGCCATTGGGCCTGTTTATTCTTGCGTTGCCGTTTGTCAGAAAGGACACGAACTTTCTTAGGTGGGCAGTGCCTGTCTTTGTTCTAGGCCTGGCTATATCCTTGGTGCCATTTGAAAGACCAGGGCTAGGATTTTTCACAAAAGCAAGCGGGTTCATGATAATCGGCCCTATGATATTTCTTATCGCGTGCTCTTTTATTCAAAACCTGAGTGGCGAGGAAAAAAAGAGACGAAACAACGCTCTGTTGCTAATTGGGATGATTGCAGCTGGGATTGGCGTGTTGATGTCAAGCGTATTTGGATTGCCTAGCTTCAGGTATCTAAATGCAATAAACCCATTTCTTACTACTACAGACCCGCTAGTGGACTCGATCGCAGAGCACTCGACTACGACGATATTCCAATCATTTTTGTTCCATTCTGTTTTCATGATATTTGCCGCAATAGGAGTATGGCTGATCTTCAAAAATCTCTTAAATGACTCTAACAAGAGGCGCGACGTACAAGTCTTTGCGCTAATTTTCGGCCTTTTAGGGGTGTACATCAGCTCTGCATTCATAAGACTTGAGCTGTTCTCGTCGCTTTCTGTTATCATATTGGGCTCTGTAGGGTTGGCGATGCTCACAAAAGAAATCTTTAGGCAAGAACAAAAAGAAAACAAAAAACTGATCAAATCTCATCCAAAAACCCTCAAAATTTCCTACTCTGTCATAATTGCAATTCTGTTAATCATACCAATGGTTATCCCTGTGAGTGCCAACTGGATAAACGGCGCAAAAGCGCCCCCAACAATACTCAACGGCGGAAGTAACTACAACATAGCTACTTCTGACTGGCTTGATGCAATGCGTTGGCTTAAGGAAAACACGGCAGAAGACGCAGTGGTGGCATCATGGTGGGATTATGGGTACTGGATTACCACGCTTGGAGAGCGACGCTCCATTGCAGATAATGCCACCTTGATAGACTGGCGTATCAAACAGATGGCTCAGGTCTTTCTAAGTACACCGGATGAGGCTTGGAAAATCCTACAAGAAATGGATGCAGATTATGTTCTAGTTTACGTTGCGGCGCAGCGCATAAACAGCGAAGAACCACCACTATATCTAGTTCAGGGGGGAGGTGACGAAAGCAAAAAGCAGTGGTTTATGAAAATTGCCGGCGCCCCTGTCGAAAGATACCTTTACGATGATGGGATTAGCCCCACTCCGGAATTCTGGAACGAGACAGCTCTAGGGAAAATGATTCCATTTACTACTTTTGCATACATTGATCTGGTGAATCAGAAACAAGCTGATGCATACCTGCAGGGATTCACGCCGGTGTATCTGGATGACATCAAGCTTCCAAAAGACGGAAACGGCCCTCTGAGACTAGCTTACATGTCGCCTGGACTTCTAAGAACAAATTCGGGGCCAATAAATGGCGTGTTGATCTATGAAGTAAACAAAGAATACAAACCACAAGAAGCAATAACAACAAGCGAAAACAAGAATGAATCTACGTCTGGCGAGAAAGGACAGATTGCAACGATCTCAACGAATTTTGGCGACATCGTTATTGCACTAAATCCAGGTGTTGCGCCAAAGACTGTTGAAAACTTTGTAAAACTGGCCAACTCGAATTTCTATGACAGGACGCTCTTTCACAGAATAGTGCCAGGATTTGTAATCCAGGGCGGGGATCCAAACACAATTGATAGCCCTCCTGGGACGTGGGGAACTGGGGGGCCGGGATACTCTATTGATGCTGAACTAAGCAACCTAAAGCACACCAAGTATATCGTATCTATGGCACGCGGCCAAGACATCAACAGCGCAGGCTCGCAGTTTTTTATAGTGCTTGATGATGCACCATGGCTTGATGGAAAATACACAATATTTGGAGAGGTAATCAAAGGAAAAGACGTAGTAGACAAAATCGGCGCTCTAAAAACAAACCTAAATGATCAGCCAGTAGACATTGAGGCCGCGCGAATCAAAAGCATAAAGATTTCCTCACCTTAGCTTTCTTTCTTGTACTTGTCCATTATCCGATAGCGCGCATACTTGTCATCAGGCGAAAACTTGGCAGGGTGCGCAGTTACCGTCTTGGAATTACATTTCGGGCATTGTTCTTTGAGGGTGTATTTGTTGCACTCAGGGCATCTGCGAAGCTGGAACTTCAAGTGTTATCCCTCTCTTGTCTTTTTAGATTCTTCTCGTGCAAAGCTAAACGTACCATTGCTCTTTTCTATAATCTTCTGAATCTTGTCCAATACGGGCTTTAGCATTCTCTCTGCAGTCTTAAAGTCTTGGCCCTTGACGGTGATTCTGTACTTTGGTGCGCCAATATACGTCACAAAAATGTTGGATGCCTGGTCTCCAATAGAATCCAAAATTGCGTTTTTTATTACCTCGATGCCGTTTGACTGGTTGCAGGTAATCTCGCATATCCCGCGTATCTCGACAGATGGCGGTTTTATTTTTGAGCTTGCTTCCTCGATTGCAGCTAATGTCTTCTTTGGAAGCTTCAGATCCTCAAGAACGGAAATGCCTTTTGTTACCACGTCCAAGAATGCGTCATACACAAAGTCATATTTTGAAAAAAGCGCATCCTCAAGCTTCTCAAGGTCCTTGTCTGTAAGTGATGCCAGTTCCTTTATTGTCTGCAAAAGTGTTTTGCCTTTTTCAATTCTTTTTACCTCCAGGAGTTTTTTCTTTTGCTGTTCCTTTGAGACCTGTTTTAGTGACAAGTCTATTTCGGATCTGTTAGGGTTCACCTTTTTCACAAGCAGGACTTTTTTCTCGCCTTCCCTGACAAACTTGTTCACAGAGCGAACCCAACCCGGAGCTATCTCAGATACATGCAAAAATCCCTGCATATTGTTATATTCATCAAGCATCACATACGCGCCATGATCGGTAAGCTTTGTTATAGTTGCAATTACAATCTCTCCAATTTCTGGAAGTTCTTGCGACTCTGTGGCCAATGCAACTTTGGCCTGAGCTAGATAATTTAAGGTTGCTGGAACTTAGAAATCAATACCTTTCTTAGCGCGTATTCCGCGTTGAAACGGGTGTTTTATCTCCTTCATCTCAGTCACCAAATCTGCGGCATCGATGATTTCTTGTTTAACATGGTTTCCGGTCAACACCAAGCTTACCTTGTGCGGTTTGTTCTTTATCAAATCGAGAACCTGTTGCATCTCTACTAGTCCAAGGTTTACCGCATAGTTTATCTCATCTAAAATAACAATGTCGTATTTTTCAGAAAGAATTTTCTCTCGGCTAATTTGAATCGCTTCCTGCGCAATTTTCTCGTGTACTTGTTTTGGCGTATTGTCGTCTAATATACCAACAAAGCCCTTGCCAACTGCAGTAAGCTCAAACTCAGGCTCGAGTCTTTTTGATGAGCTCATCTCTCCATAATGCCACGATCCCTTGATGAATTGGATCATGCAGATCTTGTTGTCGTGCCCGATCGCTCTTAGTGCCATTCCCAAGGCAGCCGTGGTCTTGCCTTTTCCCTTACCGGTATAAACAATTACGAGACCGCCTTCTGCCATAATAAAAAATCGTTGATGAATACTAAAAAGATTGGTATACTTGTTCTTTCAAAGATGGGGTGATAGAATTGAAGATACCACGAATCGTAGTTGCGGGCGCAACAAGCGGAGTCGGGAAGACATCCATTGCGTGCTCTATCATACACGGAATGAAAATTAGGGGATATTCGGTCCAGCCATTCAAGGTAGGCCCTGATTATATCGATCCAACCTATCTTTCGGCAGTTTCTGGCAATCCCGCAAGAAACCTTGACTCGTGGATAATGGGGCAAAAGGCAGTGGCTGAAAGCTTTGCCAAAAATTCTACCTCGGATATCTCTGTAATCGAGGGCGTTATGGGGTATTATGACGGATTTTCAGGGGCTTCCAACACCTCAAGTACGCACCATATTGCAGCCATCCTTCAGGCACCGGTGATCTTGGTACTCGATGCAAGCAAGACGGCACGCTCCATTGCCGCCACCGCGCTCGGGTTTACCAAATTTCACAAAAACTCTAGAATCAAGGGATTCATTCTAAACAGACTTGGAAGTAAAAAACACGAACAGATGTGCAGGGCAGCACTTGAATCGCTAAACATTCCGGTCTTGGGCTGCATACCAAAGAACCAGGAGATTTCTCTAGAGTCAAGGCATCTCGGACTGGTGCCGGTAGTTGAGAGGGCGGATCTAAAACAACAAATAAAAAAAATCACAAAAATAGTATCTGCCTACATTGATATGGATAGAATAATATCAATTGCAAACAAGGCATCGCCACTAATACAAAAAGACAGGGAGCACAATGAAAAATCCAAAGTTGCAATAGGCGTAGCGCTTGACAAGTCATTTAATTTTTATTATTATGACAACTTTGACGCGCTACGTCGGCAAGGCGCAAAACTGGAGTTTTTCAGCCCAATCTCAGATCTGTCTCCACCTGAGTGTTCGGGGCTTTACATTGGTGGTGGGTTTCCTGAGGTGTTGGGGCAGCCCCTTGCCAAAAACCAATCCATGAAAAAATCAATCAAAAAACTAGCTGAGCAAAACATGCCAATTTACGGGGAGTGTGGTGGACTGATGTACCTGACAAAATCAATTGATTATGCAAACAAAAAACACCCCATGGTGGGACTCTTTGATGCGCAAACCAGCATGGAAAAAAAAATGACGCTAAACTACACAAAGGGAACGGTCGTTTCTAGCTGTACATTGGCAAAAAAAGAGGCCAAACTTTTCGGCCACGAATTTCATTACTCTGAGCTTAATTCTGTTGCAAAGGATTCCAAGTTTGCATATGATCTGTCAATCGGAGTTGGAATCAAGAATAAAAAAGACGGTCTAGTAGAATACAATACGCTTGCCTCGTACATGCATCTTTATTTTGACCGTGGTATGCACGCAAGAAACTTTGTCAACAACTGTGTTGTGTATTCACGCAGCTGATCCACGTATAATCTTGAAAAGCGCATTTACTATGGCCGATGCGCTAGGCGTACCACCCTTTCTTCCTTTATTTGTGATATAGGGCACATCGACTGACTGCAGCTCTTCTTTTGATTCTGCCGCTGCTACAAACCCGACTGGCATGCCTATAATCAAGCCGGGTCTGGTTGCCTTTTCTCTGACCATCTGAATTACCTCCAAGAGTGCCGTTGGGGCGTTGCCAATTACGACTATACTGCCATTCATCTCAGAGGATCTGATTCGCATGGCTGTCTGAGCTCTTGTTTTGTTTAGCTGCATTGCCTCTTTTATTACCTCTGGACTTGAAATGTCGCAAATTACATTGTTTTTAAAATCTGACAGGTTTTGCTTGTTCAGCAAACCTATGATCCCATTTACGTCGACTATGATGTTCTTCCCTGCTCGCAGCGCATCAAGGCCTGCTTTCACTGCATCTTTGTGAAATATTATCTGGTTTTGCCGAGCAAAATCAAAATCTGCAGTAGAATGAATTACGCGCCTTACTACCTGCCATTCATATCCTGTGTATGGGTGGGCGCCTATCTCCCTCTCGATAATTTCCATGCTCTGGTCTTCTATTGACTGGCCCTTCTTAGTTTGCATTTTCTACCTCTCTTGCTCTCTCTATGATGAAATTGATCATTTTATCGTCTGTTCCAATGTGCTCAGTTATCAGAATCTTCTTCAGACTAGATTTTTCAACCGCTGGATTGAGGTCGTCATAGATGTCTCTTTTCACGTGGGCCCCCTCGTGCAAAAAATAAAACACAACTACTAGCAGCTCCGGTTTGTTTTTGTCGCATTTGTCAATCCCTTGTTGGATGTTGGGCTCCTCAATTTCAAGGAAACAATAGTCCACGTTTCGATATTTTGAAACTAAATTATCAACTACGTATTTCATCGAGATTTTTGCATTCGGATCCTTGCTTCCATGGCCTATCACCAAGACGTCGATTTTGTCTCTTGGCAATGAAACGTTGTCTTTTGCTAGGGCTGACTGGATCTTCGAGTCCACAATATCGACCATTGTTTTATGCATGCTCATAGGCTTTGTGACTAGGAGTCTTATGCCTGTCTTGGACTGGTACTTTATCGCCTCAGTAACTGCAGCCTTTACTTTTTTACCAGGATACAAAAAGTACGGCACGATGGTTAACGAGTCAACATCTGATTTTATGCACCTTGTCATTCCCTCCTCGATAAACGGCGGAAGAACCTCCAAAAAACAATAATTTGTAAAAGCATAGTTGCCGATCTGCTTTACCCTGTTGCAGATTAGATCAAGCTCATCTCTTACCTCGTTTTCCCTGCTACCCCTGTCGATAAGCAGTAAACCACGTTTCATTTCTCAATTCTCGCTATGGCTATGGTAAGATCCGGTGGGAATTTCTGCTTTTCAACTACAAGCTTTCCATGCGATGCTTTTATTGCAGCAGCTTCGGACACGCTGGGGGTTCCCTCGTAAACCTGTACTATCTCAGAAGGGTTTGGGATGCTGATTTTCGCAAGCTCGACTCTGTCAAAATATTCCAGTGGAACGTCAAAGTCCCTTGCTACATCTACTAGCCCTTGTACGTCATTTGGTTTTTTGAGAGAGGCCAGCCTTGTAATGGACTTGGGACTAAGGCCGTATTTTGACAGACAAACCAAAAGTGATTCTTTTATCTTTTCCATGCTTGTATCTCCATGTAGACCGATCCCGGCTACTAGTGTCTGGGGCCTGTACACAACAGAGTTCTTGAGAATGTCACCATCTAATACCTTGTCTGAAATTATCAAGTACGCCTTGGAATCTGACTGTTGTAATTTTTCAAGAGTGTCATAAACGGTGACGTTTTTTGGCAGATCTCCCTTCCACCAGTTTCTTTCTCCGGCATCCTGGTATATGCCAATCTTCTCTTCGTTTACCATCATGGCACTAATCTTAGTCACGCTAGAATCATCATCAATCTTCCATCCAAATTCTTTGCCTACCAAGTCTACTGGTATGGTCTTATTGACATCTGCGGCGGTGGTAATAACGGCCGTGGCGCCAAGCTTGCTGGCTATTTCTTCGGTCAGCTCATTTGCCCCACCTAGGTGGCCTGACAACGCAGAAATCACAAAACCTGCCTTGTCGTCTATTACTATTACGGCGGGGTCTGTTTTTTTGTCCTTCAAGTATGGCGCAATCAGTCTAATCACTGCGCCAAGTGAAAACATGCATACAAGGCCGTCGTACTTGCTGAATAATTCTGCAATCTTAGCTCCTGTTTGTTCTTCATACCATTTTGCATCGATGGCATTGTCATGAAATTTTGATGGGGCAAAGATCTCCCATACTGGGAAAAACTGTTTTATCTTAGATGCTATCTTGATGCCATTTTTAGTAATTGCTAGAATGGCGACCTTTTCCATATCTTGAAGTCTTTACCGTCAAATTAAATCTCTTACTCGGGGTATCTGCCTAGTATAGAACCATCAAAATCAAACAAAATGACTTCCAATGTGACCTTGTTCTCAGAGTGTGAGCGCATCTGTTTGTGGACCTCTGAGCATATTGCAGAGAAAAACCCACCCACCATGTTTTCCGTAACTATCTCTTGCACATGTCTTGCGGTGTTTGCTTTTTTTATCTCGCCTTGTACTTTGTCTGTCGCACCGCACCTTGCAGCGATTTTTGCCAAGAAGTCGGTGTCTATTTTGGATCCTTTCACATGTGTCTGCTTTACACCCATTGCCATTTTTGTCAGCTTGCCAATAAAGCCAGCGACATATGCTTTTTTGATGCCCTTTTTAGCGCATTGTTGGATCGTATATCCTGCAAAGTCGCCCATCTGAACAAAGCAGTGCTCTGGCAACTTGATCTGTTTTTTTGAAAACTCTTCACTTCTTCCCCCTGTTGTTAAAACCACGACACTGTCTTTCATGGCAACTGTTACATCAAGACTTTGGCGAATTGAGGCTGCAAACGATGCAGTTGAATACGGTATGACTATTCCAGTTGTTCCAAGAATCGAGATTCCTCCAGATATGCCGAGTCTGGGGTTGTCTGTTTTGGGAGCAATCTCTTTGCCTTTTGGTACGGAAATCAGAACTTTAATCCCTCTTTTTTTGAGAACTTTCTCCCCCACACTGGTGAGATTTTCAACGATCATTTTTCTTGGCGTTGGATTTATTGCAGCAGAACCAATCTCCAAACCAAGGCCCGGCTTTGTCACTCTTCCGACTCCTTGGCCCCCCTCAATTTCTATGTGATTTGTGTTTTTTGTTAATTCCACTTTTACAACTATCTCTGCACCGTGTGTGACATCTGGATCATCTCCACCATCTTTTATCACCGAGCACGTGGCACTTGCAGGGCTAAACATGCAGCTAAAAACGTTAATCACGAGTTTTTTTTCTTTTGGCAGTGATACTTCGACTATCTCTACTTTTTTTTGCGTAGTTATGGCAACAAGTGCTGCCTTTGCTGCTGCAGTTGCGCATGTCCCAGTTGTATAACCTGTTCTAAGCTTCTGCCTTGGCTTTTCCGTTTCACTCACAACATAATGTATCACGTTTGCGTAATAACCTTTAGCGCGATTCAGTAAAATCTTATTTGAGGATTTCAGAAATAATTATCCACAACGCGATTGCGGCAAGCCCACCGTAAAGCAGCAAATGTGTCATCTTGTGCGATACTGGTCTTTCAGCATTGTGGCTTTCATAATTCTCAGTTGCCCCAAAATTGCGCCTAAACTCTTTGTATGATGCCTGATGTCCGTAGCTAAACTCCTCATTCGTATTTTTCTCATAATACTTCCAAAACTCTGCCTGTGCGGTTTCTACGTCTTTGTGCCTTGAATTCTCTCTTTTTTGCTCCTTTTTGAGTATCTGGTAGGCCTCAGTTATTTCCTTGAATCTTGTGTCAGCATTTCCGTCTTTGTTTCTGTCGGGATGATACTTGAGGGATAGTTTTCTGTATGCTTGTTTTACTTCCTTGAATGGTGCCTGGTTTTGTAATCCAAGTATGTCGTAGCACTGCGATGCATTCAACAAGTAAGTTGCGCCGTTCATACATTTAAAATTACATTTATCATTCTTAAATGAGTGGGAGAAAGGAAATTCAAACTAGCTGTCGTTGGCGCAAATGGCTTTGTCGGAATAAATCTCAGGAAATTCCTGGCATCCAAAAAAATTCAAACAGTAAGCTTAGCCAGAAAAAAACACAAGCGTTTTGAGTCTGAAAAAACTGTCATCTTTTCGGATCTGGCAAATGGGAATCTTTCCAAGAAATTGGCTGGCTGCAATGCATTGGTACATCTCGTCGGCACTGGAGCACAGACAGCCGCCGCAGATTATCAATCAGTAAACGTAGAACAGACAAAAAACATAATCAATCTGTGCAAAAGCGCAAAAATAAAAAAAATTGTTTACATAAGCGGCCTCGGAGTCAGTGAATCGACCACGTTTGGGTATTTTATCTCCAAGCTGAAGGCAGAACAGCAGATAATCAACTCCGGCCTTGACTATACGATTCTTAGGGCGTCATACATAGTCGGTAGAAACGATCCGCTGACAAAAAATCTACTAAACCAGGCTAAACGAGGCTGCATAGCAATACCTGGCTCTGGCTCATACCGACTGCAGCCAATATCTGTAGACGATGTTTCAAGAATCATTCTCAAGTGCGCCACTAGCAAAAAATTCTCAAACCAAATAATCAATCTGGTCGGCCCAAAAACAATAAGCTTTGAAAGCTTTGTTAGGCAATTCGCAAAAGGCAGACAAGCCAAGATCCAGAAGATGTCATTGGAAAACGCCTTCTCTATGGCTCTTCGAAACCCAAAAAAAGCAGTTTACGGCTTGGACGACTTGAATATTCTTCTTGGCGACTTTACATCAGGCCACAGAAAACTGGAAAGGCTGTGCGGTTTTAAACTAAAACCTACAGGCCGACAGCCTTTTTGAGGAGTTCGGCCTTGTCTGTTTTTTCCCACGGAAATGATACATCGGTTCGGCCGAAATGCCCAAATGCCGCAGTATCTTTGTAGATTGGTCTTTTTAGGTCAAGCTGCGATATGATTGCCGCAGGCCTCATGTCGAAATGCTTTCTTACCAGATTTTCAATGTCTTCTTCTGGAATTTTGCCGGTGCCAAACGTGTTTATCATTAACGAGACTGGTTCTGCAACCCCGATTGCATATGCGACTTGAACCTCGCATTTTTCTGCAAGACCGGCCGCAACAATGTTTTTTGCAATATACCTGCACATATAGCAAGCTGACCTGTCTACCTTTGACGGATCTTTGCCTGAAAAGGCTCCGCCTCCATGCCTTCCTGCCCCGCCGTAGGTATCAACAATGATTTTTCTACCAGTCAAGCCAGAGTCTCCTGGAGGACCGCCAATCACAAAGCGCCCTGTCGGATTTACATGAATCTTAATCTTGTCGTGCCACCACTTGCCGCATACTGGCTTTATTACCTTTTCAAGTATCTGCTGTTTTATCTGTGCATTATCAATATCCGGGGAATGTTGTGTGGATACAACTATGGTTTCTATTTTTGTCGGCTTCCCATCCTCATATTCTACGGAAACCTGCGATTTTCCGTCCGGTCGTACCCACAGGAGTTCCTTGCTTTTTCTAAGTTCAGACAATCTTCTTGTGAGTTTGTGTGCAAGAAGAATTGGTAACGGCATGAGCTCATCGCTTTCATTTACAGCATAGCCAAACATCAAACCTTGATCACCTGCGCCTTGGTCTTTGTTGTCAGTTGCGGTGATCCCCTGTGATATGTCTGGGCTCTGGGCATGAATTGATACCATAACGCTGCACGAATCTGCATCAAAACCATATTCTGGCTTGTCGTATCCGATCTCCCTGATCGTGTTTCTGACTACTTGCTGTATGTCGAATTTTGCCTTTGTGGTTACCTCGCCAGCAACGACTACTAATCCGGTAGTCGTCAGGGTTTCTACGGCAACACGGGAATCAGGATCTTGTCTTAGAAATTCGTCAAGTAATGCATCTGAAATCTTATCGCAAAGCTTGTCTGGATGCCCTTCAGTCACGGATTCAGAAGTAAAAAGAAAACTTCGTGCCATTGAGATCGTTTCCTATAACTCGTTTTCTAGCCTGATAAATAATACATTATTTCCTCTGACTATTACTCTGCCGTAGTTTGCAACGATTTTACCATCGTGCATCTCTTCTGCGTCAGTCATAATCAGGTTCATGTAAGAATCAACATTATCCATTTTTCCTTTGTACTCTATTTCGTTCTTTAGTCGTACGGTGACTTTCTTTTTGGTGCTTTTTTGTAGTGTTGTTAATGGTTTCTTGGCGCTTACTTGTGACAATGGATGTTCTCTTGTCATGCTAGCTTTTTAACCTGAATAAAAGCCTTGCCTATCTAATAACACAAAGACAAGATTTGTTTATTTTTCTATTTTTTTTAGAGATTATCATTATGATTCAAACGGGATTTGGAAAACTTGACAGTATTCTTGGGGGCGGCCTCAAAAATGGCACAATTACGGATATCTCTGGAGCAAACGGCACTGGAAAAACCCAGCTGACATTGCAAATTGTAGCAAACTTGATCTCACATGGAGGCACAGTATTCTACCAAGACACGACGGGCAGCTTCAGGCCTGAGAGATTAGTGGAAATGCTCAAGGCAAAAGGGTTCGATTCTAGTTTTCTTGACAAGGTCACAGTTGGAAGAATTACAAACACATCGGAGCAGATAAACAATATTACAAAAATAAGCGAATCGGATTTTTCCCTTATAGTTATCGATAATGTAACGGATTTGTTTTCATTTGAGTATTCAAAAGAAGACCAGATGCTTGAAAAAACAAACCAGTTTGCAAAATACATGAAACAACTCTCCAAGACGGCACTGGATAAAAAAATTCCAATAGTGGTAGTGAACATGATGCGCAAAATAGCCGACTCGGAACAAGAGAATCTTGATCCGGTGATTTCTATTTTCACACACGTCAAGATCAAACTCGTCAAAAAACCAACAAGCTACGAGGGCGAAGTCTTCAGTGGGTTAAGGAGGAGTCAGTTTCTGTACAAAATTACAAAAGAAGGACTCGTTGATCTAACTTAACCTATTTAACCATCCAAACGTCTAATCATTCATGGCAGGCATTTTTGATTCCATTCCAGCTGTCTCTGTAATCTTGTTTGCAATTGGAATCATTGGAATAATGGTCTATGAGCGAGCAAAGTCACGAAAAGACGCACAACAAACAACTTGATTCAGTTCTAGCCAAATTTCATTCTCTTGGTTTTACGCAACTAACAGAAATCCAAAAAAAGGCAGTACCATCAATAATTCAAAAAAAAGACTCGCTAATCATAGCGCCAACCGGCTCGGGCAAAACCGAATGTTCTGTAATTCCGGCATTTTCATTTATTGCCACAGCAAAAAAACCCGGCAAAATAAAGGCGTTATACATCACGCCTCTTAGGGCACTAAACCGAGACGTCTTTAAGAGAATTATCAAATACGCAGAATCTGAAGGACTAACAATAGAAATTCGGCACGGCGACACGTCTCAGTCTGCGAGAAAAAAAATCACAACACATCCGCCAGACGTTCTAATCACTACCCCAGAAACACTGGTGATTTTGTTAACCCAAGAAAAAATGCTAAACGCGCTATCGGAACTGGAGTGGGTTATAATCGACGAAATCCACGATATACTCTCCAATGAAAGGGGCTCGCAACTCTCATTAAGCCTTGAGCGACTGCAAATTAACGCAGCACTCCAGATAACAAGAATCGGCCTATCTGCCACGGTTGGTAACTCTGATGATGCGGCCAAGTTCTTGGTGGGTACAAAAAGAAAATGCCAGGTAATACGGGACAACACGATACGAAAATACGATGTCGAAATCAGGCATGTAAACGGCACCATTCACGATGTTGCAGATGTCATAATCGAGTATCTGGTAAAACTGAATCTCAGCTCACCAGTATTGCTTTTTACAAACACTAGGGGCGAAGCGGAATTTCTGGCATCAATACTTCGGGAAAAGTCGCCAATTACAGTCGAGCTGCACCATGGTTCGCTGTCACAACAGGTGCGCGAAGAAACCGAAGAAAACCTAAAAGCCGGAAAATCAAGGCTGGTTGTATGCACATCTTCACTTGAGCTTGGCCTTGACATAGGATCTGTGGATCTTGTCATGCATTATGGATCGCCAAGGCAGGTTTCAAAATTCATGCAGAGAATTGGAAGAAGCAAACACAACAGGCATTCATCCGCAAAAGGAGTCATAATCACCAACAACGTAGACGACGAGCTGGAAACAAAAGCAATCATGGAGAGAATCAGAGAGGGCTCTATTGAGGAGCAAACAATTCACGACGGCTCTCTTGATGTCCTAGCACACCATCTTGTTGGATTGTCGATGCAGATCGGAATCGTGCCTGTGGCTACCGCATTTGAGATCTTCAAAAACTCGTATCTCTTTAGGAACCTGACACTTGAGGAGCTCAGTGATGTTCTTGAGCTTCTTGACTCCAATTATCTGGTACTGTTTGACAAGGAAAAAATGGTCTTTAAGAAAACTGCCAAATGCTACAGATATTATTTTGAAAACCTTTCCACGATTCCGGACATTTTGAAGTTCAGGGTATTTGATACGATCACAAAAAAGACAATCGGCAGTCTGGACCAGAGATTTGTGGGGGATTTTGGTGAGCCGGGAAACGTCTTCGTACTGCGGGGATCCCAGTGGAGAATAGTAAACGTGGACGAGACTTCACAAAAGGTCAACGTAGAGCCTGTTCGTTCCGGCGGCGTTACCGTGCCTTATTGGGAGGGTGAAAATATTCCGGTGGATTATAAGACCACGTCCAAGGTTGGCAAGTTTAGGACAAGCATACGAAACGGAACACTTGAATTTCCAGGTAACGTGATTGCACAGCTAAGCTTGCCTGTAGTTCCAGACGAAAAAACACTTGTGGCCGAATCAGTGCGTGGGCAATCAATGGTTGTAATACACTCGTGCCTGGGCACGAAAATCAACGCCACGCTGGCTACGGTGTTATCATCCATACTTTCCTCAAAGACTGGATTCCAAGTGGACGCAAGATCCGATGCTTACAGAATCGCAATCTCATCAAGGGGAAGAATACTGGAAAGCCACGTGAGGCAAATTCTTACAGACAAATACGAACTTGAAGAAATTGTAACCGCATCACTGACTGGAACGCATAACGTGAGCTGGCGAACCTGGAATGTAGCAAAGAAGTTCGGTGTCGTTAGAAGAGGAGCAGTGTATGAAAAAAAGTCTGCTAGGTTTCTTTATGAGAGATATTTCAAAACGCCACTAGTCAAAGAGGCGCTGCGCGAACTGTTCCATGACAAATATGATCTGAAAAATACAAGCAAAGTATTTTCAGACATTTCTGCCAATAAAATCCAGATCCACTGGTTTGAGGAAAACAAATTTTCAAAGCTTGCTGAACCGATATTGGATCACACGACAAAATACTACTCATCGCCTGCAAACATCGACAAAGGAATACTGGACCTTGTGAAAAACCGACTCTTCAAGACTACTCACAGACTGATCTGCGCAAGATGTGGAAAATGGGAAAAAGTAGTCCAGACACACGAAATAGAGAAAATCTCGAGCTGCCCGCGCTGCAAGGCAAGGCAAATCGCAGCTACCTTTTACTCTGATCACGATCTGGCAAAAATCATACAAAAAAAGGTGGGCGGAAAAAAGACCACGTCTGAAGAAAACCGCAAGTTTGCTAGGGCTTGGAAGACAGCATCGCTTTTGGCAAATTTTGATAAAACCGCATTAATCGTTCTCTCAGGGTATGGGGTAGGCGCAGATACGGCTTCAAGAATACTAAGAAACATGGTGGATGACGAGACATTATACCGACAGATTTACGAGGCAGAAAGGCAGTATGTCACTACGCGCGGTTTCTGGGATTAATTCTTCTTCTTTATGACTGAATACGGAGTCAGAGAAAGCTCAGTTCTTCCCTCAAGGCCTGGTTTTGCTACAACTCCGCTAAGAGAGATTATCTCGCCAATTGAGCACTCGTCTAGGAGCCTTGCCTGATTTCGCCATCCCTTTACCCAAATTTGGGCAGTGTCGTCTTCTATGAACATCTCAGATAATGTGATGCTCTCGCCGGCCTTTGTTTGGATGTTTCTTTTTTCTGGCGCCTTGAGTATGATGGCCTCGACGCAATAATTATTGTTGTCCGGCTTTATGTTTGCGATTTTTGTTCGTAGATCCGCAAGGCCTGGAAGCTCATCATCAATTTTTCTGACAAAGGAATCCGCATCTATTGTTATGTTGCTTCCATACATTTTTGATGGCATGCACTCCAGAATATCGTCCTGGGCAAATGATTTTGTTGCATCGGAAGTATCGATGATGTTGAAGAGCTGTTTCTCTTTGTTAACACCAAGAATCATTCTCTGGCCGTTTTCATTTTTTGTAGCAGTTAGTATCCTAATTATGACGGGCTCCACCTGTTTTCCAGCTTGAATCTCAAGTATAGTTGATTCGTTTCCATGAATCTCTAACTCTTGCTGGTTCATTTTTATTTTGACACCAATAAGTCTGGCCTTTGTTTCAGACGGTATCACTTTTGGAATCTCAGAGTCATTTTTGTTCCATAGTACTACTCGCATAGAGCGGCCATCCTTACCCCTTAGTCTGAACCGCAAAGCGGTTCCTGGCGCGCCGCGGAAATTTGTAAATTCTGAAAAACTAATGCTTCCATCTATTGTCCCTGAAACGACAATGTTGTTCTCACCTTCCTTGGTATCAGATACGTCTTTTGTAAGTGAATCAATCGACGGGATGTTGCTTTCCGTGCTTGCGCGCTCTATGGTCGAGCCTGAGCCAACATTGATGGTCAGCTGCCCGTTCAGGTCAGACTTGACATAAGCCTTGATTATTTTTATGAGGTCCCCTGGGCTTATGTTTGTCATTTCTGGAATGTTTGCCTTTTCATCCCACATTTTTACAGTGGCAGCAGATTCGGCGTCATACACTGTCATGCTTCGGAGGAAAAACTGCGAGCCGTCCTTTCTTGAGAACTGCTTCTTTGGCGAAACATTGAGAACCCTTGTCTGCAAGGTGACTTCCTTTGCACCCGCGTACAAATCCTTGATGCCAATCTCGCTTTTTGGCGGCTCTGAAATCATTATGCCAAGATCCGATGCCACCAGAAACAATGCTCCCTGATCAGTAAGGTAACCGGCACCGATCTTTTCTTTTTTCTGTGCGATCAGGCCCTCGATGTCTTGTTTTGTTAGCTCGGGCTTTTGTTCAAGGAGCTTTGCAAGAAGGGAATCGAATTCATTCAAGTTAACTTGTGATAAACTAATGTACTAATAAAAATTTCAGTCGATCATCTAAATTAGAGTGGCGATCACAAATATTCATGTCGAGTATAGTTGCTAGATCGCTTTCAAAGTCGTATGGGGACGTAGTGGCGGTAAATGGAATCGATCTGGATGTAAAGGCAGGACACGTGTTCGGTTTTTTGGGCCCAAACGGCGCGGGAAAATCGACTACCATGAAGCTACTCACCACACTGATGCCCCCAACAAATGGTACAATTGAGATTCTTGGGCTAAACGCGATCAAGCACCCGCTGGAAGTGAGAAAAAGAATAGGCGTTGTGATACAGCAACCAAGCTACGAGCCGAATCTGTCCGTGGAAAAATCACTTGAAAAATATGGGATGATGTGGAACATTGACAAAAAAACAAGAAAGCAAAAGGCAGACGAGCTAATAGACATATTTGATCTGCAGGAAATAAGGAAACAAAAAAACGAGGATCTCTCAATAGGGCAAAGAAGACGCGTCCAAGTCGCGCGCGAGTTCATGCATGAAATGGATCTGTTATTCCTAGACGAGCCTACGGTTGGCTTGGATCCAAGCGCAAGAAGGAGGCTGCTTGACTTTCTCAAAAACAAGGCAAAAAGCGGTCTTACCATATTCTATACCACACACGTACTCACCGAAGCAGAATACCTTTGTGACGAGATTGCTGTCATAAACAAGGGCAAAATACTGGCAGTCGACACACCAGATCAGCTAAAAAGCACGTTTGGGCAGGAAAAAACGATTAAAGTTCATCTCTTATACAGACATGACAACCTGGCAGACCTGTTATCAAACATTGCTGACTGTAGTATTGACTTTAACACGGGAACCGACATAATCATACAATCTGGCAAATCCGAGCTTGTCCTTTCGAAAATACTTCAAATACTAATAGAAAACAACATTGCAATTGAGGATCTGTCTGCCATGCCAACTACGCTAGAGGAGATATTTCTAAAAATGGTCAAGGATACAAATGCACCCGACAATTAGACTAGTAAACAGAAATCTGACAATTTCGCTAAATCCGGGATTTCTAGTATGGCAGGTGATCTTTCCAATTGTGTATATCTTTGTAGCCGGCTTTGCATACACGTCATTGATAAAATCAGTCCCATTTGGAGATTCACATATGGATTATCCAGCCTTTATCGCGTCTGGAATGATAGGGTTTAACATAATGAACAGCACACTGGTTTCTGGAATCATCATATGGAATGACAGAAGACACGGAATGTTTGAGCAAATCCTAGTTGGACCATTTACGAGGGCAAACTACATCCTAAGTAATGTCTACACAATTGCAATAATCGGCCTCATCAGCGCCGCGTTAATCACTTTGATCGGATACCCATTGTTTTTTGAATCTGTGAAACCAAATCCGCTCACAATACCATTCATGGTTTTTGCATCGATTGTGGGCTCGATTTTGTTCGGCTCGATTGCCTCGATAATCTCTACCCGGCTCAGATCAAGCGAGGGTTTCAATGTGATAATAAACACGGTCTTTCTGTTTTTTGCGTTCGTGAGCACCGCATTTTATCCTGCACAAGGCGCACCAGAGCCTCTTGCCACGGCATTTTACCTTAATCCGCTCACGTATCTAGTAGACATAATACGCGCTGGCGTCTTTGGAACATTCACCGAGTTTGTTATGCTCGAAATGCTAGTGCTGTTGGGCCTAGCAGCTGCGCTCTTTGTAGTGGCGATAAAGCTTCTCACAAAACTTGACTTGTAAAACAAAGTAGCCCGGCCCAGACTCGAACTGGGGTCAAGGGCTCCAAAGGCCCCTATGCTTGACCGCTACACTACCGGGCTTCTTGTAATCACCCTCAAAAACTCCTATTATTGATATTTTCTATTTTGTTCCAGCTTGATAGCTTCAAGTAATTTCTTGTAAGGATCTTCCATCGCTGACAGCGTCTTTTTTGCATTTTTGCGCAATGCTTTGTTGTCAGAGCGTAGCATTCTGTCTATGGTAAAAACAATTTTGTTCGGATCCGATTCCAGCAATATGAGCTTTTTTCCAACCAAATAGTCTTGTACTAGGTTTGGTACAGCGTTGTACGAAATCGTCGGAATACCAAGGAGGGCAGCCTCTGCAGTCATTGTGCCGCCAGAGCCAACAAAGACGTCAGTGTCCTGTAGCAAGGTGCTGCCAACCACCACCTTGTCTAGAATTCTTATTTTTTTACCCAATACCCGCCTTAGCTTCAAAATTTGCGTTTTGTATCTCGGAAGTACTATCACATTTGCATCAGGAAACCTGCTGGCGATTTTCTCTATTATTTTCAGTATGTGATTTTCGTTTTTTTGCACGTATGCGGCTTGGGCCTCCTCGATTCTGATCAGAATGTTCTTTTTCCCGTGTTTTCTTGGAGCAGTCTTTGTCTTCCCGTATTTTATGATCACGGCTGCATCGATCGCCTTGTAAGAAATTATGTTCTTTTCATCAATGCCATATTTTGTAAACTCTTTTTTTGGTATGATCCAGGGAATCAGCAATTTCTGAACAAGCGGCACTGAAAGACGCATTACCGCTTGCGCATGAGGCGAGTCGCAAAAAGCAACGTGCCTTATTCCCAAGCCAAACGAAATTCTTGCTGCTTCCGGAGAACAGAAACTAACTGTGAGATCGGGCTGGAACTTTTGAATCTGTCTTGTGAGTACTGATGTCCTTTCCAGTCCTGCATTTAGCTTGCCAATCCTGCTCTGTCCGCCATGTTTTCCAATCAGACTCAATCTGATTTTTCTGAGCTTTGCGAGCTGTGTTACTTCCCTATAGTTTCTTGACGTGCAAAGTATTGTGTTACTTTTTTGCATTTTCTTTATCATTGGCTCGAAAAACAAGATTTGTTTTGGTGTCAAAATGTCAAACCAAATCTTCAAGATAGGTGCTAATGTGATAACTGATGCAATAAGTTTTTCTTAGTCCTTATACCCAACACCAATGAATTGGCAGCAGACCGGGTAGTTGTTTATGGGTTAAGCACGGAAGGATATTCCCTCGCATGCCAAATGGCGATAAGCGGTGCCAACGTCTTTATCATCGACGAATCGTCCCAGTCTGCCATCTCGCTAAAAGCAGAGATAGCCAAAACCTATCCAAACGTTTCATCATTAAAAGAAGACGAGCCGCTTTTGGCAATGGAGCCAATTGAGGTGGCAATATCAAAAGCCCAGTTTCTCTTTTTTGCCCCAAGAATCAGAAAGGCAGGGCAAGAAACAAAAACCGAGGTTCACTCAAAATTCAAGGATGCGACATCTTCCCTAAAAAAAGGCAGCTCTGTCATCTATACACTCCCGACTGGCATTGGGGGAAACAGTGAAAACATTTCGCTTCTGGAGCACGTTACAGGCCTTGAGGCGGGAAAATCAATTTCCTATTATTATTATCCGATGGGCGGCGGGAATCAGCCGCCAAAGGTAGTAGGATCGTACAACAACAAGCAAGACCCAGTGCTTGCAAATCTGCTAAGCAACAAAAAGAATCTCCAGTTTGTCGGAGTGTCGTCAGCAGAGCATTTTCATGCAATAAACGTGCTCTCGAGATTTTCCGCACTCTGTAGCGTACTCGAAGTCTGCAAATTTGCGCAAGACGACAATACAAAAACAGACCTCCAGTCAGACGAATTTCAAAACATATTCCTAGACGACATGGTAAACGGCCTTTACGACCTGCGCTCGCTTGGAACCTCCTTTGAGGGAGCTAACACACTGATGTACCTGATTAATGGGAGCCTCAAGGGCATAGACGGCTACATAAAAAGACTTATCGATGAAATCAGATCGACTCTGAAGAAAAATGACCTGAAGGCAAGCAGAACAAAAATCGCGCTTTCTTGGGCACTTGATCAGCATGAGATGCGTGGCGACAAAATCGAGATGTTGCAAAATCTTATCACGCGTCTCCGCGATTACATCGGAGACGTCGAATCATTTGACAATCCGAACCTGGATCTGTTCCATAATGACAAGACTACTATTCTTGTGATATGCTCAAAAGCAGACTATGAAAACCTACGAAAAAAGAAGGACAACGATCTCATAATAATAAAAGCGAATCCTCTCTGCGAGATATCGCATAAAGAATAAAACTAGAATCGCAAAAAACCACTTGTCTTGGCAGAGCAGAACAACGAGAACCAAAATCCCGTAGAAGATCTGGAAATCAACGATAACACAAATGATAAAAATTCTCTGGAGGAACTGCAACAAAGCCTTGCATCGTGCGAAGACAAGCTCAAGCGCTCTCTTGCCGATTTTATCAACCTGGAACGCAAGACAAGATCCGACATTGAAAACGGCGTAAATGAAAGACTAGACAGATTTATACTCAAGTTCCTGACAATGTACGACGATCTGGTAAGGGCAAGGACAATTCTCCAAAAAGAAAACACAAATGCGCAAGGCCTTGATGCCATCCTAAAAAATATTGATTCTTTGTTGTCAGAGTACGGAGTTACACCGATCAGCGCACTAGGAGAGATATTTGATCCGAACTTACACGAAGCTATATCTATAGTGGAGGATTCTAGTCTAGATGATAATACTATTACAAAAGAAATAAGGAAAGGATATATTTCTCATAATAGAACGCTTAGACCGACGCTAGTCGAAATATCAAAAAAACCACAATCAAAATAATCTAAAAGTGAAAAAAAATGGCAAAAATAATTGGAATCGATCTTGGAACAAGTAACTCTGCGGCAGCAGTAATAATGGGAGGCAAGCCTGTGCTCATTCCTGCAGCAGAAGGCACCTCGATTGGCGGCAAGGCATTTCCTTCAGTAGTGGCCTTCACAAAGGACGGGCAGCCCCTAGTTGGAGAGCCAGCACGAAGACAGGCAGTCACAAACCCGGACAATACAGTCATCGCAGCAAAAAGAAAGATGGGAAGCGATCATGTCTTCAAAATCCAGGGGAAAGAATACAAACCGCAGCAAATCTCCGCTCTGATTCTACAGAAGATCAAAAAGGACTCGGAAGCATTCTTGGGCGAAAAGGTGGAAAAAGCAGTCATCACCGTGCCTGCCTATTTTGATGACAATCAAAGACAGGCAACAAAGGACGCCGGTACGATTGCAGGACTCGATGTTGTAAGAATAATCAACGAGCCGACAGCGGCATCACTTGCCTTTGGCCTTGACAAGGCGGGACAGGACATGAAGATTTTAGTCTTTGATCTTGGGGGAGGAACACTTGACGTTACTATAATGGAAATGGGAGGGGGTGTCTTTGAGGTCTTGAGCACTTCAGGTGATACCCAGCTTGGCGGCACCGACATGGACAAGGTCCTAATAGATTACGTGTCAAACGAATTCCGCAAGACCACTGGGGTTGATTTAACCAAAGACAGTACGGCAATGACAAGAATCAGAGAAGCAGCAGAAAAGGCAAAAATCGAACTCTCGACAGTAATGGAAACTGACATCAACCTTCCTTTCATATCGTATGATGCATCATCAGGACCCAAAAATCTTGAACTCAAGCTAACCAGAGCAAAACTTGAGGAGCTAATCAGGCCAATAGTGGAAAGATGTCGTACATCAATTGATAACTCACTGCGGGACGCAAAACTCTCCAATGCTGACATTGCAAAAATCGTCCTTGTCGGGGGCCCTACAAGAATACCGCTAGTAAAAAAATTTGTAGGTGACGTAATAGGCAAAAATCCGGAATCGGGAGTAGATCCAATGGAGGCAGTCGCAATGGGCGCCGCAATCCAAGCTGGAATAATTGCTGGGGATGTAACAAGCGACATTGTACTGCTGGATGTGACTCCGCTTACCTTGGGCGTGGAAACACTGGGCGGCCTGCGCGAGCCGTTAATTGAGCGAAACACCACAATCCCTACTTCAAAAACCAAAATCTTTACGACTGCAGCTGACAACCAAACGGCAGTAACGATACATGTCGTGCAGGGAGAAAGGCCGATGGCAGCAGACAACGTATCCCTTGGAAGCTTCAATCTTACGGGACTACCGCCTGCACCTAGGGGAATACCGCAAATCGAAGTAAAATTTGACATTGACGCAAACGGAATCATAAACGTGACTGCAAAGGATCTAGGAACCAAAAAGGAAGCGAAAATAACAATTCAGGCCAGCTCCAAGCTGTCAAAAGAAGAGATCGAGAAACTAAAACAGGACGCAGAAAAGTTTGCAGACGATGACAGGAAGAAAAAAGAATCAGTGGATCTGAAAAACGAGGCGGAGAGCTTTGTCTATACCACTGAAAAACTCTTAACACAAGATCTCAAAGACAAGCTGACCCAAGAACAAGGAATCAAGATTTCAGAGGCAGTAAAAGAGCTAAAAGAAGTACTGGACAAAGGGCCAGACGAGATTAGACCTAAACTCGACGCGCTAAAAACCCTAGTAAACCAAGTTACGACTGAACTATACAAGAACGCATCGCCCCCGCCAAATCCGGAACAGCAATCAGCAGGACCGTCAGAGCAGAACAGCCAGAACACAGGTACAACAAGCTAAATTTACTCACAACACTACTACTAGAATATGTCAGCAAAAAGAGACTATTACGAGGTGTTGGGGGTCTCAAAATCCGATTCTGCAGATGTTATAAAATCCCAGTACAGAAAACTCGCGCTAAAATTCCATCCGGACAGAAACAAGTCACCAGAAGCAGCAGAGCACTTTAAGGAAATCTCCGAGGCGTACGCAGTACTGTCAGATCCGAAAAAAAAGCAGCTCTATGATCAATACGGCCACGAGGGGGTGGACGGAAGATACTCTACTGAGGATATTTTTCAGGGCGCAAGAGGAAACTTTGACGAAGTGTTTTCTAATTTTGGTTTTGGCGGATTTGACTCTATTTTTGAATCATTGTTTGGTAGAGGTGGTGGTTTTGGCGGCTTTGCAAGACAAAGAGGACAGGACCTTCTATACGAGACTAACATCACACTTGAAGATGTTTTTCATGGAAAGAGACTGGAAATTGACATAAAGAAAAACATCGACTGCAACGACTGCAAGGGATCAGGCTGCGCGCCAGGTACAAATGCAGAAACATGCCCAAACTGCAAGGGGCATGGGCAAGTCCGCTCTACACGCAATATGGGGTTCTCGACATTTGTCACGGTGCAGCCATGCACCAAATGCCACGGGGAAGGAAAATTCATACCAAAACCATGCTCAAATTGCAGTGGGACTGGCAAGACAAAGGGAACAAAACACCTGTCATTTGATCTTCCTCCCGGAATTGATAGCGGGGACTATACCATAACTGGGGAGGGGGAGTCTGTCCAACGTGGGATGAATGGCGATCTAATAGTGCGGGTTCGAGTCAAACCGCACCAACACTTTAAGCGAGACGGTGCTGATATTTTCTACGACAAGAAAATCTCCATTGTTGATGCATGCCTTGGAAAGACAGTAGAGGTTCCGACACTTGAAAAGGCAGAAAAACTCAAAGTTGAAGAGGGAACCCAGCCAAATACGATCGTAAAGATGAAGGGAAAAGGGCTACCTCACTTTAACATGCACGGGCGCGGAGACCAATACGTAAGACTGGTAGTTGAGATCCCAAACAAGCTAAACAAGCAGCAAAAAGAATTATTGCAAAAACTAGGCCAGTCATTAGAATGAGTCATTTGGTAATTTTTCGTATGGACAACTCGTGGCCGTCTCTGTAATGGGCTGTGTAGCTTGACTTTATCAGCTCGGCAATCTTGGCCTCTGAAAAATACTTGGTGTTGTACCGTCCAAGCGTCTTTTTGCAGTTATTACAGTAAATTTCCTTAAATTCCAATCATTACGATAATTCCGAATCATATTTCTCTGTTTCTTACTGATAAAGAACTTATTTTGGCACAAAAGACTCTTGTTTGCGGGAGTCGCCAAGCCCGGTCAAAGGCGTAAGGTTCAGATCCTTATCTCCTAGGAGTTCGTGGGTTCAAATCCCACCTCCCGCATTAATCATAAAAAAAATCCATCTGTACGAACAACTTTAAACCTTAGTGAATCATAGTATCAATAATGGGAAAAATTATCAGAGTCGGCGGAAGAGGAACCTCACGCAGAGAAGCAAATTCTGAAGACGAAAACTGGTCTGGCGAGAAATTCAGGGAATACCAGAAAAAACAAAAAGAAAAAGCAAGCAGCGAATACGTCTCTACAGGACGAGGCACCGGCAAAAGAAAACTTGGCGATACTCCAGAAACCACCAAACCTTCGACAAAAGGTCGTTACGTTTCAATGGGTAGAGGAACAGGAAGAAGAAAATTAGATTAAACTAATTTTCTGCAGTTTTATTTTTCTAATATTCTGGCAATCCGGGATTCGAGCAGCTTACTTATCTTTTCTCCGGAAACCTTTCCACGAAGAGATTTCATGGCAAGGCCCATCAGCATGCCAGTAGAGTGAAGCCCCTGCTTCTGAATTGTCTGGACATTATCACTGACTAGCGCATCTAGGAACTTTTCGAGCTCCTTGTCATCAAACACAGACGAGCTCTGTACAAACTCGTCCGGATACTTGGTCTTTGCCGACATTATTCCCTCAAATATCATCTCGATGGACTCTTTTGTTATCTTTTCTTCTGCTAACAGTTCAAAGACCCTCATAATGTGTTCTTGTTTTAGCAATGCTGGATCTAATCCCTGCCTCTGGAGATTCGTAATTGTCGAGCACAAAACCGAGGCTACGAAATTGGGATTTTGCTTGTTTGCGCAAATCGACTCGAACAAATCCATATAGTCAGAGTCAAAGATCTGTTCTGCTAGCTGTGCATTGAGGCCGTATTTTTTTTGAAGATCTGAAATCGTCTCATCCCATGACTTTGGAATGCTATTCCTAGCGGCAGCCAATTCCTCACTGGTAACTAGCACTGGGGGAATGTCAGTTTCTGGATACATCCTAGATGAGCCGGGCCTCGGCCTCAAAAAGACAGTCTCCCCAGCCGGAGTTGCGGCGCGGGTCTCTGCAGGAACGCCATTCTTTGAATCCTTTATCCTGTTTATTACGGCATCAAGTGCAAACTCTATCTTTTCTTTTGGCCCTGCGATTATCAAAAATCCATCGTCTTTTTGCAATTTGAGCAGTTCTCGCAATTTTTCCACATCGCCATTTTCAATTCCATAGTTTGGAAGCTCGTCTGAGTGAAATATTCCGCCAATCCCAAAGAATCTTACCTGCTGGCCTAGCTCTTTTCCGAGTCTTATTCCTTCATATGGCTCGTATCCGAACATTCCTGCAAAGCCCCTGATGCCAAGTACCCTGATGGTTGCCCCCTCCTTGATTGATTTTTGGATAACCTTGGACTTGGAGCCTGCAAAAAACAACGTTGCGTCGATACTGTCTTTTTTTGAAAGCCCATCAAGGTTTACATTCTGTAGTTTTTGCGCGATCAAGTACAATCCATGCTGTCGCCTTGCTTCAAACAGAATCACCTTTTCTAACTGATCAAGCTGTTGTACTCCTTTTACCTCCACGATGCCGCCGCCGTCAATTGAAACATTCACGTCCTGCCTGATAGAACCAATGCCTCTGGTGACGCGCCTAGTAACCCTGAGCAGTCTGCCCAGATGGAGAGCTATTTTTTTTATTTCTGCAGGAGAGCCACTAACCGGGTCCAACGCTATCTCAACAAGGGGTGTTCCAAGCCTGTCCAAGGCGTATTCCCTGGAATCCTCGGTGTCCTTGAGCAGCTTTGCAGCATCCTCTTCTAGGCAAATTGACTGGACTCCTATTCTTTTGCCTTCTACTTGGATATGGCCTCCCTGCGATACAAGCATAGTACGCTGAAAGCCAGATGTATTGGAACCATCTATGACGATTTTTCTCATAACATAACTTTCGTCAAAAATAATAGAGTTCAGGGCTGACGCAATGATTAGCGCAGTGTGTTTTGCGTCCTTGTCTAGTGCATGGGGAGGCTCGTCGTCATATTCCACAAGGCAGCTGCTCCCAGGATTTGCGTTATAGTATATTGTCTTTGATTTTGAGGACTCGAACAGGGCGGCGGGATCGTATTTACCTAGCTCGCTTTTTGCCAATCTGAGCTTTCGGAAAAATCGCATTGAGAAATAATCTGACTCGATCGGTTTGCACCCGCAAAACAGTTTCTTGTCTGTATCTAGCTGCTGGTGTATTTCTAGGCCTACCTTTAGGCCAATCTTGTCTATCTGGATCTCTGACACACTCGTTCTTTGCGGAAGTTACTTTAAATGATTCTGTCGGGTTGGCTAGACCCAACGTTAATCACTAGTCAATATCTGATACAACAAGCTGTTTTAGTATTGGTACGGCCACATACTCCCAAATATGCCCATCAAATCTATAAAACAAAAACACACTCCAAACTTGATCAAATCAAAATGATGCAAATCTTCTCAGTTATAATCAATCACTGTATCAGAATAGGATTGGAAAACAACTGTTCTACATTGAAGAAGCTGTCCTTATTATCATATCGTCAACTAAAGGAGTATCCAATACCATCAAAATACAAACTAAATGTCATATCTCAGGCAGCAGGAAGACTAGTACAAATGAAAAAAGACATCAAATCAATGATAGCATTTGAAGACCTAAAGGGAATCAGAAAACTCTACAAAAAGGGAAACGGTCAAGGAAATAACTACAGAAGAAAACTAAACTCATGGTCATTCTACGAATTTCAACGACAGGTAGAATACAAAGCTAAATGGGAAGGCATACCTATCAAGTTCGTAGATCCAAAACGCACAAGCAAGTTCTGTCCAATATGCGAAGGGGTACTTCAAGAGGACAAGCTGAACCGTCGTAAATTGTTGTGCATTAATTGTAACAAAATGATGGATCGTGACGTTGTTGCATCCATGAACATTGGTTACAAAGGGTGGGCTAGGTTTACCCATCCTAGAGGGCTTCCAGATGAAGCGATGAAGGGGAACGTAGATAGACTGAATCCACTAATCCTCAGAGTGCATGGAAGCAAGTTGGTTGCCGGATATGTTTGAACAGGTCTTGATAACCCGACAGAACCCTTTAAATTTTATTCTGTGATCTCAGATGCGATGTTTTTGAGCATCATCTCTTGAGTGTTTTTGCCGCTTGCCAGTGCCCACATTGCCTTTACCAGCGCAGTCTCTGCAATCATGTTCGACAACGGTACGATTCCAAGATGCAAAAGATCTCGGCCGCTCTCATAGACTGCCATGTTCACCTGGCCATCAAGGCATTGTGACGTCATGCCCAAAAACACGCCCTTTTCCCTTGCCTTTTTGATTACATCGTACATCGATTTTCCCACATGGCCAAGACCGGTCCCTTCAAAAATTATGGCCTTGTAGCCGTGGCTTAGCAGATCCTCGACCAGTCTTGGGTCGTATCCTGGGTGGTACTTGACTAGCGCAGCTTTTGTGTCGATATTTATTTTTGGCGTGTATTGTTTTTGTCCAAAATACTGGCCATTGAAGTTTTGGGTTATCTCGTCTTGTGACACAACAAACGCAGGCTTTGCACCGACGGTTTCAAACGCGTTTCTCTTGCTGGTGTGGTTTTTTCTTACACGTGTGCCGAGATGACACGCAATGCTGTCGTCATTTTCGGAGTTGTGCATTGCAACAAAAACGCCGTTTGTGCCAGATCCTACGATGAACTTGGCGGCGCCAATCAGGTTTAGCGCCGCATCCGATGACGGCCTGTCCGACGAGCGCTGCGAACCAACAAGTATTATTGGCTTTGGGAATCCTGCAAGCGAAAATGAAAGAAACGCCGCGGTGTACTGCATGGTGTCTGTCCCGTGGGCAACTATTATTCCGGTATAGTCGGATTTTGACAGCGAGTCTAGTCTTTGGGCAATTTTTATCCAGTGATCTGGCGTGATGTTCTCAGAGTATTCTGAAAACAATACCTCAGCGTCAATGTTTGCAATTCCCGCAAGCTCTGGCACAGATGCGTTAAGCTCCTGTGCAGACAGGGCAGGCGTGACGCTTCCAGTTCTGTAGTCAATTCTACTTGCTATTGTGCCTCCGGTGGAAAGAAGCAGGATTTTCGGCAGGGCTTGATTTGGTTTGATTGCCTTGTTTTCTTCCTGGTTGGACTGAGTGGCTGAAATGTATTCTACTTTCTTTATCTGGCTCAGCTCAAGGCCTATGTTGTATCCGTTTTTGAGCTTGATTGCAACGTGCCTGTCGTCACTGTGCTCGTATCTTGGCATTATGGTGCCTGTCTGCTCAGAACCGGTTGTAATCTTTATGATGTCGCCGACTTTGAGCTTGTTGCGTTTTAGAAATTCAAGTGCATTTCCATGATAACCTCTATACTCGGACATTTATGAAAAACTAGTTTTGTTATTGTTTTAAAACTATCTATAGTACGGGACTGCTATCTTCTGGCCTATCTTTAGGTCCTTTTGGGTCTTTACTTTCTTGACTGCTTCCTCAAAGTGTCTCATTGTTACCTTGGCGCTGTTTGCGGCCTTTTCCAGCTCCTCCTTTGAGGGCTGTTTGTCAAGACACTCGTGAATTACTATGGAAACTGCTGTGTTTGCAATTGCGGCAACATCTGCTCCGCTCATTCCGTCTGTGATGTCGGCAATTTTATCCAAGTTGACATAGTCAATTTCGTTTTTATCGGTAACTACTGGAATGTTTTTCGCGTTTATCTCCAAGATCTGTCTTCTGCTGTCCTTGTCTGGCATTGGAATCTGGACAATCTTGTCGAACCTGCCTGGTCTGAGGAGTGCAGGATCTATCATGTCTGCCCTGTTTGTTGCCGCGAGCACAATTACGCCATGCATGTTTTCCATTCCGTCCAGTTCTGTTAAGAGCTGGCTTACCACGCGTTCTGTTACTGCGGTTTCAGCACCCGCTCCTCTGATTGGCGCAATGGAATCGACCTCATCAAAGAAAATGACGCATGGCGATGCCTGTCTTGCACGTCTGAAGATCTCCCTTATCCCCCTTTCAGATTCGCCGACCCACTTTGATAACAGCTCAGGACCTCTGACTGAGACAAAGTTTGCCTCGCTTTCTGTAGCGACTGCCTTTGCAAGCAACGTCTTGCCAACACCGCTAGGTCCGTGGAGCAAAATTCCGCGCGGCATCTTGTGACCGAGTTTATCATATAATGCTGGATACTTCATCGGCCACTCAACGGCTTCCTGAAGCTGCTGCTTTACTTCCTTTAGTCCGCCAATGTCGTCCCATTTTACGTCAGGATTCTCAATAAAGACCTCACGCATTCCAGATGGCGTGATCTCGATTAGCGCCTTTTGAAAGTCCTCGTTGTTTACGATAAGCTTGTCAAGTGTTTCTGGGGGCAGCTTTTCGTCTTCCATGTTTAGTTCAGGCAACAGTCTCCTCAGGCATTTCATTGCTGCCTCTTTGCACAAGTATTCCAAGTCTGCACCGACATAGCCGTGGCTTACCGCTGCGATTTTGTCCACGTTCACATAGTTTGAATCGTTTTCCTCACTTACCAGTGGCATGTTTCTCGTGTGGATGTTGAGAATGTCTTTTCGTCCCTTCTTGTCTGGAACCTTTATCTCAATTTCCCTGTCGAATCTTCCAGGCCTTCGTAATGCAGGATCGATAGCATTTGGCCTGTTCGTTGCCGCAATGACGATTACTTTTCCTCTTGCCTCTAAGCCGTCCATAAGAGAAAGCATCTGTGATACAACTCTGCGTTCCACTTCGCCTGTGACCTCTTCTCTTTTTGGCGCAATGGAATCTATCTCATCTACGAATATTATGGATGGGGATTTTTCCCTGGCCTCCTTGAATATCTCCCTTAGTCGCGCTTCGCTCTCACCGTAGAACTTGGACATTATCTCAGGACCTGAAATGCTGATAAAGTGAGCATTACTTTCGTTTGCAACTGCCTTTGCAAGCAACGTCTTGCCGGTACCTGGCGGACCATACAAAAGTACGCCCTTTGGAGCCTCGACACCTAGCTTCTCAAATATCTCTGGGTGTCGTAACGGAAGCTCTATCATCTCTCTTACCTTTTTGATCTCGTCTGTGAGGCCTCCGATGTCCTCGTATGTGACCTGCGGGACTCCTCTTAGCGTCTCCCCTTTTTCTGCGATGTGGAAAACAGTTTTCTGCGTAACAAGTACTGCGTCAGCTGCAGGCGTTACACCAATTACCTGAAATGTTAATCGTCCGCCAAAGTATGGAACCATGACGTTGTCACCTTTGATCAACGGAACACTTTCAAGAGCATCTGCAAGGTATCGCTCGTCTATTGGAGGGATTGCCTCAAGTGGCGCGACAACTATCTTTTCTGCTGCGACTGCCTTGATCTTTCTTACTGTTATGGTATCGCCGATTGCGATTCCGGCGTTGTTTCTGCCGAGTCCGTCGATTCTGATTATGCCCTTGCCTTCATCTGACGGATATAACGGGAGACACTTTGCGACGGTTCTGCGTTTTCCCTTGATCTCAATTACGTCGCCAGTAGAAGCGTTCAGGGTGTCCATGGAATCATAATCAATTCGAGCCACGCCTCGGCCTACATCTCTTGTATATGCCTCAAGTACCTTAAGTGAGAGGGCGTTTTGACTCATACACTTCCTTCTCAGCGTATTTTTTATATCTTTGTCAGATTTGATCCACGCAATACAAAGCTTAAAATCATAAGCTAGAGTCATCACCAAAAATGGGTAAGCGACCATTAGTTCGAAGACGCGGCCGGGGAGGCAGCCAATTTAGGGCAGCTTTTACTGGCAAAATAGCGCCAGCCAAGTACCCATACTTTGATCTGGCAGAAGACCACACTGGCAAAGTAATTGATCTGGTTCACGAAAGGGGTCGAGATGCGCCTCTTGCGCGAGTCAGATTCGAAGACGGCTCTATTTCCTTGGTTCCAGCAGTTCTGGGAACCAAAATTGGCTCTACGATCAAGTTCGGCCTTAACGCGGATATAACTAACGGAAATGTCATCAGTATTCAAAATATTCCAGACGGAACAATTGTCTGTAATGTCGAAAAACACTTTGGAGATGGGGGAAGCATCGCAAAATCGGCAGGAGGTTCTGCTACGGTCTTTTCACACACGGAGGACGGAGTTACACTAAAACTGCCTTCTGGCGGATTTACTACACTTAATCCAAAAAACAGAGCGATGGTGGGTGTCCTGGCAGGTGGGGGAACATCTGATCGACCGTTTCTAAACGCGGGAAACAAGTGGAGACGATATCGTTCTAAAGGACAGAAATACCCAATAGTTAGGGGTGTGGCACAAGCAGCGTATGTCCATCCACACGGAGGAGGAAGACACCAGCACATGGGCGGAAGCGGAACCGTATCAAGGAATGCACCGCCTGGAGCTAAAGTAGGTAGCATTGCTGCAAGAAAGACCGGCAGAGCACGAGTCAAAGACAGGGCATAATTTTCCATCCTAAAATTTTTAATACCAAAGCAGAACTGTTTTTTAAATGGGAAAGCAACGCGTCCATCTTTTTATTAAAGGCAAGGTTCAGGGCGTGTTTTTTCGTCAAGCAATGAAAGTCGCTGCAAAAAAGAATCATGTCACAGGTTGGGTCAAAAATCTAAAGGACGGCCGAGTCGAGGCTTTAATGGAAGGCGAGGATCTTGACGTCAGCAATGTAGTGGAATGGTGCCATGCTGGACCTGCAAACGCCCGTGTCGAGGACGTTGAAATTAGAAACGAAAAATACAAGGGAGAATTTACAAAATTTGACGTGTTATACTAGCGAATCGTGGTATACGCGTCAAGTATGGCTGATTTTATCTCCTCAAGACTTTGGCCAGGCTCTACGGAAATGGTCTTGAACGGCTCTTTTCGGTCTCGCTGAATCTTTATCATTATGGACTGCTTGCCTGGCTCAAAATCTGCAAACCACCTAAATGACAGCGATTTTCCAAAAACAATCCTGTGAGAGCGAACGTCTTCTATTACGTTGCTGCCAAGTGACAAACAAAACTGCCTCAGCGAGTCAAAAAGGGGCGTCATGTCAGGTGAAACCTGTTTTTTAAAATCATCATAGTTTCTTTTTGGCCCTAAAAACAATCCATCCATGAAATGTTTTTTGGTTTACCAGTAATATATTTTGAAAAAGCGGTAGTAGACCTGCTGGTTCCAGTCCAGACAGGTAACCCCATCTCAAGGCGTGCAAGATCCGCCACGTTGACGAAGTAGCATGGGTACTTTGCCTTAGGATTGCTCCCTCCCGGACCTCATCCATTTCGGCAATTCGGTCTTGAGAGTCATCCCTTCGGACAATCTCAGACCTGCATCCATCCGCTTCGGCGTGATTTCATTTCAGCACACCAAGCGGGATTTACTCATCTGGAGATTTATCCAGCAGTTGCTGACCTCTGCATAGAGCCGGTTTCAGAGAAGGGCACGGCTAGCGCCCCGATCCTACCTACTACCAGATAGCATTACGACCTGATGTTATATTTGCATTAGCCTAGTCTTTCAGGTTGACAATCATTTTGCACACGGAACAAACTTTTCCGGTGCACTCGGCCCCGCAGTTTGAGCAGGCAATCTTTTCTTTATAGTTTGCATCCTTCATTGTCTTTGAAATTTTGAGGACCGACTTGTACATGCTGTTCTTTATCCCGCTATGGCTGTTTTCCAGCCTGTTCAAAAATTCGCGAATTTCGGTTCGTATTCCCTCATTCATGTGGGGACATGGTTCCATCTGGAAGGGAAGATTGTTTGTAAATGCATAAAACACAATCTCGGACTCGTAAATTTCGCAAAACGGCTTTACCTTTCGCAGGGAGTTCTCAGACGTGTCAGGCTCCATCCAGCCGATCTTGTTCGTGTCACCAGAAAGCGTGTTTATTACAAAAGTCTGAAGCATGTCATCTAGGTTGTGCCCTGTCGCAATTACATCTGCTCCTATCTGCTTTGAGGCGTGGTCAATTGCTCTCCTCCTAAACGTGCCGCAAATCGAACACGAAGAAAGTTTGTCGTCATCTCTTAGCATCAGGGACTCGTCTAGTGTGAGATCAAACAGGTCCTTGTAGCTGTATATGGTGTGTTCTACTCCAAGATCATTGCAAAAATTCTTGACAATTTGCAGGGCCTCATCCCGATATCCATCAATTCCTTCATCAATTGTAACTGCATGAATCCGGAAATTGTGATTTTTTGACATCTTTGATAATACATTCAACAATGCAAGGGAGTCCTTTCCGCCTGAGACTGCAACGCAGACGAGCTCGCCATTTCGTATCATGTTGTATTTTGATATGGTCTTTGCCGCCTTGCGCAAAATCGAGTTTGAAAAACAGTCCGAGCAGAGATTTTCGCCGGAGTACTTTCTAGAATATGCAGCCGTGTTCTGACATCTATCGCATTTCATGGCTTTGGTTTTGCAAGCCCAAATTTAATTTGATAAATTAGATTGTAAACCAGCCTGACTTGATGTATGATAGCGCGATATTTAGGCCAAAGAGGACAAATGTAAAGGCATAGATTGCCCACATTGTCCTGTTTACTGCCACATCTGAGAGCTTTTTGTCAATTATGCTGTGGATGAACTTGCCTCCGTCCAGTATCGGAAGGGGAAGCATGTTGATTATTCCAATGAAAAACGATATCATCCACAGCCAAAGCAGGAACATGGAGACCTCGGGGTTCTTCCACTCGATAAAATTGTAAATGGGCTTGTATGCTCCAGAATTGTCCCGGATTATGCCGATCAGTCCCTTTGTTGGATCGTCTGGGGACGGCGTGGCAACTAGTGGATACTGCAGCTTTTGGCCGTCTCTTAGCAAGCTTACTGTGACAGCGTCCCCAGGTTTGAGCTTTATCTTTGTAAAGTCAAACGCCGTCACTACCTGAATGTCGTTAACTGACGTTATGATGTCGTTTGGCTGTAATCCTGCCTTTTCTGCACCGCTGCCGGGCATTACGGAAATGACTGTAACGCCTTCCGGACTTGCATAAAACGCACTACGTATCGGATCTGGAACTATGATTGCAAAAAACGGGTTGGTAAGCAAGACAGCTCCTAGAACCAATGCAAAAAGAACGTTTGATGTCGCACCGGCCCCAATGACTCTAAGCTTTGAGATCTTTTTTGCCTTGTTGAACTCTTCCTCGTCTGGTTCCACAAATCCTGCAAACAACGCAATGAAAATTGCAAATCCGCCCGTCTTGATCCTTATTTTTTCAAGGGTTGCAACGATTCCATGCGCTCCTTCGTGTATTACAAGCACTATCGGTATTGAAAGGAGAAAATACAAAATCGCAGACGCCGAAGTAAGGGTTACACCTGGGATGAGAACTGTGAGCTCTGAAAACTCTGCGGGCCTATCAAAGAACTTTGTGACGTTGTCAATCAGAAACCAAAACGCAAATCCCATCATGATGAAACCGGCAACGACACTAACGTCGGCAAACACACGTATTCCCCTCCTTGTCCTGCTTAGCATCTTGGTCAGTGCGATCTGTACCTGTGTATTCTTATAAGTGAGGCTGTACGGTTTTACCTCAAAGCCGTGCTTGTCTAACTTGAATACCTTTGTCACTCCAAGTATGACGCCCCAAGCTATCAGAACGTAAATTATGGCATTTTGAGATAAAAAATCCAAGTTCAAACTAATTGCTACTTTTTTTAATGACGGACATTTATCGGTTGCTATGAAAGCAGCAGTGATCGTATCTACATATCCGGACAAAAAGTCGATTTCAAAAATTGCAAACAAGCTGGTAAAAAGCAAGATTGCGGCATGTGTAAACATTACAAAGGTTTCTTCGATTTATTCATGGCAAGGAAAAATTGAAAACGCCAATGAATATTTGGCAGTGTTCAAGACAACACAGAAAAACAAAACAAAGCTAAAGGCCGAGATAAAAAAATCGCACCCATACAAGGTACCAGAAATTGCAGAGCTAAATGTAGCTGATACCAACAAGCAGTATCTGCAATGGCTAGTTGACTCGACTGGTTAGGACTCGACTGGAAACCTTAGGAGTGAGACCATTCCACCAAGCCCTGACACCTGCAGGCCAATGTCAGTGCTGGAGTCAAGGGCATACACCTTGACCCCTTTTGACTCTACCTCGTTTAGGAATTCGATCACTTCATCTTCGTCATGGGTTTGGATTATTTTTTCTGAAAAGACAAGGGATTCCACTGCGCCAAACTGGTTTGCCTTTTTGGTTTCCCTAAAGCCCATCGTGAATTTTCTGCTCTTGTTGTTTGCCTTTATCATCACTTCTTCTAGAATAGATGCGACCTTTGCCAGTTTGCTTTGACCGAGTATCTGGTGCATCGACTTTGACTTGATAAAGGTGTAAATTCCGTCCTCGCCGCCCGAATCGATTCCATCAACTAGCTCGATTTTGTGCTTTTTTGACAGGGGTTCCTTCTGGAGAAAGTTGGCAAACTGCCTCTTTGTCTCGCCTGGCCCGAAAAGAATTATCGTGTCATTTTCTCGGAGGATAGTCTCCATGGCTTTTGAAACATTTTCAAAAAACATCTGTATGTTAAAGTTGGTCTTGTACTGCTTGCCGCTGGAGCCAGAATAAAGATTCTGCATCAATTGGAGGTGCGTCCCCTTTAGCTTTCCGATGCCACAGTCTCCCTTGTCTATTGCAACAAGGACAAATCCGAAGCTCTCGTCCCTGGTTTTTATCAGTTTTAGCTCAAATGGCTGCCATTTTTTCTTTACAACGTTAAACGAATCGCCGATGTTTACCAATAAGGAATGGTGTACCCCCTTTGAGACTGCCTCATTATCTGATTCAATTATTGTGCCGTGAATTCTCAGCTTGTCAAATACCGCGTCGAGGGCTATCTTCTCAACCTCGAGCAAAATTCGAATTTTTATGCGCTCACCCCTATCAGGCCTTGAAAAATCCTTGTCCTGCTTTATCACGCGGGTTGTATCAGATATTATCTTGTCCTCGTTTTTTATTATCCTCCTAAGAATAAGCAGATCGTCTGGCTCCTCGACTAGAAACGAAATAGTAGACTCGTCGATGATTTTTGTAATCATTGGATGGTATTATTTTATAAAATAATTAAACAGTGTTACTTTGTTCCAAATTCTTCTTCTTTAGGTAGCTGTCTACCCATTCTGGGGTTATTACGCCGCCCTCTGACAGGTTTACGAGCGAGTTTGGAGATGCCTCACCTGACACCTTTCCGCCCCGTTTTCTGAGCTGTCTCCACTTTAGTGTGGTGTTGCCGCTCTTTGAGTTGTAGATTATACCTAGCACGTCCCTGGCATTTACAAACGTGATGTCGCGGATTTTCTTTAGCGTGACCTTGTCTGCCGCCTCGACATAGATTGAGCCAAGCGCCTCTTCGCGCTCTGGAAATACCTCGGTATCCTCGATATAGCTCCTAGGAATGTAAGAGCTGCACGTGCTTGCAATTATGAATCTCCTAAAGCTCTCAAGTGATGCGGGAACGTCTATTGCAACCATTTCTTTTTATCGCCTATTCACTATTTATCAAGCTTCTTTTAAAAATCCCTTTTCCTAATCACTCGTGTAGGCGTTGATGACACTATCCCTTTGACATTGATGAGATAGATCTTGAGTTCTGAGCCTCACTAATTGAGTATTTATTTCCAAAACCTTTTTCCAAACGTGTGAAGTCTTTTACGGAATACCTGACGTTTAACACGAAAACCCGAGTCGACTTTGTTAACCTGACGCCACAAATACGGCAGCTCGTCAAAAAAAGCGGAATAAGGGAAGGAATATGCCTTATCAACGCGATGCATATCTCTGCAAGTGTTTTCATCAACGACAACGAATCTGGACTGCACAAGGATTATGCAAGATGGCTTGAAAAGCTTGCACCGCACAAGCCAATAGAACAATACGATCACAACAAGACCGGCGAGGACAACGCAGACGCGCATCTAAAACGACAGATCATGGGCCGTGAAGTTGTAGTTGCAATTACTGATGGCGATCTGGATTTTGGCCCCTGGGAGCAGATCTTTTACGGAGAATTTGACGGAATGCGGCCAAAAAGAGTCCTAGTAAAAATAATCGGGGAATGATCATCCGAAATCTACGTCGCGTTTCTGGCTCTGGCTCTCGTTTTTTCTTGCGGCCGCTCTAAACTCGTCGTCGTGGTTTTGTGGGCCGTGGTTGCACTTTACGCAGCCAATCTTGAAACCGTTTGCATCTTTTACAAATGTCTGACAGCCACAAAAACACGCCATACATGATACCGCTTTTCGTACGATATAATCCTAATTGGTGCAGCACGTTCCACGGGGAATCATGTGCCCGTGCGGACACTGCCTTGGATGCTTTAGCATGGTGCAAAGGGCGTCCGTAAATTGCTGATTCATGTGATGCTCTATCCCGCAAACCATCTCTTCATCGATTGCAACCTTCAGGGCGCTGTCCATTAATACCTCCAAAAGCCTGCTGTTTCGCATCATGCTGGAGCCTACCTTTTCGCCCCCTTCTGTGAGTGTGACTCCTGCCTTGGAATAGTTTACCAGATTCTGCTCGTTTAGCTTCTTTAGCATCTGGACGACGCTTGGCTGCCTGACGTTTAGCATCTTGGCAATGGTGCTGATTTTTACCGGCTCATTTCTTTCCTTGATGTGCCAGATTGCCTTTAGGTACATCTCTACATGTTCCGCTTCTGCAGTTCCGACAAATAAAATCTCGTCATCAAACGAGTCCATCATTGCACACCTTTTGCATCTTTTAGCAAATATTCAAAGTATTCCCTTGCAAATCCTGCAAGGCCTGCATGATCTGCCCATATCGCAACTGCCTCGCCTTCTGAAGACTCGGACATTGGGCCAAGCAATATGACGACATATCTCTTGTCAGAGATTATACCACCACCAAAAAGTCCTTTCTTCACCTTGACTTTTGCAACCCTTGTCAGGGCCTTTAGCGACTCTTTGTCCATTTCGTCAGACATCAAAATAGTAATTTCCACACCCTTGTCGTGAAGCTGTCGCAGCTTCGGCAAGGCCTGCGTCATCAGGGTTTCGTTTGCCTTTGGAAGCGCGATTAGGACCTCATTCCTACAGCCTTCCACCATCTCCAAAATCTTTGACGCAATGTTCATTATTCCAGACAAAACCCAGATGTCCGGCCGCTCACTCACCCCGCTTTTTTCATAAAGCGGCACAAGCTCGTGCAAGACCACGTTCTCGTTTTCCTTAAAGTCTGACTCTTGCTTTTGTTTTGTGGCCTCTAGCGCATTGGCAGGTGATTTTGCGAAATATTTCGTGGGCCTTGAATCGTCGGAACCTATCCAACCCTTTTCTTCTAGCGATCCGAGAACTTCGTAGATCTTGGAATACGGTACACCTGACTTTTGGCTGAGATCGGACGCTGTTAGCTCGCCTGCCTTTAACAGCGACGAGTATGTCCTTATTTCATAGCTTGTCAGGCCTATCTTTTCAAGCGACTTACGCGTGTTGTCTGAGATGCTCATCCCGATCTAATCGTAGTTTTTTGCTATTTAAACACCATACGCCTGTATCTACTGAAACACACGGGGCGTAGTGGGAAATACATTATATACAATATTGGAAAAATCCAGTTTGAAAGCATGTCACTAATTCAGCTCTCTAAACAGTCAAGCAAGTCGCTAGGCAAAAAGTCCACTATTAGATTTACTCAAAGCATCTGTCCTGATTGCAACATGATTCTTGACGCTGAGGTTTTTGAGCGCGACAGCAGAGTCTACATGACCAAGACATGCCCAACACACGGCGAATGCGAGGAACTTTACTTTGGATCTTATGAAATGTACAAGAAATTTAGCACTTATTGGGCAGACGGCAAGGGCGCACACGCACCAAACGTAATGATTGAGAAATGCTCGTGCCCGAACAACTGCGGACTGTGCTCAAATCACCTGTCCCACAGCGGTCTTGCAAACATGATAGTCACAAACAGGTGCGACCTCACATGCTGGTATTGCTTCTTTTACGTAAAGAAAGGACTCGAAGGCGCATACATGTACGAACCATCGCACGACCAAGTTCGCGCTATGATGAAGACGCTAAGAGCCGAAAGACCAATCCCTGGGAACTCGATGCAAATCACCGGCGGCGAGCCAATGCTTCGAGAAGATATTACTGATCTTATCAAAATAATGAAAGAAGAAGGCGTTGACCATATCCAGATGAACACAAACGGCATCAGACACGCAATGGATCCAGAAGCAGCAAGAGAGGTAAGACTCGCAGGATGCAACAACCTGTACTTGAGCTTCGACGGAGTCACAGCAAGAACAAACCCAAAGAACCACTGGGAGATTCCTTATGCACTTGACAGCTGCAGAAAAACAGGAACAACAGTAGTCTTTGTCCCGACAGTTATCAAATCAATTAATGATCACGAGTTAGGCGGAATTATTCGATATGCCCAAAAGAACATGGACGTAGTCCATGCAGTAAACTTCCAGCCAGTATCGCTTACTGGCAGAATGGGAAAAACAGAGCGCGAAAAATACAGAATCACCATTCCAGACTGCATACAAAGAATCGAAGAGCAGACAAAGGGCGAGGTCACATCCGATGACTGGTTCCCAGTACCAAGCTGCATGCCGCTAACAAATGTAATCGAGGCATTTTCCAGCAAGCCAAAATACGAGTTATCAATCCACTTTGCCTGCGGTGCAGGAACCTATGTCTTTGAGGACGCAGAGACAAAGAAATTCGTCCCACTGCCAAGATTTGCAGACATCCAGGGAATGCTGGAACTATTCGAGGACAAGGCAGAAGAGATCCGCTCTGGCAAAAACAAGTACTTTACAATGCTAGAAGTGGTAAGAAAACTGTCAAGCTTTGTTGATAAAAAGAAACAGCCAGCAGGACTGGACCTGGCAAAGATGTTTGGAAATATTCTAATGAAGAGGTCATTTGACTCTGTAGGCTCTTGGCATGTCAAGGGCTTGTTCTTAGGCATGATGCACTTCCAGGACAAATACAACGAGGACCTTGAAAGACTCCAGAGATGCGATATCCACTATGTCACACCAGACTTGAGAATCATTCCGTTTTGCGCATTCAACGTAATTCCAGAATGGTACCGCGACAGAATACAAAAGAAATATTCCATCACGGTCGAAGAATGGGAGCAAAGAGAAGGCGTCAAACTAGAAGATGGTTTGTACAGAGGCCTCATGAGAAGGGGAGCAGGCGACGAGCTAGCAGCAGGCTGTGCAAAAAGCCAGATGTTCCACGAAGCATCGCAAGCAGTAATGTAGACTCTTTTACCAGCTTTCTATTTTAAGACCTGAAATTTGAGTGAAATGTTTTTTGTTCCTTGTAAGTAGGATCTGCTTGTTTAATATCGTAATACATGCAATTAGAAGATCAGCCTCCCCTATGGGATGTGATTTGTTGTGAATAACTCCTGCCATCTTTGCCGAGTCTTTATCCAGCATCAATATGTAAAATGCATCAAGAAGCTTGTCGACCCGAGCAAGTTCGTTGGCAGAATTCTTTGCATTGTAGGCTCCTTTGTAGAGCTCAAAAGCGTTTATTGATGTAGTGTAAAGTGGCTCTTCTTTCAGGTCAAGCTCTTCTAACTTGGTTCTTGCTGAAGCCTCATTTCTCAGATAGGCAACCAAAAAGTCGGTATCTAAACATACCAACTTAAATCTCCACACTGCGTGTTTTGAAATTCTTACGAATTTTCTTGCTTGCCGTCTCAATATTGTTTGCCAGGTCTGGCGAGTGGAGTCCATCCATCATCTCAATTAGTCTACGTGCACTTCCTTTGTTCTCTGTAAGTCGGAGTATGACATCGGTAAACGATTCACCTTCCTTTTTCTTGGCTTTGAGGGCACGGTATGCCTCTTCTTTTATTGTCAGCGATCTTGTCGGCATAGATAACAATACATGTACGTGTATTTAAATTTGAAAATCCCGTCTAAGGACACACTAAAATTCGATCTAAGGCCTTTTAAAATAACAAAACCAATTTTGAGTCATTGAAGATTCTTTTCATTTCCCCGCGGTATGAGGGAGGGATAGGCGGACATGCGTTTCGTGTCGCAGAAAAACTGCGCGAACATGGCTATGATGTAAAATTAATGCATGTTCCACACGTGCCAATTAAAAATCTAAAAAATCCGAGCTTTGCTGCGTTTGGTGCGGTAAAGGCGGCCCTTGACAGAGAAAAATATGATATTGTTCACGCTTGGAACGTCCCGTCTGCAATTGTGATGAGATTTGTCAAGGCAAAGAAAAAAGTCCTTTCAGTTCACGGTGTGTATTCTGAGCAGGTTGAAGCCCTGCACTCAACGACTACAAGTAGCGTAGTAAACATGGCAGAATCCAAAGTCCTCAAATCCGCTGACGTTCTTACGACTGATTCGAAGCTGGTGCAAAAAACCTACAAGGAAAAAATTGGGCTGGATTTTGTCTATCTCCCTGCGCCGCTGGATCCTAGCAAGTTCAAAGACATTCCAGACATTAAAAAAATCCAGGATCAAATCGCATATGTCGGAAGGGACAGCTTTGAGAAAGGAACTGACATCCTACGAGGTGTTGAGCCAAAAATCAGGGGAAAAGTAGTATACTGCACGAACATGCCGTGGGAGGACGCAATGAAAAACCTCAAGGCATCAAGTGTTCTTGCAGTCCCGTCAAGAATGGAATCCCTGCCACAATCAATCAAGGAAGCGTTCTTTGTTAAAACGCCAGTCGTGGCTACAAGTGTTGGCGATATTCCAGAGCTAGTCAAACATGACATAACTGGGATCCTGATACCTCCAAACGATCCCGAATCACTTGTAAACGCGATTAACTCGTTGCTAGAACAAAAGGAAAAGGCGTCAAGGCTGGCAGATGCGGCATACGATCTTTTGGATAAAAACTTCACGTGGGAGGTGCTGCTCCCAAAATACGTCGCCTTTTACGAAAGCCTAGTCAGTTAGATAACGGGAAAAACTCCTCCAGCCCTTCTCTTAGCCCAATTTTGTATTCCCAGTCCAGCACCTTTTTTGTGAGTGTAGTGTCCGCCTGACTAATCTGGACATCGCCTTCCAACGGGCTTTCATAGATCGGTTCCAACTTTAATCCTGAAATATCGATTAGAACACGTGCCAGACTCTCAATTGATGTAGTGATGCCAGTACCGACATTGAAAAACCCGTTTCTGACGTTGCACTTCATAGCAACAATGTTTGCCTGTGCAACATCTTCGACAAAAACAAAATCCCTGATCTGCTTTCCGTCGCCAAAGATCACCGGTGGTCTTTTTTCTCTTAACTTGTTGATGAACTTGGTAATTACGCCAGCATAAGAACCGGTCTGGCCTTTTCCATACACGTTAAAGTATCTAAGGCCTAGAATCGAAACGCCCTCCTTTGAATACCTCTCAGCTAGAAACTCGTCTTCTAACTTTGTATTGCCGTATGGGTTGATTGGTTTTCGCTCGCTGTCCTCCATGATGGGAATCCTTTGCGGGTTTCCATACACACTTGAGCTGCTTGCATAAACGACTTTCAAGCCGAACTCTTTTGCAATCTTGAATATGTTCTCCGTGCCGGCGACGTTAACCTTGTGGTATTCTTCTTGCTTTGTAAATGACTCCTGTACGTCTGTAAGTGCCGCTTCATGAAAAATGCCATCCATGTCTTTTAGAATATCTCTTAGCGCCTCAAAATCAGTAATGTCTGTTTTGTGGAATTCGATCTCTTTTGAGACCGATGCGAGGTTTTCTAGTGTTCCTCTGTAAAGACTGTCAACCACTGTCACATCGTGGCCTTGTCTGATTAGTCTTTTTACCAAATAACTTCCAATAAAACCAGCTCCACCAGTTACAGCTAATTTCACAACGCATGGTAAATTTGCCATATCTTTAAGTCTTGAGTAGAACTAGACAAAACTAAATAAAGAATCATTATCGAACATCAAACAACTAGTTGATGTACTAAATGACCAACGCAAAAATTATGGAAATGAATTCATCTGAGCTTGTTCAGTCAATCCAGGGGGGCAAGCTCAAAGTTTGTGTAATTGGAATAGGCAGAATCGGGCTTCCTACAGCACTGTCGTTTGCAAACTCTGGCCTGTCAACCACAGGTGTAGATATCAACTCACAGCTGGTCTCGATGATAAATTCGGGTGTCTTTCCCTTAAAAGACGAACCTGGCTATGACGCAATATTTGAAAACGTGTTTAAAGACAAGAAATTTACCGCAACAACGAAAATTGAAGAAGCCGTCCCGACTTCTGATGTTATTTTATTATCATTGCCCACGCCGATGGACGGAAATAACGTCCCCAATTACTCTGCCTTAAAGGCAGTCGGCAAGCAATTACACGAGCTGCTGGCCTTGGGGTCGTTGGTAATAGTGGAAAGCACCGTGGAGCCTGGATTTGTAGAAAACGAACTAATCCCAATCATAGAAGGAAGCGATGGCAGGCTAAAATCGGGAAAAAGTTTTGGCATAGGTGTCTGCCCTGAAACAGCAAACCCCGGCCAAATCCTAATCGACTTTGAAAAACTACCAAGACTTGTTGGCGCTACAGACGACAAGACGGCAAACATGATCATGAAAATATACAAGCACGTGTTTACCGTGGACCTGATCCCAATGCCTGACTGCAAAACGGCTAACGCAGTCAAACTGACAACTAACGTGTTTAGGGACATAAACATAGCATTTGTAAACGAATTGGCCATGTTGTTTGAAAAACTCGGAATCGATATAATGAAAGTGCTAGAGGCCGCAAAAACAAAATATAATTTCCAGGTGCATTACCCTGGGGCTGGAGTCGGGGGACCGTGCCTTCCTGTCAACTCGTACCAAATGCTAAATCTGGCAAAAAACGTCGATCCTAACCTGTTACGAATGGTGCGTGTTGGGCGTGAGATAAACGAGTACATGCACCAGCATGTCCTTGATCTCCTAAAGGACGGGTTTGAAGAGGCATCCAAAAAAATTGAGGACTCACAAATACTCATTCTGGGGGTATCGTACAAGCCCGATGTCAAAGACATCCAACTCACGCCGGCTGAGCCAATAATCAACAAGCTAAAGCAGTTAAAGGCCAAAGTGAAAATTTATGATCCATATTTCAAATCAGCCGAAGTTTTTGGGATTAAAACGGAAAGCAACTTAGTTGATGCGTTAAACAATACCGATGCTGTATTGCTAGTCACAGCTCACAAAGAATTCCATGATCTGGAACCGACGTTTCTTGCGTCAAAGATGAAAACACCCATAGTGGTGGACTCGAGGGGGATAATAGACAACCATGCTGCAAAGAAAGCTGGCTTGATTTTCAGAGGCTTGGGCCGTGGCAAAATCGAGTGAAACCACTGCCAATGCCTCAACAATAAGGAACATCCTGACCCTTAGATACGATCCAAATCAAAACACGCCATTACCTATTCTCACATGGAAGGATTTCACACCAACGGAGAACCTGTCTTTAGAATTCATAGAACAAACCATAGGAGACTATGTCCAAGAAAAAATTGAGGAGCTCAAGATAAAAAAAATTGTAGTGGCGCTAAGCGGCGGCATAGACTCTACTCTGATTTTGACGCTGCTGAAAAAAGATTTTCCACAAATGAAGCTGGAGACAATATCAATCAAGTTTGCTGAATCTGTAGACGAATCAGAAAAAGCAGCAAAAATATCAGATTTTTTCGGCATCGAGCACCAAACCATATTTTTGGAAAACTATCTTTCCGAGCTCCCTCAAGCAATATACGCAGCAAAACTCCCATTTTGGGATCTGCATTGGTTCTATGTAGTAAAAAAGGCGCATATACTTTCGTTGCATCTTGCCTCCGGTGATGGGGGAGACGAGCTTTTTGGAGGCTACACGTTCAGGTATTCAAAATTTCTGTCACTAGTAACGGCCAACTCATCGCCTCTGGAAAAAGTAAAGGCATACCTTTCTTGCCATGAGCGAGACAGCGTTCCAGACCAGGAACAATTGTTTGGCCCAAAATGCCATTTCTCATGGGACGAAATTTTTGATCGCCTGCTGCCGTATTTCGATAACAAGCTAGATCCACTAGAACAAGTATTTCTAGCTGATTATAATGGGAAGCTTCTCTATAACTTTTCCATAGTTAACACAAGAATACATCAATACTTTGAAATCAACAACATAGCTCCGATTCTATCGCCAAAAATGATCTCGTACTCTACTCATATTCCATCGCACCAGAAATACGATAAAAACACTAATGTGGGCAAGATTCCTTTCAGGCATATTCTCAAAAAATATAACACGGATCGTTTCGTTTCCGATGAAAAGCTCGGCTTCTCGGTAAATACAATTAATCTGTGGAAGACGTTTGGCAAAAGCATTGCTAATCACTATCTATCAGATTCGCGAGCTGCAAAGGCAGGACTGATCAACGGAGACTGGATAAAAAAACACGTAAAGCAAAACGACCTAGACGTTAGGCATACCAATAAGATGCTCGGCCTTTTGGCCCTGGAAATCTGGTACCGATTATTTGTTACCAAAGAAATGAGGCCAAGCGAGACCCTGTAGACCTGCAATCAAAATTTGTCATGATTGCGATAAGTGTTGCTTGACTATTTCGGCAAAATTTTTCGCAATTACATTCCAGCTAAAAGTTTTTTCAACAAATTCTCGTCCTGCACTACCCATCTTTTTTGCCTTGTCTTTGTCATTAATCAGCAAGGTCAGCTTGTCTATCCAGCCCTTAGAATCGCCTTTCTCTACTAGAAATCCTGTCTCGCCATCCCTCATTAACTCTGGAATGCCCCCGACACGCGTAGCCACAACCGGCTTTCTCATCAGTTGTGCCTCCTGTAAGGTAAGCGGCGACATGTCCATACCGCTGACTAGCGCATAGACGTCAATTTCAGAAAGGTACTCCCTTACTTTGTCTGGATACTGCATGGCCCCTAACCATTTAAAATTCTCGTACTTGGCTAGGGCTGGGAGAATTTTCTCTCTATATGGACCGTCCCCAACCCAGTAAAACATAACATCTGGCATGGACTCAATTACCTTGGAAAGCAAAAGCATCTCCTGAGTTTTACCCCAGATCACGGCGCCTTGCAGCAAACCGACACAAGGATGTTTAAGCTTCATTCCTTCTACAGGATACCAATTTGACGGGCTAATGCCTTGGTAAAGCACCTCGACTGGCTTGTCGGGATAATGCGTTTTTACAATCTCTTTGAGATACCCACATATGGGCAAAATCAAATTTGCCCCAGCAAAACACCTCTCGGCTATTCTGTTTCTAAGCATTAGGACGGTGCGCCTTACTGGGAGTCGATACATCGTCTCTTTTGCCCAAGCTATCTCGGACCAGTAGTCCCCCCTCAGATGAACCAAAAGCGGGATCTTTGCCTCTAATGTCGCCGATCCAAAATGGGCCTGCCTGTCAATGAACACGGCATCAGGCTTGAATTCGGATATTAGCTGATTGAATTTTTTTTTATTTGGCACCCAGTTTCTTATCTTTCTTGTTGGAAAAGCATCGTAAAATTCGATATCATGTACCAGCTTTGTCTCGATGTCAAAATTTCTTAGCGCGTCCCCAAACTCCTTTAAATGGAAAAATTTTGAGCTCGCCCCAGCTATAAGTAATTTCAACCCTAAGCTTGTTTTCAATTAATGATAATATCTTTTGTGATTTAGTCATCATGCCAATATTTTTATTTAAATGAAATTTTAACGACGCTGTGAAAGCCATACTAGTCAACTTCTTGGTGTGTCCAGTATGCAAAAAAAATTTTCAGATAAAGACGAGTAAAAAAAAGAATCTAGAAGTCATGGAGGGATCCTTGATATGCAAAAACAGGCACAAATTCAAAATTACAAAGGGCATCCCTAGATTTGTTTCAGATGCATCTGGGGGATTTCTAAAAACTAGGCACGCGTTTTCCTCAAAATGGAAAATATATCACAAATCATACCACGAAAGGAAATGGTTTGAATTTCAAAGAAGCTGGTTTTTAGAGAGATTTGGCTGGAAAACACTTGATAACTTTCACAACTTTTTACAAAAAAAGCACACAATACTGGATGCAGGCACTGGACTAGGAAACAGCGCCAAATTCCTGTCGGCTAATCATGACGCACTCGTATTTGCGCTGGATTCAAGTGAGAGCATAGACTATGCGTACAAAAAGTATGGTGATGCACAAAACATTCATTTTCTACAAGCGGATCTGCGCGATCTCCCGTTTAGAAAAAACTTTTTTGACTATGTCTACTCTGACCAAGTTTTACATCATACAAAAAATACGGAAACATCGTTCAAATATCTTACCGGATTTCTTAAAAAAAATGGGCACATCTCAATCTATGTTTATAATAAAAAAGCACCCATTAGAGAATTTGCAGACGATTATATCCGCGCAAAAACCACTCGGATGAGCGTAGAGGAATGTGTAGAGTTTTCTAAAGACATGACAGAACTTGGCAAAAGCCTTGCCATGTTAAAAAAGAAAATAACAATACCGCGCAACATCCCTCTCTTGAATATAAAATCTGGGACATACGATGTTCAGAGGTTCATCTACTGGCATTTTTTGAAATGTTTCTGGGCAGAAGACGGAGACTATGAGCGGAGTGTAGGGGTTAATTTTGATTGGTACTATCCAAAATTCGCGTTCAGGCATACGCCAAAGGAGGTAAGACAGTGGTATAGGAATCAGAGGATAAGAATAACGAGCTTTAAGGAAATTGAAAGTGGCATAAGTGTCACAGGCATAAAGTCCTAGTAGGCCAATCAGGCCGTTCGTGTGATCTCAATTACTAGCTGATTATCAAGATTGGTTTGCATCTGTCCGCTTTTCTGGGATCGAATTGTGAATTCTTTTTCAGTCAAACCGTTTTCCAATAATACTTTTTTGATCTGTGGCACCGAGACGTTATTGTAATAGCATTTGTCGGATTCCCTCCACTCCATCTTGTGGCTATCTAATTCTGGGAAATATCCTCTATACGAGTTGATGTAAGCGTATTTCTTGCATGCCTTGACTAGCCTGATCAAAAACATGTCTATGTCATATACGTGATCGATTACCGCGTGTGAGAAAACAAGGTCATAGGTTTTACCTGGATCCATCTTTATTATATCGGAACACTCAAACTCGAAATCCGAGTTTTTTTTGCAATAATCGATATTTGTTGGTGAAATGTCTATCCCAGTATACTTTGTGTTGCCAAACAGCTCCTTGTACTTTATTGGATATACACCGGTGCCGCATCCCACTTCCAGTACTGTCTGGACGTCTTTTTTTTCCTTGAAATATTGAATAAAGTTCTCATGGAGTAGGTGGTTTGAATCATGTATCTTGACATACCAATCAAAATCTGCCTTTTGCCAGTCCTGGTTGCCATACTGAGATTTGCCAAGAATTCTATGTTTTAGTTTTGAAATCATCGTTTTTTTTACGGCGTTTATGTCTACCATCTTCATCGTTCGTAGCCTGTGGCATATTAAATCTTAACCGAAGGCTCTTTTGAGTTAAATTGCTTACTATTCAAAAATAACTAATTTTTATCAGTAGTTTAATTTTTCATATCTGACAAGTGATATAATATATCTGCAATTACATATCGAATGAGAAAGAATTTACCATATCGTGCGTGGTTCTATTTTAGGCAGGGCTGGGCTACATATTTTGCATTTGTGTTTGCAGCCACAAACACACTGGTCGTCACATATTACCTGGCAATCGAAAACCTGCCAGCCCTAAAACAAGTTTTCCCAACGTTTGTCATTTACTCAGTTGTGCTGATTCTAATCGGCATACCGCTGCTTATACTTGTCGGATATGCCCACTACAAAAAAAGCCCTGCATTCAAAACCGAAGCAGAGATTTCATTCGAGTCAAACCCCCCACTCTACAGGATGTTGCAAAACACGGAGATCATCTTGCCATTATGCTTGCAGCTAAGCAACTTACTGATCAAACTCTCAAAAGATGAAAAACTAACAGCTGAAGAAACAGCCGAGCTTGCAAAAATACAGAAAAACCTAGCAGATCACATGGGTAAGCAGTCATTTACCAAATCTTAGGGAAGTCTTCTGGTGCGTAGCGAAATAGTAATTCCAATATTTATTGCCTCAATCATACTTGCATTAAGCATTGGTATAGTCATAGGGACTAGCACAATCTATCAAAACCCTATACCTCAAGCAGATGTTGAAAAACAAAACGAAATCATCTCCAAAGTCGACGTCAAGTCGCTAATACGAATAAACAATGAAACTGATTTGCTTGAAAAGAAAAATGATCTTATTGGATACATCTGGAAAGATGGCGGGTTTCCGTCATCAAAAATGCCTCAGAGCGTAGAGACAGCAACAGATGACCGTTATGCTGACATGCAAAATCTCGGCAAAATAGAAAAAATCTCGATATCGATGGAAAGCGGAGTTAATTCTTACGCATATCTGTTTGTGGCAAAAAACCCCAATAATGAGCTCTTAATCTATCATGGGGGCCATGATGGCGATTTTATTAATGGCAAGTCGACAATTCAATTCTTCTTAAATGAAGGCTATTCCGTGCTTGCGTTCTCTATGCCTCTTCTTGGAATGAATAACCAACCAATAATAAACACCGAAGATTTCGGCCCAATCAAACTAGAATCACATAACTACTTGGTATTCCTTGAATCTCCAGAATTCTCACCCATCAAATATTTCGTCGAACCAATAGCAGTATCCCTGAACTACATCGAGACAAAATACCAATTCATCTCATATCACATGGTAGGCCTTTCCGGTGGCGGATGGACAGCAGTACTTTATTCAGCAATTGATGATAGGGTAACTGACACCTTTTCCGTTGCTGGATCGTTGCCGTTTTATCTGCGTTCCGAGTCTGACATTGGTGACTATGAGCAGACAGTTCCAGATCTTTACAAAATCGCAAACTATCTAGAGTTGTACGTTCTTGACTCTGGCCAAAACAGGGAGCTGGTGCAAATATTCAACAAGTATGATCCGTGCTGCTTTACAAATCCAAAATTTGAGACATACGAGAATGAAGTCAAATCAGCGCTGTCCAAAACTGGAGGAGGAAATTTTGCAATTTACTTGGACGACACACACAAGCAACACAAGATTTCAGATCATGCACTGAAAATAATACTGGACCACATTAAAGAATAATAACATCGTAATTATGGTTCATACAATGAAAAAGACAAAAGACATGGTAGTTGGGCTGGGTGAAATCGGAAACCCAATCTTGCAGCTGCTCTCAAAAAATAGTCTTGTGGTAGGATATGACATTAACAAAAAACTAATGGATGCTAACAAATTCAACCAGTACTCTGATCTTGAAACGTCCTTCATGCATATCTGTATCCCGTTTACAAAGAATTTTGTTAAGACAGTTGTTGCTTCCTATAAGAAATTCAAGCCAAAATGTCTAGTCATACACAGCACGATAAAGCCGCACACAACAAAAAAACTCCAAGAAAAGCTGCCAATTCCTGTCATTTATAGCGCAACTAGGGGGGTTCACCGAAGAATGCTTCACGATCTCAAAAGATATGCCAAATTCTACGCCATTGAAAAAGACGCACCAAATGCGAAATGGGCGTATGAAAACTTTGAGAAGATAATGAAAAAAGCTGGCGTGGCCACAAAAAAGATATCAAAACCAATTACCTTGGAACTGGCAAAAATAGTCTGCGATACGTCATATTATGGATGGTTGATTACGTATTCGCAAATCAGTAACATGATAGCGATGCAGCATGGAGCAGATTATGATGAGATGTGGTCGTTTTCTGACGAAATTCACAAATTCTTGGGCAACAGGCCAAAAATGTACCCTGGATTCATTGGTGGGCATTGCGTGATCCCAAATCTTGACCTAATAGATAACGAAATTCTTAATCTGATAGACAAAATTAACACAAAACATGCTAAGCTTTTGAAATTAGGATCTCAATAAAGCTGAATAACAAACCCATGAATCTTACAAAAAAGCTAGTAATTTTTACAATAGCCGGGATCGGGATTTATTCAATTATTTTGTTGTTTTCAGACATTTCTGTAGTGTATGAAAAATTTCGTAGCTTCAAAGTGGAATATATTCCAATTATTTTGGCACTCATCTTTTCAAGCTGGTGTGTTTTATACGTACGTTGGGTCTTATTATTAAAAAATTCTCAGATCAAAATACCAACAAAGAATAATTTTCTGATCTATTTTGCGGGATTTGCGCTTGCTATCACGCCAGCAAAATCAGGCGAACTGGTAAAATCCGTAATCCTAAAAGAAAAATTCAACATACCACACTCTCACACAGTTCCAGTCATTCTTATGGAGAGGTTTTATGACGTGATTGGAACTCTAGTCATATCGCTTTTAGGCTTGTGGATTTTTGGACTAAAGTCGCTCCCAGTTGTAATAATTGCAATTGCAATTATAGCCATGTTTTTCTGTACCATCTATTCAACGAGAGTTTTTAACACTTTTTTACAGCTTTTCAATAAGCTTAACTTTTTTCAAAAACTTGTAACGCCATTAATGTCACTACAAGAAATTGTTAAAAAATCCTCTAAAAGTAAGATAGCATTAGTATCAATAACGCTCACAGTTGTTTACAGGTTGATTGAGGCGCTTGCGATATATCTTGTTTTGTTGGGTTTCAATATTGACATAATCCAATACCTGAATCTGGCCGCAACGTATTCTTTCTCTATAATAATTGGTAATATTTCGTTCATACCTGGAGGCCTTGGCATAACGGAGGGCAGTTTGACTGGACTCCTTTCCATACAAGGAATTGAAATCTCTACTGCAATTGGATTGGCGTTGATGATAAGGATCTTTACACTGTGGTATGCTGTAATTGTGGGATTTGTATGTCTAAGACTCGCTAATGGATTTGCAATTAATAATTCAAAACCAGAAAACTAGGCTGGTCTAACCTCTTTATCAAGAAATCTAATTATGATATCTGCAACATATTTTCTCTTTTTGTCGTTAATTCCTTGATGATTTCCAATTAGAAATGAATTCTTCATAATGTAATCGGAATTGATCAGATTGGCACTGATTCTATGTCGAATGTGCTCCATCACTGGTTGTCTGACCATATTTCCAGCCATCACTGGTCTTGTTTCTATACTGTGTTTTTCTAAATCACTGACAAGGTCGTCTTTGTCAAAATACCTGTTTTTAATCACAGTTATTGGATAAGCCATGTAGACGTTTTTGAACCCCTTTGCATCTGGTGGTAGCATTATGTATCTAGAATATGGGGACAAACGACGTTTCCAATATTGTGCGGTCTTGACTCTAATCTTGATTAAACTATCCAACTTTTTGATCTGATGCATGCCAAAAGCACCCTGAACCTCTGTTGGTCTGAGATTAAAGCCAGTATTGACAAAAAGAAAACGGGAATCAATAGCGGGATGTTTTCTTTTATACTGCGCCTTGTCAGCCAAATCCCTTACCCAGCCAAACGCCCTTATCGCCTTTCCAATCTCAAAGATTTTTTTATTATTTGTCACCAACATACCCCCTTCCATAGTTGTGATATGATGAGATGCAAAGAAGCTGAACGTGCCTATGTCTCCAAATGATCCAACTTTCTTGCCAAAATATTCTGCCCCGTGGGCCTCACAAGAATCTTCAATGATATGCAAGTCGTGCTTGTTGGCAATTCTTTTGATCTTTTTCATATCAGATGGATATCCAAGAAGATGAACAGGCATGATCGCTCTTGTTTTCTTAGTAATTGCCTGTTCTATTTTGTCTGCATCGATATTGTAAGTTTTCTTATCAACATCTACAAAAACTGGTTTTGCTCCCACATTTACGATTGGATAAACCGTGGTAGCCCACGTTACAGCGGGTGTAATTATCTCATCGCCATTTTTTATTCTATTATTACCAAATGCAGGGTTTGATAATATCGACAATGCAAGCAAGTTTGCTGATGATCCAGAGTTGACCATTACTCCATATCGTGTTCCTATGTATCGTGCAAAAGACGCTTCAAATTTTTTGACTTTTTCTCCCATGGTTGTTTTCATGGAAAGCATCGAATCTAGTGCCTCGCAAACTTCTTCCCAACTGTACGGTGGTATAGCTAATGGAACTTTTGCATTACTAAATGAACTCTGATCAAGCTGATCAAAATATCGTTTCACAAGTTTCTTGGCAGATAGAAAATAATCGTTTGACAAAGTCTGCTATGAAAGAAATATCGCTTTTATCTATATCTTAGCTTAATTTTGTACTCGTAATTGTATTTATACAGGCGAATGTCGTCTTGAAATATTGGGTAACAAGCAATTCTCCGCATTAAAAAACAAACAAGTTCTCATTACTGGCGGGTGCGGATTCATTGGTTCTGAAATAACCAAGCAACTTTCAAAGGCCGGAGCAAAAATTACAATCTTAGATAATCTTTCGTCAGGAAAGGAGCGATATGTAAAAGGACTATCTAACGTGACCCTTCTGAAAGGAGACCTAGCAAATACCGACTTGGTGCAAAAGGCGGTAAAAAACAAGGAATACATCATACATCTGGCAGCGCTTCCTTTCATCCCAGACTCGTATTATTACCCAATGGAATTCTTTGAAGTAAATGTCAATGCCACAATCAATCTGGCCCTTGCCGCAATCAGAGAAAAAAAGGCAAAAAGATTTGTCCACATATCATCTAGTGAAATTTACGGAAGCTCAAGATCCTCACCAATGGATGAAAACCACCCGACCACACCACATTCCACGTACGCAGTAAGCAAGCTTGCAGGGGAGCGAGTAATCTATACAATGCATAAGGAACATGATTTGCCATCGGTGATTATCAGGCCGTTTAACTCGTTTGGTCCAAACATCACACAACCATACATAATTCCGGAAATCATTGGGCAGATACTTAAAGGCAAAAAAGAGATAACTCTTGGCAACGTCAATAGCAAGCGAGATCTCACCTTTGTATCTGATACAGCTCGCGGAATCATACTGACACTAGTTACAGATGGAATTCTGGGTGAAACAATTAACATTGGCAGTGAAAGATCAGTCATGATCAAAGACCTTGTGAAGATGATCTCAGAGTTAATGTCAAAAGATGTTAAAATAAAGATAGATCCATCACGATTTAGGCCGCATGACGTAGATTCTCTTATCTGTGATTATGGTAGGGCAAATAGGTTACTAGGCTGGAAACCAGAAGTGAGCATCAAGGATGGACTCAAAACGACAATCACGTGGCTGAAAACCAACAAGGTTGAATTTAAAGCGGCATTTAAGGGATGGGCGTCATCATACAGAAAAGATCGTAATGGAAAACCATAACACTACAATTAACTGGAACAAAAAAAAGGTAGTTGTGACTGGCGGCCACGGATTTTTAGGACATTATGTAGTTGAGCAGCTAAGAAAAAAAGGGGCCCAAGACATACTCATACCGTCCTCTAAGGATTGCGATTTGCGCAACAGAGAAAATTGCAAAAAAATAATTCAAAATGCAGACATTGTTTTTCACCTTGCCGCAAGAGTAGGAGGGATAGCTCTGATGCAAGCAAAACCCGCTGACATCTTTTATGACAACATAATGATGGGAACGCAGCTAATCCATGAGGCAAAGGAGGCCAAAGTAGAAAAACTCATCGCACTGGGTACTGTGTGTAGCTATCCAAAGTTTGCATCTTTACCATTCAAAGAGGACTCTATCTGGGAGGGATATCCAGAAGAAACAAACGCATCATACGGGCTTGCCAAAAAAATGCTCATAGTCCAATCACAATCTTACAGGCAGCAATATGATTTCAAGTCAATAGTTCTTGTGCCAACAAATCTCTACGGGCCAAGAGACAATTTTGATCCTGCCGTATCGCATGTCATACCCGCACTCATCCTAAAAATCTATAATGCAAAAAAATCTGGGCTTGACTCAATCACACTATGGGGTGATGGCTCACCAACCAGAGACTTTCTTTATGTCGAGGATGCGGCAAGGGGAATAATTCTTGCCGCTGAAAAATATGACGAACCTGAACCAATCAACCTTGGATCGGAAGAAGAGATATCAATCAAAGATCTAATCTCGACGATTTCTGAACTAATGGGGTTCCACGGTCAAATAAAATGGGATACATCCAAGCCAAACGGTCAGCCTAGGAGATGCGTAAGCAACAAAAAGGCAGAGGAAAAAATTGGCTTCAAGCCGCAAATAAAATTAAGAGAAGGGCTGAAAAACACCATAGATTGGTTCATTGAACAACAAGAAACCAAATTGTTGCGCTAATGAACCAACAATCGATATATACAGAATAAAAATTTGACAGCCTATGTCGACTGATCTGATAGTCCTTACACTCAACGAAATAGATGGTTTGAAGAAAATAATGCCACAAGTCAAAAAGGAATGGGTTGACGATATCATTGTAGTTGATGGCGGATCAACGGATGGCACAATCGAAGAAGCAAAAAAAATGGGTTACAAAGTAATAATGCAGAAAGTAAAAGGACATGGTGGCGCGATTCTGGAGGGATTTAATGCAAGCACTGCTGACAATATTCTAATTTTCGGCCCCGATGGAAATCACTCACCAGATGAGATACCTCAGCTGATCGAAAAAATGAAAGAAGGATACGACCAGGTAGTCATAACGAGATTTGGCAAAACCTCAGTTAACCTAGATGCGGGGGCTTTGGATGGGTTTGGAAACAGGATGTTTGCCTTTTTGGCAAACATCTTCTTTGGAGGCCATTTCACTGACACCCTAAATGAGAGCAGGATCATTACGAGAAAAGCAATGGTTGAGCTAAACTTTGATGCCATGGATTTTAGCTCAACTCAGCAAATGAGCATTAGAGGCCTGAAAAAAAGGCAAAAAATCTATGAAATCATAGGAAATGAAGGGGCGCGAATAGGTGGGAAAAGAAAGATGCACTCGTTTCGTGTTGGCAAGCAGCTTAGCAAGCAAATAATCAAGGAGTTTATCTTTTGGAAATTATAGCCGAATCGTTTTCTAAAAAAAAAGTTATACTTTTTTTAGTTATAATCAGCCTATCCTCGCTTGCGTTAAAATTTACTCTTACTGATTTTTCATCTGTACCCGTGCAAGACGCGTATGGTTACATCCTTCATACCATATCAATTACGCACGGAGAATTCAGCGAGCCGCCAAGAAAAACGCTAGGCTGGTCGTTTTTTGCATCATCTTTCTTTCTTTTGCTAAATTCGAATAATTTCATTGATTATGTAAATACCATGAGGCTTCTAAGCCTCGGAATATCGACAATCACCATTCCAATAATGTATGGTCTTGCAAGAAAGTTTTTCTCTTCAAAATACTCCCTTGTCGCATCATGCTTACTCGCATTCGAACCACATCTAAATTACATAGCAGGACAAGGCCTTTCAGAACCTCTGTATATTCTAGCTTTAATTCTTTCATTTTATTTCATACTTGATAAAAAAACATCGTACCTGTCATTTCTTTTTGCAGGTCTTGTATGGTGGACTCGATGGCCTGGAATGATAATGGTTTTAGTAATCTCGATAGTTTTCTTTCTTAACAACAAAAGATCACCAAAACTATTCTTACGGTATCTGATCTGTATCGCAATATTTCTTGCGGTGGTATCACCAATGTTGATACATCGCTACGAGCAATATGGTGACTTTATGTATTTCTCGCTCTCAAACAACTTCTTTAGTGGTGATTATGGAGCGCTCTTGGCAGAAAACACAAAATCAGAGAGTCATACGGTCAAAAGCTACATAGAAAATTATGGCTTGTTGCAATTCACAAATGACTTTGTCTTCATGGGAATAATCAACATAGCAGATCAGGTCTTTAGAATGCTATTCCCATACCTAATAGTACTGATTCCGTTTGGCATTTTGTTCTCTTTTAGGGCGTTTGACCAGAATCCAAAACACATTCGAGCAAACTGGATCCTAATCATTGTCACTTTGTGCGGCTCAGTACTCTCATTTTCATTAATAAATGAAAGAAGATTTTTGTTCTATCTCTATCCGTTTCTAGTCCTGTTTTGTACCATACCTATACAACGCCTAACACAATACGGTCTTAGCACCTTCTCATATTCAGAAAGACAGAAAGATTTCTTTCTCTTGGGAATGATGATTATCATATTAATCATGTCAGCATTGTTTGCCCAGAGATACGTTCAAGATAGCACAATAGAAGATGAAAAAATGAAACTGGCCGAGTTTCTGCTAAGCAAGTCCGACGGCAAAATCATACTGAGCAATGAAGACTGGAGGCATGGAACTTTTCTGAAGGCAAGCAACCCAGAATTTTTCAAAGACTTTACAATTAATTACAAAGAAAACAATTCAATTAACGAACTGATTGGAACCCCATTTACTACCCTTTATGCAAAGTCCCTTGAGGAATTACTTGCAACAGGCCAGCAGTACGATCTAAAGTATGTGGTGATAATTCAAAACGACATTGAACCTTGGTATGACTATCTAAACAACGTGTACAAAAATGAGTCGGAATATCCGTATTTGATCAAAATATACGATTCCTCGGAGCAGGGATTGCAAAAATTACATGTCAAGGCATTTGAAATTGATTATGAAAAATGGAAATCATACAAAAATACCAAAAATCAATGAGCTTAAAGTCATAATGGCTGCTAATCAAAGTCAATGAACATGAAAATTGTGCTGTGCGTATTTATCGCATTCTCATTATCATTTGTTGCGTTAATGTATCTCCAATGGACGCACCCAGACCCAATCGCAGAAAAACAAAGCAAATTCTATGCACAGAAGATGCAAACGCAAAAAGAAAAACTGTTTTTGCTGGGTGCAAGCCACGTGGGGCAGCTAAACACCACAAGAATTAACGAATCCGTATCAAAAAGTCATGAAAACTATCTGATTTACAACCTTGCGTATAATGGCGACAACCCTAAAAAAAGACTAGACAGCATAGAGCAGATAATTGTCCTAAAGCCAAAAATCGTGTTTTATGGCATATCGTATCGAGACTTTGAATCAAATACGGCCAACAACTCACCAGAACCGCTCAGTCTAATCAAAGATAGCCTGCAAATTGATAATCCCACATTACAATTCAACCCAAAATTCACCACGCTGCAGGTAATCAAAAATGCCTTTAATGATGACCGGCTATTTGCAAACCCAGAGCAGATAACAATCCCAAACACACCATTTTTTGTCTACAATGCTGATCAGATAGAAATCGTCCCAAATGCCGGTATAACCGTAGCCGGTACAAC
>Ga0187894_10000246_pt1 | contig 73692 bp, 51 predicted proteins | sample GBC1701081metaG_FD_136650 | JGI IMG/M metagenome (GOLD analysis project Ga0187894, IMG submission 136650) | White microbial mat communities from a lava cave in the Kipuka Kanohina Cave System on the Island of Hawaii, USA - GBC170108-1 metaG ... | reverse complement strand
CGCTTCGGCGACGACGTGATCGCGAAGCTCTGACGCGGCCGCGAACGAGCGCCGTCGCACAGCCCGCCGGCAGCGCACCACGAGGCTCTCGTCAGCTCCCCCAGCGCCGCGGCGTGTCGGTCTCGCTGCTGAACGTGCTGACGAGCGGCTGCCCGAGCGCGCACTGCTCGGCGCCGCTCAGCGGCGTGCGCGGCGCGTAGCTCGCGAGTGCCTGGAGCGCGGCGCGCGCTTCGGCATCGCCGGTGCCGCCGAGCACGCAGACATGGATCGCGTGCCCCTCGGCGTCGAGCTCGAACTGCAGCTGCACCTGCGCGAGCTCACCCTCGCGGTACGAAGGCGGCAGCCAGTGCGAGGTGATCTCGCGCTTCAGCGCGTCGAGCCGGGCCGCGAGCGTCGCCGCGCAGCTCGCGGGCGGCGGCGCCGGACGCGCTGCGCTCGGCACCCGTGCGGCGCACATCAGCTCGGGCGCGATCGGCTGGCTGTCGCGCGGTGCGCGCGGAGCGCATGCGCCAGCGAGCGCGCACGCCGCGGCCCATGCGATCACGCGCACCCGCACCACGCGGCTCGGAGCGCTCACGGCTTCGCCTCGGCGTGCGCCTCGAGCACGTGCGCGACCGCGCACGTCAGGCGCTTCGCGGTCGGGATGTGGAGGAACTCGTTCGGGCCGTGCGCGTTCGCGCCGGGCCCGAGCACGCCGGTGATCAGGAACTGCGCGCTCGGGAACTTCGCGCCGAGCATCCCCATGAACGGGATCGTGCCGCCTTCGCCCATGAACAGCGCCGGCTTCCCCCAATAGGTCTGCGACGCGTCCGCCATCGCGCGCTCGAGCCACGGCGCGAACGCGGGCGCGTTCCAGCCCGGGCCCGGCAGCTCGGGCTCGAACGTGACGCGCGCTCCGTAGGGCGGATCGGCTTCGAGCAGGCGCTTCAGCGCGGCCGTCGCGCGCTCCGCGTGCGTCGTCGGCGGGAGCCGCAGCGAGAGCTTGGCCGCGGTGAACGGGCGCAGCACGTTGCCGGCGCTCACGAGCGGCGGGACGCCGTCGACGCCAGTGATCGAGAGCGTCGGCTTCCAGGTGCGCGCGAGGATGCGCTGCGCCGCGTCCGTGCCCATCGGCCGCGCGCCCGGCACGAACGGGAAGCGCCCGCTCACGCTCTCCCCTAACACCTGGGCCGCGACCTCCGCCTGCGCGACGCGATCCGCCGGAATCGCCGCGTGCAGCTCCGGCACGCGGATCTCTCCGCTGCGCTCGTCGTCGACGCGCGAGAGCAGCTCGCGCAGGATCCGAAAGCTCGACGGCACGATCCCGCTGGCGTCGCCCGAGTGGACGCCTTCCTGGAGAATCTCGACGCGCAGCACGCCGGTGGCCATCCCGCGCAGCGAAGTCGTGCCCCAGAGCTGGTCGTAGCTGCCGCAGCCGGAGTCGAGCGCGACCACGAGGCTCGGCTGCCCGATCCGCGCCGTGAGGTGGTCGACGTACGCGGGCAGGTCCGGGCTGCCCGACTCCTCGCACGCCTCGATCAGCACCACGCAGCGCGCGTGGCGCGCCTGCGCGCGGGCGAGCAGCTCGAGCGCGGTCACCGCCGCGAATGCCGAATAGCCGTCGTCCGCGCCGCCGCGGCCGTAGAGACGCTCGCCGCGCCGCACCGGTGTCCAGGGCCCGAGGCCGTCGCTCCAGCCGGTCATCTCGGGCTGCTTGTCGAGATGGCCGTACAGCAAAACCGTCTCCGAGCCGGCGCCGGGAATCTCCATGAAGAGGAGTGGCGTGCGGTTCGGAAGCCGCACCACGTCGAGCGCGAGGCCAGGCACCGCGCGAGCGCGGCACCAGTCCGCGACGAGCGCGACGGCGCGCTCCATGTGGCCGTGCTCGCGCCACTGCGGATCGAACGACGGCGAACGATTGGGGATCGCGATGTAGCGCTCGAGCGCCGGGAGGATCGACGCCTCCCACGCGCTCTCGCTGAACGAGCGGGCGGCAGCGGGATCGAGGCGGCTCATGCGCGCCAACTTATCAGCGCCGCGCGCGCTGGCGCCGCGCGAATCGGCGAGCGGGCTCCCGGCGCGGGCAGCTCCGCGTAGACTGCGCGGCGTGCTGCTGCGAAGAGTGCCGTTGATTGCGCTGCTCTGGCTCGCATCCGCGCCGCCGCTCTTCGCGCAGCAGCCGGAGCTCTTCGCGGTCAGCGAGCTCCCCGTGCGCGGGCGCGTGCTCGAGGCGTTTGCTGCGCGCGACGAGGACGGGCGCGCGTGGCTCGCGGCGATCTCGGCCGAGGCGATGCCCCCGGACGAGCGACGCTTCCTCACGCTGTTCGCGCGCGGCGAGCCGGCCGGCGCGGTCGCGATCCCGCTGCGCGCCGCGGTCGCGGCGCTCGACGTCGCGGAGATCGGTGGCGCGCCCGGTCCGGAGGTCGTGCTGCTCGAGGCCGCGCAGCTCCGCATCCTCGACGCGCGTGGCGCGCCGCTGCGCAGCATCGCGCTCGCGCCGCCGCTGCCGCTCCCGCCGCGCACGCGCGAGCAGAGCCGGCTCAAGCTGGTGGGCGCTTGGAGCCGCCCGGCCGCGCGCGAGGCGCTGCTGCCCGACGTCGCGGGCTTCCGCTTGATCTCGCTGGCGCCGGGAAGCGGGGACTCGCGCGCGCTCGCGCTCCCGCCTTCTGCGATCTACGGCGAGCCGCAGCCGGGCCCGCCCGTGCGGCCCGGATTCTTTCGGGCTGCGTTGTCATGGCCGGCCGTGTTCGCGGTGGACGACGACGGCGACGGCGTGCGCGATCTGGTCGCGACGACGCGCTACGCGCTCACGACGTACCGCAGCGACGCGGGCGGTGGGCTGTCCGCAAGGCCGATCCGCTCGCGGCGCTTTCCACCGTTCAGCTTCGAGGAAGAGCGGCGCGCCGATTCGAACCTGATGCTGCCGGCGCTCGCAGACATCGACGGCGACGGCGACGGCGATCTGGTCGTGCATCGCACGGTCGGGACCCTGATGGGCAGCCGCGCGGAGACGCGCGTGCACCTGAACCCGGGAGGCGGCGCCGATCCGCTTGCGACGCCCGCCGGCACGCTGCACGTGACCGGGGGCGTCGGCACCGCGGAGCTGCGCGACCTCGACGGCGACGCGCGCGCGGAGCTCGTGCAGTCGGTGCTGCCATTCGGCGTCGCGCAGCTCGCGCGCATCCTCGTGCGCCGGCAGGCCGAGCTCGAGCTGCGCGTCTACGGCTTCGAGCCCGAGCAGCCCGGCGTCCCACGGCTGCGCTGGAGCGACGAAATGACGCTCCCGTTCGACTTCAAGACCGCGCGCGTGACCGCGTTGCTGCCGAAGCTCGATGGCGACTACAACGGCGATCGCCTGCGCGATCTGATCTACGGTGACGGCGACGGCAACGTGGTGCTGCGCCTCGGCGTTGCCGGCGGCCAGTTCGCGGACGACGCGCTCGTGTTTCCGCTCGGCGCGACCGGCGGCGCGGCGGTGAGCGCCGACCTCGACGGCGACGCGCTCGACGAGATCGTCTACTGGGACCCGGTCCAGCCGACCGGCCGCCTTCGCGTCGCGCGCAATCGCGGCAGGCTGCCCGGCTCGCCGCCGCGGCTGGAGTCGCGCCCGCGCTGACCCGCGTGGAAGCTCTCAGGCAGAACGCGCTTCCCGCAGCCGCGAGAGCGCGCTGTCGAGATCGCCGAGCTGCGTCGTCGCGGCCGCGGGCCTCAGCGTCTCGATCGGATCGCGCAGATCGCCGACGTAGCCGAGCGCATACGCGCCGCGCGCGTAGCCCATCAGCCGCAGCAGCGATTCCGGGAGCGTGCGCGCGATCTCGTGCGGGCACGCGAGATACTGGTTCTCTTCCTGGCGCAGCCACGCGAGGTTGTACGTGAGGTTCAGTCCGCTGCGGACCTCGCGCGAGCGGTTCGCGCCGCCGCCGTGATACAGCGAGCCGGTGTAGAACAGCACCGATCCCGCGGACATCTCGGCGGGCTCGGTCTGCTCCTCGACGAAGCTCAGCTTGTCGGCGTAGTGATTGCTGCCGGGGATCACGCGCGTCGCGCCGTTCTCGGCGCTGAAGTCGGTCATCGCCCAGATCGTGTTGCACTGCACCTCGTAGCCGCTCGGGAACGGGAAGAAGTCGAACGCCCACTGATCGCGATGGATCTGCTGCATCGGCTCGCCGGGGCCGATCGAGATCAGCTGCGTGAGATGCAGCTGGTAGCCGCTGGCGTGCCCTAACACCTTCGCGACCGTGCCGAGCACGGTCGGGTGCGTGACGAAAGCGCGCGCGGTCGGGGAGCGCGCGATCAACGCGCCGGTGCGCTTCGTGCGCCGCCCGGCGAAGTCGTCGGAGCCCAGCGCGTTCGCCGCCTCGTACGGCGCCAGCTCGCCGCGGAGCTTCGCGATCTGCGCTGGCGACGCGACGCGGTCGATCACCGCGCAGCCGTCGCGTGCGATCACGGCCGCGATCTGGTCCGGAGAGGCGCTGCTCGGCAGATGCTCGATCGGCATGGGGACCTCCGCGCCGCGCAACGTAGTGCGGTGCAGATACGGCTACGAGGCCCGCGCCTCGTTCACGCGCTTCGCGGCGTGAGCGCCGCGCTCGATCGCGGCGGCCGCGCGCGGCGCGAGCGCGGCGTGCAGCTCGGCGAGTGTCTGCGCGAGCGGAACGAACGTGGTCGCGAGCGGCGAGGTCTTGCGCCATGCGAGCACGAGCGTGCGCGCGGCGCGCGGCGGTGCGAGCTCGCGCAGCGCGAGCGCGCCGCCGCGGTTCTCGGCCTCGAGCGCGAGGCTCGGCAGCAGCGTGACGCCGGCCCCGCCCGCGACCATCTGCACGAGCGTCGCGAGACTGGTCGCGCGCAGATCCGCCTCGAGCGCGCCGCTCTGCTGGCAGAGCGCGAGCGCCTGGTCGCGAAAGCAGTGCCCATCCTCGAGCAGCATCACGCGCTCGCCCGAGAGCGCGTCGAGCTTCGCGGCACGCTGCGCGCGCGCGAGCCGATGCCCCTGCGGCAACGCGAGCACGAACGGGTCGACGCCGACGGTCGCCTGCGCGACGTCGCCCAGCGTCGACTCGCCCGCGACGATCAGCGCGTCGAGCTCGCCGGCCTCGAGCCGCGCGCGCAGCGTCGGCGTCTTCTCCTCGACCCAGACGATGCGCAGCTTCGGATATCGCGCGCGCAGCGCCGGTGCGATCTCGGGCAGCAGATACGGAGCGATGGTCGGGATCACGCCGAGGCGAATCGTCTTGTCGAACGGGTCCGCGCCGCGCGCCGCGCTGTCCGCGAGCTCGTCCGCCTGCGCGAGCAGCGCCCGCGCGCGTACGAGGAACTCCTCGCCCGCAGCCGTGATCGTCAGCTTCGCTCCGCGCTCGAACAGCCGGATGCCGCAGGCGTCCTCGATCTGCGCGATCTGCGCGGAGAGCGCGGGCTGCGAGACGTGGCAACGCGCGGCGCCGCGCCGGAAGCTGCGCGCCTCGGCCACCGCGACCGCGTACTGCAGCTGGCGAAGTGAGAACGGGTGGGGCGAGAAGCGCATGCGGGAGCGCAGCCTATCGGAGACGGGTCGGTCGCGGTGCGCCTCGATCGACCTGGAACGGAGGTTCTCGGCGAGCCCTAACAGGCGCAAAACGGCGCGCCCCGACGACGCTGCAATCTCCCGCCCGCCGGAGCAGATGGCCGCTCTCGTCGCGTGGTGCGTCAGCGCGGCGAACGCGTTGATGACCGGGCAAGTGCTGTTCCCCGACAGCGGTCTCGAATGCGCAGCGCGCGCCGGCCAGACCCGCTAGGCGCCAACCGAAGCGCGAGCGCCAAAACGCAAGACGCCCGGGAGCGCGGGCTCACCGGGCGTCTCGTTGATTGGTAGCGGGGACAGGATTCGAACCTGTGACCTGCGGGTTATGAGCCCGCCGAGCTACCAGACTGCTCCACCCCGCAACAAGGCGGGGCACCTTAGGCGCGTGCATTTGGGGCGTCAACCGCCCGCGTGGGCTGTGCGCGTGGGCCGTCGCTGCGGGCGCGTTGCCTTTCGCGTTTCGGAGAAATCCTGCGACCGCGCGGCCGCTCGTTCCACTTCCGCGATGCGGAGGTACGCGCAATGCGGAAGCTGTCGATCGGACTGGGTGTGTTCGCGTTGCTCGCGGTGAGCGCGAGTGCAGGGACGCTGTATCGCTGGACGAACGCCGATGGCGTCGTCGCGTACGCGGACGAGCTGAAGCGCGTGCCGGAGGCGTATCGCGCGGGCGCGACGCCGGTGAAGACGTCGAGCCTGTCGAGCTACAAGCAGTTCACGCCGGCGCCGGCGGCCGAGAGCAAGGCCTACACGGAGCGCCTCGGCGACCACGTGGAGCGCCTGCGCGAGGTGAACGACGCGGCGACGCCCGCGCCGGCGGCGCCTCAGGGCGGGCAGACGCTCGGCCAGGTGCGCGTGAACGGGAAGCTCTCGGTCGCGCTGCCCGGCGACGGCGGCGACAGCCTGGAGCCGATCGTCGTCGAGGAGCACCGCGTGCGATCCGGCGGAGTGACGACGCACGTGTACGTCGTGCGCCAAGGCGATCGCGTGCTGTCGGTCGTGCGCCCGCACACGAACCAGAGCGGCACCGAGTGGCTGTCGCTCGAGGAAGTGCTCGAAGAGGGCGCCGAGTAGGCGCCTGGCGCTCGCCGCGTCCGCGGCTCCTTAAGAAGCGAGCGGGCGCGGCGGCGGCAGCGCGCAGTGCTCGTCGACGTACCTCGCGATCGCGCGTTGAGCGCCGCCGTCGAGGCCGACGAAGCGCAGCCCGAAGCCCGCGCCGGCGTCGACTTCTCGGCGCCATACGACGCGCGCCGGGGCCGCGATCGCGCGCGCTTCGCCCGGAAGCGCGAACTCGACGAGCACGTCGGTCCCTTCGCGCGGAAGCCAACCCGCGGCGACGAACGCGCCGCCGCGCGAGACGTTCTGCACGGTGCCGGTGCTGGTTCGGCCGCGCGCGCGAAAGTGCGCCGGCTCGCGCAGCGCCGCGCGCGGCAGGCCGCGCAGCTCGCCCATCAGGCGCGCGACCGAGCTGACGAGCTCGCTGCGCGCCAGTGGCTTGGTCAGCACGTCCGCGGCCCCGGCGGCGACCGCACGCGCGTGGTCGTCGGCGTCGCCGCGCGTCACGAACAGCCAGTGCGTCTCTCGCGCCGGCTGCGCGCTCGCGATCTCACGGCAGAGCACGTCGCCCGGCTCGTCCTGCAGATGCAGATCGAGCACGACGACGTCGAAGTGCTCGCGGCCGAGCAGCGCACGCGCATCCGCAGCGCTCGCCGCGGTACGCACGTCGCCGAGGCGCGAGAGATAGAGCGCCTCGACCTCGCGAAAGAGCGGCACGTCGTCGACGACGAGGATGCGCGGACGCGCGCCAGCGCTCATTTCGCGGCGAGCCCCAGCGCCTCACGCAGCGGCCCGAGCTCGATCGTCACGCGCCACTCCGACATCCCGGTGCGCTTCCACTCCTGATGCAGCCGCATCGTGCGCGAGATCGGCGACGAAAGGCGGTAGCCCGTGAACACCACGTCGACCTTGCCCTCGTTGCGGTCGTCGTTCAGGTCCTTGCGCAGGATCTCGTAGTCGGTGAAGCGCACGTCGCTGAGCTGCGGCGCGAGCGCGAGCAGCTCGTCCTGCTGCTCGTCGACCACGTAGAGCGCGGCGCCGTTGAAGTTTCCCCAGCGCACGTACTGGGTGAACGTGCGCATGCTCTCCTCGAACAGGTCCTCGTGATGCATCGGGTCCTTGATCGAGAGGGCGGCGCAGCCGAGCCCACCGGCGGCGAGCGCGAGCACGAGAGCGAGGGCGGCGGAACGGATTCCGGTCATCTGCATTCTCCTGAGCCGGCAACACGCTGCGCAGCGGCTCGCCGCGCACGCGCTTTCGGCATGCGAGCCGTTTCGGCAACGCCAGTGGCTCGACTTGAGCGCCTCGGCGCGCTCGGGTTGGCCAATCGGGGTCTGACCCCAATTGGCCATTTGCGTAGCCTGCGCGGTGTGCGGCTCGGGATCGACATCGGCGGGACCAAGACCGCGCTGGCCTTGGGCGACGCGGAGGGGCGGGTGATCGCTCACACGCGCGTGCCGACCGCGCCGAGCGGCGACGCGCTGCGGGATCTCGCGCGCATCGCGGATGCGGCGCGCGAGCTGGTCGCACAGCAACCGGCCGGCGAGCGCGCGCTCGAGATCGTCGGGGTCTCGCTGCCCGGCGGCGTCGACCCGGGCGGCGGATTCGTCCGCAAGCCACCGAACCTCCCAGGCTGGGACGGCGCGCCGGTCCGGGACACGCTCGCGCGCGCGCTCGGCGCGCCGGTCGCGCTCGAGAACGACGCGAACGCCGCGGCGCTCGCGGAGTGGCAGTTCGGCGCCGCGCGCGGGACGCAGCACGCGGTCTTCTTGACGATGTCCACCGGCGTCGGCGGCGGGCTCATCCTCGGCGGCCGGCTGCACCGCGGCGACGCGAATCTCGCCGGCGAGATCGGTCACCTGCCGCTGGTCTGGGGCGGCGAGCCGTGCGCGTGCGGGCTGCGCGGCTGCGTCGAGGCGTACATCGGCGGCGCCGCGTGGTCGCGCCGGCTCGCGCGCGAGACCCCGCGCGCGAGCCTCGTCGCGAAGCTCGCGGCGGAGGAGGGCGCTGCGCCGCGGCCCGAGCACGTGGTCGCCGCCGCGCACGCGGGCGACGCATTCGCGCTCGCCGAGCTCGCGCGCTTCAACGAGCTGCTCGCGCAGACGCTCTGCATGCTCGCGGCGGTGCTCTCGCCGGAAATCTTCGTGCTCGGCACGATCGCCGTCGCCGCGGGCGAGCGGCTCTGCTTCGCGCCGCTGCGCGAGCGCGTCCGCGCGAACACGTGGGCACGCCCGCAGCCGACCCGGATCGTGCCCGCGGCGCTTGGCGAGCGGCTCGGCTTGCTCGCGGGCCTGGGCGTCGCGGAGGAGGCGCTGCGGAATCCCGAGCCGGCTCCGCGCGCGTAGTCAGGCCTCTGCGGTGTCCTTCTTCTGTGCGATCTCGAGGATGCGGCCGACTGCCTCCGACACCGACTCGCTCGCGACGCCGTGGCTCTCGGTGTTGCGCTGGATGCTCTGCGCCATCTCGCGAATGCCTCGGGTCGTCTCGCGAATCGTGTGCGCGGCGGCGCGCTGCTCCGCCGTGACGCGCTGGAGCTGGCGGCACTGATCGAGCGAGCCCTCTGCCGAATGGAGCAGGCTCTCGCTCGCGCGCGACTGCTCGGCGAGCGCGCGGCTGATCTCCTGCACGCGCTCCGACGTGCGCTGCGCCGCCTGCGCGACGTGGCGCGAGTTGCGCGACTGCTCCTGAGACGCGCGCGAGATCTCGGTGACGCGCTCGCTCGCCTGCTCGGCGCTGCCGCGGATCAGCGCGAGCGCCTCGCCGGCGCGGCGCGAGCGCGCGACGCCGCTCTCGACGGCCTGAATGCCGGCGTCCATCGCGTGCGTCGCTGCGCTCGACGCGGTCTGCATCGCGCCAATCAGCGCTTCGATCTCGCGCGTGCTGGCGCCGGTGCGCTGCGCGAGCGTCTTCACGTGGCCGGCGACGACGGCGAACGCCTTGCCCTGCTCGCCGGACTGCGCCGCGATGATCGCGGCATTCAGCGAGAGCAAGTTCGCCTCCTCGTTGATCGCGCCGATCAGCTCGAGGAACTCGCCGATGCGGCCCACGCGCGCGACCAGCTCCTCGATCGCGCGCTGCGCGGTGATCGTCTGGGAGCGGATCTCGGCGATGCCGCGGATCGTCTCCTCGACCGCGCGCTCGCCCTGCGCCGCGCTCTCGCTCACTTGGTGCGTGAGCCTCGCCGCGTCCTCGACGTGCTGGCTGACTTCCTGGATCGCGCGGTCCATCTCGACCATTGCGGCGGCCGACTCTTCGGCCATGCCCTCCACCGAGTCGGCGCTCTCCGCGACCTCGCGCACACTCGCCGACATCTCGGTCACGGTGGAGGCCGTCGTGCCGGAGACGTCGTGCAGCGTCGTCGCGCTCGCCGCGGCCTGATCGATCGCCGCGGCCATCTGCTCGACCGAGCTGCCCGCGCTGCCGAGCGACGCGACCAGCCGCTCGACCTCGCCGTTGATGCCGCGGATCGAGCCGGTCATGTGCGCGATCAGCGATGCGGTCTCCTCGACCGCTTCCTCGATCTCCGCGCCGCTCGCGCCCGCGGCGCGTGCGGCGCTCTCGGCGCGGCGCTCGTGATCCCGCGCGCGCTGGCGCGCGGCCGCGAGCGCGGCTTCTGCAGCGCGCTTCTCGTCCGCGGCGAACCGGAGCTCGCGCGCGTGCGCCGCACCCACCGCCTCGAGCGACGCGCGGGCGCGACCCGCGACGAACGCACTCACGCCGAGCGCGGCGAACACGGCCAGCGCGAGCCCGGGTGCGCCGAGCGCGTGGACGGCGAACGCGGACCCGAGCGACCCGACCGCGGCGCCCCCCGCGATCGCGAACGTCGCCGTCCCCACTGCCGCTTCGCGCATGCACCGCCCCTCGTGGCGCGCGAGATCGGTTCGGCCTCGCTGGGCCTTGAGCGCGTTTCCTACTGAGCTGACGCGGAGTTCCGGCGCATCGTTACACGATGCGTGCATCTCCGAGCGCGCTCAGCTCGTCTCGCAGCGCGTGCAGCGCGCCGGCGCTGATCGCGGCGCGCGCGCGAGCGAGCAGCCGCAGGTAGAAGCGCAGGTTGTGCAGCGTCGCGAGCCGCGCGCCGAGCGCTTCGCCCGCGGCGAACAGGTGGCGCAAGTAAGCGCGGCTGTGCTGGGCGCATGCGCGGCAGTCGCAGTCGGCGTCGACCGGCGCGAAGTCCTCGCGGTAGCGCGCGTTGCGGATCGCGAGCGTGCCGGCGGCGGTGTAGAGCAGGCCGTGGCGCGCGTGGCGCGTCGGCACGACGCAGTCGAACAGGTCGACGCCGAGCGCGATCGCGTTGACGATGTCGGCGGGCTTTCCGATGCCCATCAGGTAGCGGGGCGCCGCCGCGGGCAGCTCGGCCTGCGCCTCCGCGACGAGCTCGAGGCGACGCTCGGGCGTTTCGCCGAGGCCGAGCCCGCCGTGCGCGTAGCCGTCGAAGGGCAGGGCGGCGAGAGCGCGCCCGGCGCGCCGCCGCAGCGCGCGGTCGGCGCCGCCCTGCGCAATGCCGAACAGCGCCTGCTGCGGGCGCGCGCGCGAAGCGAGCGCGCGCTCCGCCCAGCGCAGGCTGCGCTCGAGCGCGCGCTCGGCGCGCGTGGAGTCGCCGTCCTCGATCGGCAGGCACTCGTCGAGCACCATCGCGATGTCGCTGCCGAGCGCCTCCTGGATGCGGACCGCGCCCTCGGGCGAGAGCAAACGGCGGCGGCCGTCGAGCGGCGAAGCGAACGTGACGCCGTCGTCGTCGATCGTCGCGCGATCGGCGAGCGACGTGACCTGATAACCGCCGCTGTCGGTCAGCCACGGGCCGCGCCAGCCGGTGAACGCGTGCAGCCCGCCCGCGCGCGCGATCACGTCCTCGCCCGGGCGCTCGTGGAGGTGGAACGTGTTGGTGAGCGCGATCTGCGCGCCGAGCGCGACGAGATCGCCCGCGTCGAGTCCGCGCACAGCGCCGAACGTCGCGACCGGCATGAACGCCGGCGTCTCGACGACGCCGTTCGGGGTCGTCAGCAGCCCGCGGCGAGCTTCGCCCGAGCGCGCGGTGATCTGGAACGAGAGCGGAGCCGTCACGAGATGAGCATCGCGTCGCCGTAGGAGTAAAAGCGATAGCCGAGCGCGATCGCCTCGCGGTACGCGGCGAGCACCGGCTCGCGCCCGGCGAACGCCGCGACCAGCAGCAGCAGCGACGACCGCGGCAGGTGGAAGTTCGTCAGCAGCGCGTCGACGACGCGGAAATTCGCGCCGGGCGCGAGCAGCAGCTGCGTCTCGCCGGCGCCGGCGACGACGCCGCCCGCGCCGTCCGCGCACGTCTCGAGCACGCGCGCGCTCGTCGTCCCGACCGCGACGACGCGCCCGCCCCGCGCGCGCGTGTCCGCCAGCGCGCGCGCGGTCGCCGCCGGCAGCTCGAAGCGCTCCGCATGCAGCGCGCCTGCGGCGAGGTCTTCGTCGCGCAGCGGCCGGAACGTGCCGATGCCGACGTGCAGGATCAGCTCGGCGGTCTCGATGCCGCGCGCGCGGATCGCCTCGAGCAGCGCATGCGTGAAGTGGAGGCCGGCCGTCGGCGCGGCGACCGAGCCCGGCGTGCGCGCGAACACGGTCTGGTAGCGCTCCGCATCTCGCGGGTCGGCCGCGGCGCGCGCGATGTAGGGCGGCAGCGGCGTCTCGCCGAGCGCGTACGGATCGACGCCCGCATCGAACTGCAGCGCGACCCGGCCGTGGTCGAGGAGCGCTGCGATCTCCGCGTCCGCAGCGCGCTCGCCGCGCGTGAAGCGCAGCCGCAGCCCGAGCGCGACGCCGCGCCGGATCTTCACGAGCGCCTCGAAGCGCCCGGGCGGGCCCATCGCTCCGAGCAGCAGTGCCTCGACGCGGCCGCCGCTCGGCTTCGCGCCGCGCAGGCGCGCCGGCACGACGCGCGTCGCGTTCAGCACGAGCAGGTCGCCGGGCCGTAACAGCTCCGGGAGGTCGCGGATCCCGCGGTGTGCGCGCGCGCCCGTGCGTCGATCGAGCGCCAGCAGCCGCGCGTCGCTGCGTTCGGCGAGCGGAGCCTGCGCAATCGCGCTCGGCGGCAGCGCGTAGTCGTAGTCCGCGAGCTCGATCACGGCGCGGCGGGCGTTTGGGCCGCGAGCTCCGCGGTGGCGAGCGCCGACAGCAGCGCCGGGTTCTCGCGCAGCGCGTCCCACGAGAACAGCACGCTGCCGAGCCGCGGCGGCTTCGCGAGCTGTGCGAGCTGCGCGACCGCGCCGCTCGGATCGCTCGCGTGCAGCCACGCGCCGACGCCGATCCAGAGCCGGCGCTTCGCGCCCGCCGCGCGCAGCGTCTCGAGCCCGTAGCGGAAGCGCTGCGGATCGCGCGCGTAGAGCATCGGTACCGCGAAGTCGAGCCAGCCGGCGTCGAGCCACGCGCGCCAATCCTGAAAGTCGACCGTGAGCGCGCGTTCGGGCTCGGGAATGACGGCGGCGGAGACGGCGATCCCGGGCCGCGCCGCGCGCACCGCCGCGGAGATGCGCGCGACGAGCGCGGAGATCTGCTCGCGACGCCAAGCGTCCCACGCCTCGGCGTTCGCGATGTCGCTATGAAATGGCGCGACGAGCCCGGTCTCGCGCTGAAAGCGCTCGCGAGATTTCGCGCCGTAACCGAACGCGAGGCCGACGCCGAAGCGCGAGCCCGGCGTGAACGGAAGCGCGTCCGGGTAGCGCACGTAGTCGAGGTGAATGCCGGCGAGCTTCGGGTAGCGCGCGGCGAGTTCGCCGAACGTCGCCGCGAGCCGCTCGGCGACGCCCGGCGTCGCCGGGTCGAGCCAGATCGCCGGCGTCCCCATCCGGTAGTACCGGCGATCGGGCTGCGGCACCTCGTACTCCGGGTAGTCGAGCAGCGAGCGGCCCTTGTGGTCGACGATCGCGGCATCGCGGCCGAGCGCGACGAGGATCGGCGCCTGCGCGTTCGACGCGAGGTTGAGCACATTCACCCACGCGTGAACGCGCAGGCCCTGCGCTGTCGCGCGGTCGATCAGCGCGGCGAGCGGGTCGGCGCCGCCGCTCGCCGCGCGCCCGGCGACGAACGGAGTCGTGTCCGCGTAGCGCGACGCGAACCACGCGCGCCCGCCGCGATGCACCTGCACGAACAGGTCGGTGACGCCGAGCGCGCGCGCATCGGCGAGCAGCAGCGCGACGCGATCGGGCGCATCGAGCACGCGCTGCGAGCCTTCCGCGAGCACCCAGAGCCCGCGCGGCGCCTCCGGCTCGGCGCTGGTGAGCTGCGCTAGGTCCTGCGCGCGTGAGGTGCCGCCCCGCTGGTCGCGCGGCGCCTCCGGCTCGGCGCCGGCGAGCTGCGCTACGTCCTGCACGCGGGAGGTGCCGCCCCGCTGGTCGCGCGGCGCCTCCGGCTCGGCGCCGGCGAGCTGCGCCGCACCGAGCAGCGCGAGCGCGAGCGCGGCGGAGTGAACTGCGCATCGCATCGAGACGTCCCTCACGGCGCGCGGACCTTACGAGTTCGCCGCGCGCGTTGACACGGGGGCCTCCTCTTTCAAACTCGCTCGGCCGGGGGGATCGATGCGAACGCTTCGCGCTGCCAGCTGCATGCTCGGGATCGCGTGTGCGGGCGCAGCCTGTGCGCAGGAGCCACCGCCCGCGACGCCGGGCGCTGCGCTACGCGAGGCGCTCGCTCAGCTCGAGGCGGATCCCGAGCGCGCGCGCGAGCAGCTCGCGGCGGTCGCGCGCGCTCACGCGATCATCGCGGACCACGCGCTGCATCAGATCGTCGCGTCGTACGCCGCTGCGGGTGACGCTGCGCACGCGGCGGAGAGCGCGGCGGCGTTCCTTGCGCAGTGGAAGGATTCGCCGCTAGCGGGCCGGGTTGCCGCGTTCGAGGCCGAGGCGGCGGTGACGCTCGGCGACGAGGCGCGCGCGCGGAGCGCGTTCGCGCGCGCGGCGGACGCCGCGCGGACGCGGGAGGAGCGCGCCGGCTTCGCGCTGGCGATCGCGCGCTCGCTCGCGCGCAGCGGCGAGCGCGCTCCTGCGGCGAGCGCGTTGATCGCGATCTGGCGCGACGATGCCGCCACGCAGTCGGCGCGCGAGGCGCAGTCGGCGCTCAGCGAGCTGCAGGCGGGCGCGGGCGGCGACGCGCTTCCGCGGATCGTCGCCGCGGATTTCGCGAAGCGTTGTCGCGTGCTGTTCGACGCGTACTGGAACGACGACGCGCGCATCGCGTGCAGCGACGCGCTCGCGAGCAGCGCGCTGCCGCCGGAGCAGCGCGCGCAGCTGTCCGTGCTCCGCGCCGAGCTCTTGTTCCGCGATCGCCGCTACGCCGACGCGGAGCGCGCGTTCGCCGCGCTCCCCGACTCGCACGAGAACCGCTACTGGCGCGCGCGCGCGCTCGCGCGCAGCGGTCGCCTCGACGACGCGAAGGCCGCGTTCGAGGCGCTCGGCCGCGCGCGCGACAGCTGGGGGGCGCGCGCGCTGTTCCTGCTCGGCACGCTCTACGAGGACGACGACGTGAAGGCGGCGAGCGAGCGCTACCGGAAGGCGCTCGCGCGCGCGCAGACTCCCGAGCTGCGCATCGAGGCGCGCTGGCGGCTCGCATGGCGCGCGGTGCTCGAGCAGCGCTGGCCCGATGCCGCAGCCGATCTCGCGGCGCTGGCGGGCGACACCGCCGATCCGCTGGAGGCGCTGCGCGCGCGCTATTGGGAGGCGCGCGCGCTCGCGGCGAGTGGCGACGCGAGCGGACCGGCGAAGCTCGCGACGCTCGCGCGGGACTGGGGCTTCACCTACTACGGACAACAGGCTGCGCGCCGCGCCGGCGATGCGGAGCCCGAGCCGGTCGCAGCCAACGCGGTGGGCCCCAGCGAGGGCGGGGACCCGCTTCCCGAGGACGCGCTGCGCCGCCCGCGCATCCTGCTCGAGGCGGGGCTGATGGACGACGCCGGCAGCGAGGCGCGCGCGCTCGCGCCGCGCGCGCGGCTGCGCGCCGATCGGCTCGCGCTCGCCGCGCTGCTCCAGGACGCCGGCCAGTTCGACGCGGCGCAGCGGCTGATTCTCGACGCGTACGGCATCGCGCTCGCCGCCGGGCCGCGCGATGGCGAGCCCGATCTCTGGTGGGCGGCCTATCCGCAGGCGTTCGCGGCCGACGTCGACGGCGCGGCGCAGCGTCACGGCGTCCCGCCCGAGCTGCTGTTCGCGGTGATGCGCGAGGAGTCGGGCTTCCGGCCGAGAGCGCTGTCCGTGGTCGGCGCGCGCGGGCTGGTGCAGATCATGCCCGAGACGGGCAGACGGCTCGCGCTGCGGCTCGGCGCCGCGAGCTATTCCCCGGACGAGCTGTACCTGCCGGCGCGCAGCCTCGAGCTCGGCGCCGCGTATCTGGCCGAGCTGCTTTCGCGCTTCGGCGGCAGCGTCTCGTCCGCGGTCGCGTCGTACAACGCCGGCCCGGAAGCGGTCGAGCGCTGGCGCGCGCAGAATGGCCAGCTCGACGAGGACGCCTGGATCGAGTCGATCCCGTACGACCAGACGCGCTCGTACGCGAAGCGCGTGCTGCGCAGCTACGCGATCTATCAGGCGCTCTACTGAGACTCGATCGCCGGGCCTGGAGCGAGCGCGCCAAAGCCGAGCGAAGCTCGGGGCGTGGCTTCGCCCTCCGTTCTGCCGGCTCGTCACGCTTCCGGTCGCGTCGACGTGCTGGGCGTCGGCCAATGCTCGCTCGACGAGATCGCGCTCGTCGACGAAGCGCCCGCGTTCGGCGGGAAGGCGCGCATGCGCGAGCGGCGGCAGCTGCCGGGCGGCCAGATCGCGAGCGCGCTGCTCGGCTGCGCGCGGCTCGGGCATCGCGCGGCGCTCGTGAGCAGCACCGGCGACGACGCGGCGGCCGATGCAGCGCTCGCGCCGCTGCGCAGCGCCGGGATCGAGCTCGCGAGCGTGCGGCGCATCGACGCTGCGCGAACGCAGAGCGCGTGGATCTGGATCGACGCGGCGCGCGGCGAGCGCACGGTGCTCTGGGATCGCGACGAGCGCCTCGCGCTGCCGGAGGACGCGATCTCGCGCGCAGACGTCGAGGGTGCGCGGGTCGTCTTGCTCGACGCGGGCGATCTCGCGCTGGCGCTGCGCGTCGCGGCGCTCGCGCGCGAGTACGGCGTGCCTTGCGTGCTCGATGCGGACACGCCCGCGCGCGGAATCGAGAAGCTGCTCACGACGGCTTCGCACCCGGTGATCTCCGAGTCGCTCGCGCGCGCTCTCTACGGAACCGCGGAGGCGGCGGTGTGCGCGCTGGCGCGCGCGGGAGCCGCGCTGCCGGTCGTCACACGCGGCGCGGCGGGAGCGGTGGCGTTCCACGACGGGGCCGTGCGCCCGAGCGCTGCGTTCGCGATCGAGCCGGTCGACACGACCGGCGCCGGCGACGCGTTCCATGCGGGCGTTGCGCACGCGCTGCTCTGCGGCCGCGAGGGCGCGGAGCTGTTTCGCATCGCGCACGCGGTCGCCGCGTGCGCGTGCCTCGCGCTCGGCGCGCAGGCAGGACTACCCACTCGCGCGCAGCTCGCCGCGTTTCTCGCGAGGACGTCTCGGCGCGGCTAGCGACGCGGCGGCCGCGGCTTTCCGGTCACTCCTCGTCGCCACCGCCCGGAGTGTCGTTGAAGTCGGCCTCGCCGAGCCCAGCCGGCTCCTCGAGCGCATCGATGTCGACCTCTGCGGCCTCCGGCTCCTCTGCGTCCGCGTCCGCCGGCGCAGCGCCGAACTCGTCCGGCTCGGGCGCGGCGACCTCGTCGTCATCGAGGAAACGCGACATCGGCGCCATCGCGGGGCGCTTCGGCTGCGGCGGCGACGGCGGCCCGTCCGCGACGACCGGCGGCCGATCGCGTTGATCGGCCTCGCATTTCGGGCATACCGGGAACGGCTTGCCGAGGTCGTAGAACTTCGCGCCGCAGTTGAAGCACGCCCATTTGTGGCCGAGCCCGGGCTTCGCGATGCCGGTCGGCTGGAGCGCCGGCTTCTTCTTTGCCGCCGGGCCCGCGGCTTTCGGCCCCTTCGCCTTCGGCGCTTTCGCCGGAGCGCCGCGCGGCGCCGCGCCTTTCGCAGGCTTGGCGGCCTTTTGCTTCGAGGCCGGGGGAGCAGGGGCAGCAGCTTTCTTCGCGGTCAACGGCTTCTCCGACTTCTTGGGCTTGGCTTTCGCCTTGGCCTTGGCGGCGGCTTTGGGCGCGCTCTTCGCCTTGGGCTTGGCGGTCGACTTCTTGGTGGCTTTCACGGGCTTCGCGGGCTTGCGCGTCATCGAAGGCGTCCTCCCGATGGGCGTCATCGACCGGTGGGGCATCGAGACGCCGCGCGGTTAGCACACGTAGATTTGGGAGGGGAGCGGTAGGCGATTAGGCCGGCGGCAGCGCGGTCGGTGGGCGGAGAGAGTAGTTGACATAATCATCCTTATCGGACTCGAGTGAATTCACGGTGCGGGCGGCGCTGAGGCCCTGAGCTCGGTCAAGCGCTGCTTCACGTGCACGGGCACGTCGTCCACCCCGATCTTCTCGGCCCGGGCGTACAGCGCGAGCGCGGCCTCGCGGTGGCCGAGCTGCGCTTGGCAGCGCGCCGCGTCGGCGAGCGCGAGCGCTTGGGCTGGAGACTCGATTTCGCCTGCCTTCTCGAAGGCTTTGGCGGCCCCTTCGAGATCTCCCTTGACTTCGAGCGCGACCCCGTAGCGCGCGAGCGCGATTGCGCTCGCGCCGGCTCTGCTCGGCGCGCGTTCGGCTGCCAGCTCGCGCGCGGCGAACGCACCGTCCGCGTCGCCGTTCTTCTCGAGCATGTCGGCGGCCTCGAGCCGCGCACTCACCGCGGCGACGCTGTCGTCGTGGGCTTCGGCGGCGGCGAGCAGCTTGGTTGCGAACTCGCTGCGGGCCGACCTTCCGACCTCGGGATTCGCGGGCTCCGGCACGTCGTTCGTGCCCGGCGTCGCGCCCATCGCCGTCAGGTACGCGTCGTGGATCGTCGCGACCTCGGCCTGTGCGGCCTGCTCGCCGCGCCCGCGCAGCGCGCTCGCGACCCCAGCCGCCGCTGCGATCGCGATCAGCGCGCCAAGCCCGATCAGGACCAACTGCGGATGCCCCGCCACCCACGCCGCGATTCGCTCGAAGACCGAGTCGATGTTCTCCACGAGCTCGGCATGCGGAAGCGAGTGATCACGGCGCGCCACGGTCGGTCTCCCTGGGATCGGGGCCAAAAAAGGCGGCGCATTCTATCGGCCGAGTGCCGCTACGTCTCACGCCCCGCGCTGCGTTTTCGCAGGCGGATGCGAACCGGGACGCCCGCGAACCCGAACTCGTCGCGCAAGCGGTTCTCGAGGAAGCGCCGGTAGGAATCCAGCACCTCGCTCGGCTCGGTGCAGAACAGCACGAAGGTCGGCGGACGCGCTCCCGTCTGCGTCGCGTAGAAGAATTTGATCGGGCGCTTGCGCGTTCCGCGTTGCGCCATCGACGGCTCGTGGCGGCGCGCGCTCTCCTGCAGCCAGCGGTTCAGCACGGAAGTCGGAATCTGCTGCGCGGCCGCCTCCGCGATCTTCTGCGCGAGCGGAAGGATGCGGCCGGTGTTCTTGCCCGTCTTCGCGGAGATCTCGATCACCGGGACGTCGGGTAGCGGCCGCAGCCGCTGCGCGATCCCTTCGCGCACGCGTCTGGCCGCGGCCTCGCCCTCGATGCGGTCCCACTTGTTGGCGAGCAGCGCGCACGGCCGCCCGCGCTCGCGCACCAGCATCAGCACGCGCGCGTCCTGGTCGGTGAAGCCCTCGCCCGCGTCGAGCAGCACGAGTGCGACGTCGGCGTCCTCGATCGCGCGCACCGCCATCAGCGCGCTGCCGCGCTCGACGAGGCGGTCGCGCTTGCCCGCGCGCCGCATGCCCGCGGTATCGACGAACACGTAGCTGCGCCCGTCGCGCGTGGCGGCGACGTCGACCGCGTCGCGCGTCGTGCCGGCCTCGCCCGAGACGACCACGCGCTTCTCGCCCGCGAGCAGGTTCAGGAGCGAGCTCTTCCCGACGTTCGGGCGCCCGACCACGGCAACTCGCAGCGGCCGCTCCGCGAGCGGCGCCACCTTCTCTTCCGGATCCGCGCCCTCGGGCAGCGCGGCGACGATCTCTTCGAGCAGGTCCCACGCGCCCGAGCCGTGCTCGGCGGAGATCGCGCGCACGGGCTCGAGGCCGAGCGCGTGGAACTCGAGCATGCGCGGCGCGTGGCGCGGAGCGTCGATCTTGTTGACCGCGAGCGCGACGGGCTTGCGCGTGCGCCGTAACAAGTCTGCGATCTCGTGCTCCTGCGGCACGAGACCGGCCTGGCCGTCGGTCACGAACAGGATCGCGTCCGCCGCTTCGAGCGCCGCGCGCGCCTGCTCCTGCACGGCCGCCTCGATCTCGCTGCTCGCGTCGGGGTCGAGGCCGGCGGTGTCGACGAGCAGCACGCTGCGCCCGTTCACCGAGACCTCGGCGGCGATGCGATCGCGCGTGACGCCGGGCGTGTCGTCGACGAGCGCGCGGCGCCGTCCGGTCAGGCGGTTGAACAGCGTCGACTTGCCGACGTTCGGGCGGCCGACGATTGCGACGAGCGGAAGGCGCGGCATCGCTTCACGCCGCGACGCGCGCAGCCAGGAAGTCCTCGACGCGCGCGGCGCATCCGGCGCTGTCGGCCGGATCGACCCAAACGACGCCCGCCTCACCGCGCAGCCAGGTGCGCTGGCGGCGCGCGAACTGGCGTGTGTCGCGCTTCAGCGCGTCGAGCACGTTCGCGAGCGTGTCGAGACCGTCGATCACGGGCTGCATGTGCCGGTATCCGATCGCGCGCATCGACGCGAGCTCCGGGCCGTAGCCGGCATCGCGCAGCGCGCGCACCTCCTGCAGCAAGCCGCCCGCGATCATCGCCTCGCAGCGCGCGTCGATGCGCGCCGCGAGCGCGTCGCGCCCCGGCTCGAGCGCGAGATAGAGCGCCCGGTAACGCGCGCGCGCGACGCGCTCGCGAAACACGTCCGACGCGCTGCGACCGGTCTCGGCGTGGATCTCGAGCGCGCGCACGATGCGCACGAGGTCGTTCGGGTGCAGGCGCTGCGCGCTCTCCGGATCGACCTCGGCGAGCCGGCGGTGCAGCCGCGCGGGATCGCCGGCCCGCAGCGCGCGCGTGTGCTCGGCCTCGAGCGCGCTGCGCAAGCTCTCGTTCCGGCCGACGCCGGCGGAGAGGCCGTACAGCGCCGCGCGGATGTAGAGCCCGGTACCGCCGACGAGGAACGGGATGCGCGCGCGCGCGCGGATCGCATCGATCGCCGCGGCGGCGTCCGCCGCGAAGCGCGCCGCGTGGTACGGCTCGTCGGGCGCGACGATGTCGAGCAGGTGGTGCGGCACGCGGGCGCGCTCGGCCGCGCTCGGCTTCGCAGTGCCGACGTCCATGCCGCGATAGATCTGCATCGAGTCGGCGTTCACGATCTCGCCGGCGAATCGCAGCGCGAGCTCGATCGCGAGCGCGGTCTTGCCCGATGCCGTCGGCCCGCCGATCACGATCACGGGTGCGCGAGATTCGGAAGCGGACATGGCGGCGCAACGTAGCGACGCGAACGTGCGCTAAGCGCGGCCGAAGCGGCGCTCGATCTCGCTGCGGGCGAGCGGGAGCGCGACCGGGCGCCCGTGCGGGCACGTGGGCGCCCACGGAATCGCGTCGAGCTCGGCCACCAACGCGCGCTGCTCCTCGGGCGCGAGCACGTCGCCGGCGCGGCGCGCGGCGTGGCACGCGACGGTCGCGAACACGCGATCCGCGGCGTCGAGCGGGCGGCGCGGGCGCCCTTCCCCTTCGCTCGCGACGAGCTGATCCACGAGCTCGCGCAGCAGCGGCTGCGGGTCGCGGCCCGCGAACAGCTCGGGCAGCGCGCGAAGCGCGACGCTGCGCTCGCCGAAGCTCTCGACGTCGAACCCGAGCTGCGCGAGCCACGCTGCATTTCTTTCGCAAGCGGCGACGGCGGCGGGCGGCAGCTCGAACGTCGCGGGCACGAGCAGCGCCTGGCGCGGCAGCTTTCCGGCGAGCCAGCTCGCGCGCAGCCGCTCGTACAGCACGCGTTCGTGCGCGGCGTGCTGGTCGACGAGCAGCAGGCCGTCGCGGCCTTCGAGCAGCAGGTAGGTCCCGAGCAGCTGCCCGATCACGCGCAGCTCGGCGAACCGCGGCGAGGTCTGACCCCCATCGCCCGCGCCGTCCGCAGCCGGCTGCTCGCGCACGCGCGCGAAAGCCCAGTCGCCTACGGCTGCAGGCGGCGCGATTCCGGGAAGCGGCGCGAACGGCGCTTGCTCGCGTGGCGCTGCGGGCGGCTGCGCGAGCTGCGCGCCGAGCCAGCTCCGGCGCGCGAGCGCGTCCCCGACCGCGCGCTCGATCAGGCGATGGACCGCCTGCGGGTCCGCGAAGCGAACTTCCCACTTCGCGGGATGCACGTTCACGTCGACGCCGCCGGGCGCGACGTCGAGGAACAGCAGCGCGCTCGGGAAGCGGCCGCGCGGCAGGACGTCGCGGTAGACGTGCAGCAGCGCATGCCGTAACAAGCGGTCGCGAACCGGCCGGCCGTTGACGAACAGATGAATCCCGCCGGCGGTCGCCCGGTGGACCTCGGGGCGCGAGACGAAGCCGCGCAGCGCGAGCCCGTCACCGCGGCGCTCCGCCGCGACCAGCGCTGCCGCCTCCTCTTCGCCGAGCACGGCGGCGATGCGCTCCAGCGGGTCCGCGACCGCGGGCCAGCTGAACGCCGCGTGATCGTCGCGCGCGACGTCGAAGTGAATCTGCGGCAGCGCGAGCGCAGCGCGCGCCAGCCATTCGCTCACGTGTCCCCACTCGGTCGCAGCGGACTTCAAGAACTTGCGGCGGGCCGGCACGCTCGCGAACAGGCTCGCGACCTCGAGGCGCGTGCCCTCGGGCGCGCCGCACGCGCGCTCGCCGACCGCCGCGCCGCTGTCGACATCGATCTCGAAGCCGTTCTCCGTGCCACGCGCCCGCGTGCGCAGCCGCAGCCGCGAGACGGACGCGATCGCCGGCAGCGCCTCGCCGCGAAAGCCGAAGCTCGCGATGCCCGGCAGATCGTCGAGCCCGCGCAGCTTGCTCGTCGCGTGGCGCTCGAGCGCGAGGCGCGCCTCCTCGGGCGTCATGCCCATGCCGTCGTCGGAGACCGCGATCGCATCCCGGCCGCCGCCGCGCACTTCGATCCGTAGCCGCCCAGCGCCCGCGTCGACCGCGTTCTCGACCAGCTCCTTGACCACCGAGGCCGGGCGCTCGACGACCTCGCCGGCCGCGATTTGGTCGATCACTTCGCTCGCTAGCCGCTCGATGCGCGGACGCGCCGTCATTCCGCGATCGGTACCACGTCGCCCGCGCCGGGGCCAAGCGCGGGGGCGATGCCTTTCATCCGCAGGTGGATTGACAAACTAGTTGGATTTCAAATAGTTTTTCGTTGCCCCCGGGAGGATGCGCGATGCCGGAGCTCGATGGGCGGGTGTCGGCCACAACGGCGAGCACCGCCGCGACGCGCGGTGATGCGGAGCACAACAACTCCGCGCCGACGGGGAAACGCCGCGAAGACGCGATCGTCGGCGCGAGCGAGGCGACGCGGAAGCTGATCGCTCAGGTCGCCGCAGCGGCGCGCACGGAGCTGGCGGTGTGGATCGCCGGACCGGCAGGCAGCGATCGCGAGGGCGTCGCGCGCGCGATCCATGGCTGGAGTCCCCACGCGCGAGGAGAGCTCGTCGCGCTCGTGTGCAGCGCGCTGCCCGAGGGCCTGCAGGAGCGCACGCTGTTCGGCTGCGCGGCGGGCCACTATCCGGCGATCCCCGGCGCGTTCGGCGGCGCGCTCGAACGCGCCGCCGGCGGGACGCTGTTCGTCGACGGTATCGACGCGCTGCGGCCGGCCGTGCGCGACAAGCTGATCCATGCGGTCGCGATCCGGTCCTTCCGGCGCGAGGGCGAGAGTGTCGACCGCGCGCTGGGCGCGAAGGTGATTCTCGCGACGGAGCTCGCATCGCCGTCGGCGTTTGCGCAGACGCCGCATCACGAGATTCGGCTGACGCCGCTGGCGCAGCGTCGCGAGGACGTGCTCGCGCTGGCGGCGCACTACCTGCGGGTGTTCGCCGACGAGGCGCGCGTGCCGGCGGTCGGCTTCACCGCAGACGCCCGCGATTGCCTGCTCGAGGAGCCGTGGACCGGCGACGTGCTCGAGCTGCGCGCGCGCGTGCGCGAGGCGGTGCGTCTGAACGGCAGCGGCGCGCTGACGGCCGAGTCGCTGTTGCTCGCGCGGGCGAAGGCGCCGTCGTTCAAAGAGGCCAAGCGCGCGTTCGAGCGGCGTTACGTCGAGGGCTTGTTGCGCCGCTGTGCGGGCAACATCAGCCGCGCGGCGCGCCTCGCACGCAAGGACCGCAAGGATTTCTACGACGTGCTGCGGCGAACGGGGATCGATCCGGCGAGCTTCCGCTAGGGCCGGTCAGTGACGGTCCCCCACCCTCCACGTGGGCAGCGGCTGGGCTTCGAGCGCAGCGCGCCGCTGCTCGTAGCCGGCGCGGCCGATCAGCGCGAACGCCGCGAGCTTGCCGGCCTCGACGCCGGGCTGGTCGTAGGCGTCGACGCCGAGCAGCTCGCCCTGATACGCGGTCTGCAGCATCAGCGCGAGCAAGAGCTGGCCGAGCGTCTCGCCGGAACGATGGGGCAGCTCCCATGTGAGGCTCGGGCGCCCCGCCTCCGCGAGCGCGACGCGCGTTCCGTCGAGCTCGGCGCGTAACAAGCGCCCGAGCTCGACGCCGCGCAGGTAGGCCGCCGGTGCGCCGCCCGGGATCGCGACCCGCCGCCGCGTTTTCGCGACGCGCACGAACACGACCAACTTGTCGGGCGGCCCCTCGACGAACAGCTGCACCTGAGAGTGCTGATCGGTCGCGCCACGCGCGGGGAGCGGAGTCGGGCCGACGTTTCGCCCCGCGGTGCGCTCGCGCTTGCCGAGGCTCTCGCCGAGCAGCTGCACGCTCCAGCGCGCGAACGGCTCGAGCGCGTCGGCGTACGGCATCACGACTTGGATCGGCTTGCCTTTGCGTTCCGCCAGCGCGTGCGCGACGACGGCGGCGAGCGCCGCCGGATTCTCGGCGAGCGGTGCGCTCGCGACACGCGCCGCGAGCCGGCGCGCGCCGCGTACGACCGCGGCGACGTCGACGCCCGCGAGCGCCGGCGTGAGCAGCGCACCGGCCGTGAACGCCGAAAAGCGCCCGCCGACGTCGTCGGGAAATTCGAGGATCGGGATGCGCTCGCTCTCGGCGAGCTCGCGCAGCGCGCCCTTGCCCGTCGTGACGACGCAGCGCTCGCGCAGGTTCCGTGCGTTCGCGAGCGCGGCCCGTAACACCTGGAAGCCGGCCGCGGTCTCGACCGTCCCGCCCGATTTCGAGACCACGTGCAGCAGCGTCTTGCGCCGCGCGAGCAGCTCGATCAACGAGCCGAGCGTGTCGGGGTCGACGTTGTCGACGATGTGCACGCGCGGGCCCGGGCGAATGCGATCGGGAAGCTGATTGTGGAACGGATGCGCGAGCGCGCGCAGCAGCGTCTCGGCGCCGAGCGCAGAGCCGCCGATGCCGACGTGGACGAGATCGCCGAAGCGCGCCGCGCGCAGTCGCCGCGCGGCCCGTGCGATCTCGCGCTGGAGGTGCGGGCGCGCGAGCGCCGCGAGAAAGCCCGACGGCCGCTCCGCGCCGAGCAGCGCCGGCACGACGCGCGCGAGGCGCGGCAAAGCGCCCAGGATCTCCTCGCGCGTGAGGCCATGCTCCGCGCCCAGCGGAGGCGAGAGCGAAGCGCCGAGGTCGAGCCGGAGATCGCGCGCGTTTTGCGTCATGGAGATCCTTCGCCCGCGCCTATGATGACCGGATGCGCGTCGCTGTCATTCAGATGCGATCGGTCGACGACCTCGCGACCAACCTCGCGTCCGCACGCGAGCTGATCGGCGAGGCCGCGCGCGGCGGCGCCGAGCTCGTCGCGCTGCCCGAGAACTTCTCGTTCATGCGCGGCGAGGGCCTTCCGTATCCGTGCGCCCAGGGTCTCGACGGCGAGATCATCGGCACGCTGCGCGAGCTCGCGCGAGCGCACGGGCTCTGGCTGCTCGGCGGCACGTTTCCCGAGGCCGCGGCGGACGGACGCGTCCATAACACGAGCGTGATGATCTCGTCGGCCGGCGAGCTCGAGGCGGTGTATCGGAAGATCCACCTGTTCGACGTCGACCTGCGCGCGCAGGGCGGCCTGCTCTTCCAGGAGTCCGCGAGCATCGCGCCCGGGCGCGAGGTGGTGACGGTCAAGACGCCGTTCGGCGTGGTCGGCATGTCGGTCTGTTACGACCTGCGCTTTCCCGAGCTGTATCGCCGCCACGCCGATGCGGGCGCGCGCATCCTCGCGGTCCCGAGCGCGTTCGCGAAGGAGACCGGCCGCGATCACTGGGAAGTGCTGCTACGCGCGCGCGCGATCGAGAACCAATGCTTCGTGCTGGCGCCCGCGCAGTGGGGTCAGCACACCGCCGCGCGGGCGAGCCACGGGCGCAGCATGGTGATCGATCCGTGGGGAGTCGTGCTGGCGGTCGCGCCGGACCGGCCGTGCGCGGTGGTCGTGGACTGCGACCTGGGTCAGCTCGAGCGCGTCCGCGCGAGCCTCCCGGTGCTGCGGCACCGCCGCGTTTGAAAGCCGGGTCCGCCTCAAGGCCCCTTCTACACGGGCCGAAGAGGCGCCGAGCGCTGGAGGCAGAGGTGTCGGCGGACCGAAGCGAGAACGGCGTGCGCGCGCGCCTCGTGATCCGCAACGGCGGGTTCGAGGGCATGACGTACGAGATCGACGGTCTCGAGACGCTGATCGGGCGCAATCCCACGACCGACATCACGCTGCTCGACGAAGGCATCAGCCGCGAGCATGCGATCATCCAGTTCGATCCGGATGCGGGCGAATACTCGGTCGAGGACCTGCAGTCCACCAATGGCACCAAGGTGAACGGGAAGCGAGTACGGAGCTCCGTGCTCAAGTCCGGCGACGAGGTTCAGATCGGGCACACCCGCTTCCAGTTCCTGATCGGCGATTGAGAGCGGAGCACTTTCCATCAGCCGCTTGCTTCGATTGCGTCGGATTCCGCTCGCGAGTTACTCATTGCGCCGCCACCGCTTGCGGCCTCGAGGAGAACGCATGCATCCCCGGCTGCTCGGCTCGCTCCTGCTGGCGCTCGTCGCGTTGATCGGCGCCGGCTGTGCGTCGTCGCCGAAGGCGTACGGGCCGCCGCCTTCGCCGGAGACGCTCCCCTATCAGGTAGGGCCCCCGGATCAGCTCTCGATCACGATCCTTCCCGACCCCGTGATCGAGCGTTCGGCGACAGTTCGGCCGGACGGCATGATCTCGATCGACTTGGTCGGTGACGTACCCGCCGCGGGACGCACGACGACCGACATCGCGAACGACATCCAGCAGCGCATCGCGCGCTTCAAGCGCGACGCCTCGGTCACCGTCTCGCTCTCGTCCTCGCTGAGCACCGAGGTGACGGTGCTCGGTGAGATCCGTGCGTCGACATTCCCGCTGCAGCGCGAGACGCGCCTGATCGAGGCGATCGGCATCGTCGGCGGCACGCGCCAGATGTCGGACCTCGACGACGTCCGCATCATTCGCGTCGACGACGGCGTCGTGAAGGTGCTGAAGGCCGACATCGCCGCGATTCAGCGCGGCGACCTCGCGACGAACTACACGCTGCGCGGCGGAGACATCATCTACGTGCCGCCGACGACCGGCGCGAAGATCGGCTACTGGGTGCAGGGCGTGTTCTTCCCGTTCCAGCAGGTGTTAGGGATGGGCGCGCGCGTGGGGACGACGGTGATGACCGGCGGCCTCAGCGGCGCGGCGGCGGGAGCGCTGCCTCGCCCGTGACCGCCTAGGAGCCCGTGCCGAGCAGCACGGCGGGGATCGTGCGCAGCAGGATCCGCACGTCGAGCCCCAGGGTCCACGTGTCGATGTATTCGAGGTCGAGACGCACCCAGTCCTCGAAGTCGCTGACGAGATTGCGGCCGCCGACTTGCCACAGACACGTGAGGCCCGGCCGCATCGAGAGCCGGCGCCGCTCGAAGGTCGAGTAGTCGCCGACCTCCGCCGGCAGTGCCGGCCGCGGCCCGACCAAGCTCATCTCGCCGCGCACGACGTTCCACAGCTGCGGCAGCTCGTCGATGCTGAAGCGGCGCAGCCAGCGGCCCACCGGCGTGATGCGCGGATCGTCGTGGATCTTGAACACCGGCCCTGTCATCGCGTTCAGGTGCGCGAGCGACTCTCGGCGCGCCTCGGCGTCGTCGACCATCGTGCGCAGCTTGATCATTCGGAACCTGCGCCCGAACAAGCCCGAGCGCGTCTGCAGGAAGAACACGCTGCCGGGAGAGGTCGCTCGGATCGCGACCGCGGCGACCGCGATCACCGGCAACGCGCCGGCGAGCAGTAGCGAGCCGCACACCAGGTCGATCGCTCGCTTGATCGCGAGGCTGGCTTGTGGATGGTGGACGCGCGCGAAGCGCAGCGCGGTGAGCGGACCGAAGCGCGCGACCTGCGGCGGCGGAAGGTGATCGCCGAAGAAATCCGAGAGCACGGTGAACGGGACTCCGGCTTCCCCGCAGGCGGCCACGACCGGCGTGATCTGCTCGAACAGCGAGCGCGGCACCGCGACGATCACCTCGTCGATCACCTCGTCACGCAAGATTCCGCGCACGTCGACGAGCTTTCGGACTTGCGCCGGATCGATCTCGGGCGAGACCGGGACGTCCGCGTCATCGAGGAATCCGACGACACGCAGGCCCCAATGCCGCTGCAGCTCGATGCGCCGCTTCGCATTCGCGGCGCGCGCGCCCGACCCGAGGATCAGCACGTTGCGCGTGTTGCGCCCGAAGCGGCGCGCGATGCGCAGTCCGCTCAGCACGACGACGCGCTCGAACGTGAGCAGCGAGAACTGCGCGGCTCCGAACATCGCCGCGAAGCGCGTCGACAGCGGCGTGCCGAGCACGTAGACGGCCCCTGCCAATGCGCCTGTGCTGCACATGCCCGCCAGCACCAGGCGCCAGATCAGGTCGTCGAACGGGCTGCGCCGCTGCGAGCGGTAGAGCCCGAACTGCTCCGCCGCGACGGGCCACGCGAGACAGGAAACCAGCGCGCAGGCGAGCAGCGACGGCGTCAGCCGCCAAACCTCGGCCCCCGCCACGAACGGGAACGAGAGCAGCATCATCAGCACGATTCCGCTGACGGCGACGTCGATCGCGACCATCGCGGAGTGCAGAGAGTCGGAATGAGTTCTCAGCATGCATCCATCAAGTACACCGCCGGCAGGCGGAATGTCTCGGCAAAATGAGTGGCCGCAGCCTCGTTGCCGGTGGCGGTGAATCCAGGCTCAGGCCGCCGATTCGCTGCGCTTCCCGGGTTACCTTTGGCCGCCGGGAGGCACTCACCGAGCGCGGAGAACCGGCGGACTGGCGCCTCGCCAGGGCTTCACTTTCCCGGTCTGCCGTCCGATCCCACACCAACGCCCGCGCTTCGGCCGCCCCATCACCCGAGGGCTCGACGAGATGTACGAATCGTTCTTCGGACTTCGGGAGCCGGCCTTCTCGCTCGCCCCGGATCCGCGCTTCCTCTGGCTCTCGGACACGCATGAGGAAGGTCTCGCCGCGCTGGTCTACGGCATTACGCGCCGGAAGGGCTTCATGCTGCTCACCGGTGAGGTGGGAGCCGGCAAGACGACACTGCTGCGCGCCGCGCTCGACCAGATCCCGTCGGACACCGAAGTAGCGCTCGTGATGAACACCGCGGAGCTGACGCCGATCGACCTGCTCCGCCTGATCGCCGCCGAGTTCTCGCTGCCCGGCCCGTTCAACGCCAAGGTCGACTACATCCTCGCGCTGAATCGCTTCCTGCTCGACCAGCTCGACCGCGGCGTGAACACCGTGCTGACGATCGACGAGGCGCAGAATCTCGACGCGTCCCTCCTCGAGGAGGTGCGGCTGCTGTCGAACCTCGAGACCGACACCGAGAAGCTGCTCCAGATCGTGCTGACGGGGCAGCCGGAGCTGCGCCAGAAGCTGGCTGCGCCGAACCTCCGCCAGCTCCGCCAGCGCATCGCGATCGAGCACCACGTGATGCCGCTCAGCAAGTCCGACGTCGAGCCGTTCCTGCGTCACCGGCTGGCCGTCGCGGGAGCGCGCCTCGAGGACGTGTTCGCGCCGGGCGTCGAGTCGATCTTCCAGGATTTCTCGGAGGGCTGTCCGCGGCTGATGAGCCTGCTCGCAGACCGCGCGCTGCTCTCGGCGTTCGCGAAGCAGGTGCGACCCGTGCCCGTGCACCTGATCGAGAAGAAAGCGCAAGAGATGGTGGCGACGCGGCTACCCGAACCTCCGGCGCGCGAGGTGGCGAAGCTTGGGTGAGATCTCCGAAGCGCTCCGGCGAGCCCGCGAAGGGACGCGACGCGAGGAAGCGCAGCGCGCGCCGGTCCCGGCCGGCGAGCCCGCGGCGCGCCACATCGCGCCGCGTCGGCTCGGCACGCAGGTCGTGATCTCGAACGAGGCGACCGGGCGCTGGAGTGCGCGCTCGGTGCTCGTGCAGCCGGACTCCGAATTCTCCGAGCGCTACCGCCAATGCGCGGTGCGACTCCAGCGCGAGATCCGGAGGCGAAACGCGCGGATCGTGCTCGTCACGAGCCCCGCGCGCGGCGAAGGCAAGACCACGACCTCGTGCAACCTCGCGCTCGCCTTCGCGTCGATGGCGAGTGGGCGTCGCATCGCGCTCGTCGAGACCGACATTCGGCGGCCGGCAGTCGGCGCGGCGCTCGGCGTCTCGGTCGCGACGGGCTTCGAGCGCGTGCTCGAGGGCGACCTCCCGCTCGAAGAGGCGTGCGTGCACACGCAGTTCCCGGAGCTCGACTTGTTCGCCGCCGGGCGGCCGGCGCGCAATCCGCTCGCGGCGGTTTCGTCGATTGCGACCGGGCAGGTGTTCCGCGCGCTCGCCGGCCAGTACGACCTCGTGATCCTCGACTCGCCGCCGGTGCTGCCCGTTCCGGACGTGCCGCTGCTGCTGCCCCACGTCGACAGCGTGCTGCTCGTCGCACGCCATGGCGTCTCGCGGCGGGCCGCGCTGCGCGACGCGATCGCCTCGCTGACGCCCGAGAAGGTGATCGGCGTGTTCTTGAACGAAGGCCGCACGCCGATTCATCGCCGCTACGAGGGTTATTACGAGAAGCCGGCCGCGGAGGCCCCCGATGGCAACTGACGAGAACGCGAGCGGAATTCCGGCGTTCGCGACCGATCCGGTCGGCGTCGCGAGGCGCCGCTGGCGTCCGGCGCTGGCCGCGTTCGTGCTCGGCGTCGCGGGCGCCGCCGCCGTCGCATGGCAAGTCCCGGTGACGTACAGCGCGTCCGCGACTCTGCTGATGACCGAGCAACAGATCCCGGAAGACTACGTCCAGACGACGGTCGGCGTGGACCCCACGCAGCGCGTCGACGCGCTCGTCGGCGAGATCGTGTCGCGCGAGCGCCTCACTCCGTTGATCGAGAAGCACAACCTCTATCCCGACCTGCGCGAGGAATCGACGATGGCCGACCTCGTCGCGCTCGCTCGTGCCAATGCAGCGGTCGAACCCGTGAGCGACGTGCGAGGGCCGCGCCAGCCGCGCGGTCCGGCGGCGAGCGTCTACACGGTGTCGTTCTCCGACAACGACCCACAGATCGCTGCGCTGATGGCGAACGACCTCGCGACGCTGTTCGTCGCCGCGGCGAGCCGGCTGCGGGGCCAGCAAGCCGCCGCCGCCGCCGACTTCATGCGTGCCGAGCTCGAGCGCTCCGATCGCGACCTGCGCGAGCAAGAGCGCCTGCTCGCCGAGTTCAAGGAGAAGTATCGCGGCGAGCTCCCGACCGAGCTGACCAGCAACAACTCGAAGCTCGAGCGCCTCGCGCTGCAGCGCCAGACGCTCGTGACGCAGCTCGGGCCGGCGGAGGCGCGCCTCGGCGATCTCGAGAGCCTCGGCGATCTGGAGAACCCCTCTTCTCCGTACTCTCGGCTGTCGGCGTTGCGCGCGAAGCTGATGAGCGAGCTGGCGGCGAACACGGAAGAGCATCCCAACGTGATCGCGCTGCGGCGGCAGATCGAGTCGCTCGAGGCCGACCTCTCGAACGGCGCCGTCACGAGCGAGGACCCGGCCGAGGAGGCGGCGCTCCGCACCGCGCGCAAAGAGGTCGCCGACATCAAGGCGCAGCTCGCGCGCATCGACGGCGAGACGTTCGCGCTCGAGCAGCGCGTGGGCCGAACTCCGCAGCGCGAGGAGGAGATGGCCGCTCTCACGCAGAAGGTCACGGTGCTGCAGGACACGTACGTCGAGAACCTCCGGAAGCTCCAATCGGCCGAGCTGTCGCGGAGCGTCGAGTCCGCGCAGCAAGGCGCACGGGTCGAGGTGATCGATCGCGCGGTCGCGCCCTCCGAGCCGGAGCGCACGCGCCTCACGTACTTGCTCGCGGGCATCGCGGCGTCGCTCGCGGGCGCGCTCGGCATCGCGATTCTGCTCGAGCTGATCGACCCCGTGATCGTGTCCGCGGCCCAGATCGAAGAGGAGCTCGCGCTCCCAGTGTTGGGGTCGGTTGGGCGCGTCGGTTGAGCCCATGGCGACCATTCTCGTCGGCATCGGCCTCGCGTTCGGACTCTCGGCGTCGCTCTTCGAATGGGCGATCCACATCGCCGCGACGCCCGAAGCCGCTTACGCGCTCGCGTTTCCCCCTCTCCTGCTCGTCGCAGCGCGCGCGGTGCCGCCGACTGCGCCCGATCGAACCGCGGGCCTGATCTGGATCGCCGGCGCGCTCGTCGTCGAGGTGCTGTCGTTCGCAGTCGACTTGGAGCGTTTCGGCCGGCTGTCGATCCCGATGGGGATCATCGGCTTCCTGCGCTTCACCGGCGCCGCGTCGCTCGCGCCCGCAGCGCTCGCCTTCTTCGTCGTGCCGATTCCGAAAGCCGTCGTCGGCGCATTCGGCCTCGAGCTCGTCTGGCAGGCGTTCGCGGAGGCGCTGCTCGGCACGCCGAGCGTGCCGTTCGAGCTCGGCCCGTGGGACAGCGGCCTGCGCTTGGTCGCGATGTTCGCGGGGCTCGGCTGGTACAGCGACGCGCGCACCGGCGGCAGCTGGCAAGGCGCGCTGCGGCGCGGTGCACAGCTCGCGATGCTCGGGCTTCCGGTTCAGCTCGCGGCGGTGATCGCCGCCGTCGGCCTCGCGAACGCCGGCGCGCCGGGGCTCGCGCGCCAGCTGCTCGTTCACGGCATCTGGCTGATCGCGACGGTGGTCACCGTGGCGTCGCTCGAGCTCGGGCGCCGGCAAGAGGAGGTCGTCGCGGATGTCTGAGCGAGCTGCGACCGCCCTCGCGCTGCTGCTGCTCGTGCTCGCGGGCGGCGTCGCCTGGGCGCTGCAGATGCGGGCGGTGCTCGAGCCGCGGCCCGAGTCACTGCGCTCGATCCCACTCGAGATCTCGAGCTTCGTCGGCGTCGACACGCCGATCGGCGACAACGTCGAGGAGATGCTGAGCGCCGACTTCAACGTGCAGCGCGAGTACCTGCACCCGCTCGGCCAGCTCGTCTGGGTCTACATCGGGTATTACGGAACCGAACGTGGAGGAACGCCCGAGCACACGCCGCGCGCGTGCTATCTCGCGCATGGCTGGCGCGTGGTCGACGAGCAGACCGTCGTCACCGACCCGGCCGCGGGCACCCGCGCGATGGAGTACCTCGTCGAAGCCGGCGGGAACCAGCAGCTGGTGATGTTCTGGTATCGCTCGCATCGCGCGAGCGGAATGCTCTCGACGCTGACGCTCCAGCTCGATCACGTCGCCGGCCGGCTCACGAGCGGCCGCGGCGACGGTGCGCTGATTCGGCTGTCGACCCCGCTGATCGGGCTCGACCGCGACGCAGCGCGCGCACTGCTCGTGTCGTTCGCGAAGCTGATCGAGCCGAGGCTCGCCGACACGTGGCCGACCGAGACGAGCGCGTCAGGCGCCACGGAGCGACTCGGCGCGGCGCTGGCGCCGCGGTGAGCGCGCGCCGCGCAGCGGCGGATCGGGCGCGTCCGTGATGGAGGAGCCCGCCCGCGGCGAGCGCGCTCCCACCGCGCGCGCCGCGTGGGTGACGGCCGGCGCGAGCGCCGCTTTCTGCATCGCGAGCTTGGATGCGATCCTCGCAGTGCTTCGCGACTCGCGCGCGATCGACGCGCCGCTCCAGCTCGCGCCGACTGCCGCTCTACTCGCCGCATTCGCCGCCGTTGCGTTCGCGCTCGGGGCACTCATCGCGTCGTTCGTGTTCCCGCATGCGTCGCGCACGCGGCCGACCTGCGTTGCGAGCGGGCTCGCAGTAGGACTGATCAGCGGCTTCGGCGTCGCGTGGATCGGCGATCTGACCGCACTCTCGACGTTCGGCGAGGCGCCCCTCGAAGCCGCTGCGGCAATCGGGCTGGTGGCGTTCGTGTCGGTTCTGTCCGCTGCGGGAGCGGGCCTGCTCGCGGCGCGCTTGAGAGACGACCTGAACCTGCTCCGGCGGCTCTCGATCCTCGGAATCGGACTCGCCTGCGCAGCGGCCGCGCTCGCGAGCGCTGCGATCGGCGAGCGCAGCTGGGCGGCAATCGCAGCGCCCGTCGTGCTCGCGGCGGCGCTCGTCGCGTTGTCGGCGCGCGCGAGCGGGGACCGGCTGCTGTGGATCTGTGCCGCGCTCGGCGCAGCAGCCTGCGCGCTGGGCTTGGCCGGGGCCCGATGGCACGCCGATCCCGCGGTCGCCAGCGCCGCGTCGGGCGCGCCGGCGGGCGCCCCTCGACGGGTCTTGTTGCTGACGATCGACACGCTGCGGAGAGACGCCGTCGGCGCGTACGACTCCGCCGCGCAGACGCCGAATCTGGACTCGCTCGCGAGCGACGCCGTCGTGTTCGAGCACGCGTACAGCTCGGCGCCGTGGACCGTGCCCGCGTTCGTTTCGATGTTCACCGGGCTGTCGGCGCTCGCGCATCGCGTGAACCGCAACGTCGCCTCGATCCCGAGCGCGCATCGCACGCTCGCGGAGCGGATGCGCGCGGGCGGCTATGCGACGGCCGCGCTCGGCGACCAGGTCCAGCTGCAACGCATGGATCGCGGCTTCGACCGATACCAGTTCAAGCGCTGGCAACCCGCGGTCCATCCGGCGACGACGGCGGGAAGGCTCCTGCTTCGCGCGTCGAAGCGCCGGTCGTGGAGAGATCCCGACGTCACGGCTGCCGCGATCGACTTCATTCGCGCGCAGCGCGAGCAGGATTTCTTTCTCTGGGTGCACTGGATCGCGCCGCACGTGTCGTACGCGCCGCCGGCGGAATTTCTCGAGCAGACGCCGCGCGTCGCGCAGTTCGGCAGCGCGTTCGAGAGCGACCGTGCATCGTCGGTGCACGCTGGGCGCGCGCTGCGGACGCCCGAGGAGCGCGCGTGGCTGCGCGAGCTCTATGCCGGCGAGGTGCGCTACGTGGACTCGCTGCTCGGGCGCGTGCTCGACGAGCTGCGCGAGCTCCGCCTCTACGACGACGCGCTGATCGTGTTCGCGTCCGATCACGGCGAGGAATTCTGGGAGCACGGCCACTGGGAGCACGGGCATTCGCTGTTCGACGAGCTCGTCGCGGTGCCCTTCTTCGTGAAGCCGCCGGGCGGCGCAGCCGGCCGCCGCGTCGAGCAGCCGGTCACCACCGCGGCGGTCGCTGCGACGATCCTCGAGCTGTGTCGGCTCCCGGCGCTCGAGGATTCCCGCGCAGCGCCGTCGCTGCGGCCCGTCTGGGAAGCGGTCGACGCCGCCGCGCCGTCCGGGCCGGTGTTTCTCGGCGGCGTCGAGTACTTCGAGCCCCGCAGCGGCGTGGTGTTCGATCGCTTCAAGTACGTCGCGTCGGACGTGAGCCCGGATCAGCTGCTGTTCGATCGCAGCGCAGACCCGGATGAACGCAGCTCGCTGGCCGACACCCAGCCGGAAGTCGTGGCGCGCGCGCGCGGCCTGCTCGCGGGAGAACACGCCGCGTCCGATTCGGCCGCCGCGACGCCCGCTTGGGAGCCGGCCCTCTCCCCCGAGGTCGAGGAGCAGCTGCGCAGCCTCGGATACGTGGAGTAGCGGGTGTCGTCCGCTCAATCGTCGCCTGTGCATCGGAGTCGCGTCGGCGTCGTCGCGATCGGCCGCAACGAGGGCGAGCGACTGGTGCGCTGCCTGCGCTCGATCGCGGCGCTGCGGCTGCCGGCGGTCGTCTACGTCGACAGCGGCTCGAGCGACGCGAGCGTCTCGGTCGCGCGCGCGCACGGCGCGCTCGTGGTCGAGCTCGACCCAGCGCGGCCGTTCTCGGCCGCGCGCGCACGGAACGAGGGTTTTCGGCGGCTGCGCGAAGCGCTCGGCGACGTCGAGCTCGTCCAGTTCGTCGACGGCGACTGCGAGCTGCAAGCGGACTGGATCGACAAGGGCTGCGAGATCCTCGGCCGCGATGTCCGCGTTGCCGCGGTGGTCGGCCGGCGGCGCGAGCGCGCGCCCGGCGCGAGCATCTACAACCGGCTCGCGGACCTCGAGTGGGACACGCCGGTGGGCGAAGCAGCGAGCTTCGGCGGCGACGTGCTGATCCGCGCGAGCGTCTTCGAAGAGGTGGGCGGCTACCGGGAGTCGCTGATCGCCGGCGAGGATCCGGACTTCTCGCTGCGGATTCGCGGCCGCGGCTGGCGCATCGTCCGGCTCGGCGCCGAGATGACGCTCCACGACGCCAACCTTCACCGCCTATCCGAGTTCTGGCGCCGTCAGGTGCGCACCGGACACGCTTACGCCGAGCTGCTCTCGCTGCATGGCGGCGGCGGCGATCCGCGCAGCCTGCGCGCCGTACGCTCAGCGCTGGTCTGGGGCGGTCTCGTCCCAGCCGTGGGACTGCTGGCCGCGTGGCCGACGAACGGCGCCAGCCTCGTTCTCGCGCTCGCGGCGCTCGCGCTGCTTGCGGTACGCATCGCTCTCGCGCAGCGCCGCCGCGGCCGGCCGCCCGGTCTCGCCGCGCTCTACGCGGTCGGCTGCGTGTTCGGAAAGCTCGCCGAGCTCAGCGGCGCGGCGACTTTCGCACTCAATCGATGGATTCGCGGGACGGCGACCGGCTTGATCGAATACAAGTGAACGTCAGCCGGGCGGAGCGTCCCGCCGAAAAATCGAGTCACCTCGGCCCGCGAATCGGCGACGTAAACGAGCCCGCAGTCTTCTCTTTCCTTCCTTCATTTGGAGCGACCATGGATCCCGTCCAAGAGCTGCGGAACGCCGAGAGCGCAACGGACCTACAGCGCTTCCTGCTCGGCAACACGCCCGACCTGCCGGTTTGGCAATTCGTGCCTGCGCTGCTCGCGACGGGCGTCCTGTGTTGGCTGCTCGGGCTGTTCTACGAGCGTTACGGCGCGTCGCTCTCCAATCGCGGCAGCTTCTCGCGCAACTTCCCGCTCGTGGGGATGACGACGATGCTCGTGATCGCGATCGTCAAATCCTCGCTCGCGCTCTCGCTCGGCTTGGTCGGTGCGCTGTCGATCGTGCGCTTCCGAACCGCGATCAAGGAGCCGGAGGAGCTCGCCTACCTGTTCACGTGCATCGGCATCGGCCTCGGCTTCGGCGCGAATCAATGGCTCGTGACCACGGGCGCGCTCGCGTTGATGCTCGGAGCGCTCTGGGTGCAGGCGCGGCTGCGACGCGCCGAGAATGACGCGAGCAGCAACCTGTTCCTGACCGTGACCGACCGGCGCGCGCAGCCGGCGACGCTCGCGAACATCACCGACGCGCTGAAGCCGCACTGCGATGCGCTCGATCTGCGGCGCTTCGACGAGGCCTCCGATGGCGTCGAGGTCGCGTACCTCGCGCGCTTCAGCGGCTACGAGAAGATCGACCGCGTGCGCGCGGCGCTGCGCGCGATCGCGCCGACGATCAATCTCACCTTCATCGATCAAGGCGGGTTGCAGTAGGTGCGAGTCCTCGGAGAAGAGCGCCCGAATCCGCTGACACGGCTGATCGGGCGGCGGGGCCGCGGCCTCGGCGTCCGGCTCGTGATCGCGGGCGCCTTTGGGCTGGCGTTCCTGTTTGGCGCCGCGGCGCAGTCGACGGGCTTCTTCGGCGTGATCGTGCGCCCTGCCCTCGAGGCCGGCATCCGGGCGCCGACGCGCTGGTTCCGCGCGCAGCTCGCGACGCCGCGCCGCGTGGAGCTCGACCTCGCGTTCGACGACTACCAGCGGCTCGCGCTGCAGCGCGAGCGCGCGCTGGCCGCGCGCGCTCTCTTTGCAAGCGAGGACGACTACGTCTCGGCGCGACTGAAGACCGACGGCAAGGAGGCGCGCGTGAAGCTGAGGCTGAAGGGCGACTCGGCCGCGCACCTCCAAGGCGAGAAGTGGTCCTTCCGCGTCGACGTGCGCGGCGGCGAGACCGTGCTCGGCCTCGCGCGCTTCTCGCTGCACCACCCGGCGACGCGCAACTACGTCACCGAGTGGCTCTATCACCGAGCGCTCGCACGCGAGGACGTCATCTCGCTTCGATACGAGTTCGTCGACCTGACGCTGAACGGGAAGGACCTCGGGATCTACGCGCTCGAGGAGCACTTCGAGAAGCAGCTGATCGAGCGGAGCCGGCGCCGCGACGGCCCGATCCTGCGGCTCGACGAAGAGCTGATGTGGCGCGAGGCGCATCAGCAGGTTCGGCCATTCATGGGAGCGCAGGAGAACGGCTACGGCGCCTACGAGGCCAGCGCGGTCGACGGCTTCAAATCCGCGCAGCTAGTCGCGGATCCGGTGGCCGGCGCCGCGCTCACGAAAGCGGCGAAGCTGCTCGAGGCGTTCCGGCGCGGTGAGCTCGCGACGAGCGACGTGTTCGACGTCGACCGTCTCGCGACCTACTTCGCGCTCACGGATTTGCTCGGCGCCGAGCACGGCGCGCGCTGGCACAATCTGCGCTTCTACTTCAATCCGGTGACTTCACGCCTCGAGCCGATCGGCTTCGACGCCGAGTGCAAGCCCACGCCGTTCCTGAGCGGCGTCTCGGCGACGCTCTACGACGCGCGGAGCGGGCTGCGGCGCGCGGTCGAGCGTCCGCTCCACACGCGCATGTTCGCCGACCCGGCGTTCCGCGCGCGCTACTTCGCCGAGCTCGAACGCGTCGCGCAGCCGGAGTACGTCGACGCGCTGTTCCGCGAGCTCGGGCCTGAGCTGGCCGATGCGCTCTCGGTGCTGCACCGCGAGTTCCTGCAGGTCGACTCGCCCGAGCCGTTGATCCGCCGCAACCAGGCCTACCTGCGCTCGGCGCTGGAGCCGTACGGCGCGATCCGCGCCGGGACGGCGAGCTCGGACGGGACGGCGCTGCGCGTCGAGATCGGGAACCTCCAGAGCATTCCGATCGAGCTGCTGGGCCTCGGGCCTGCTGCGGGCGGGCCTGCGCTCGCGACGCTCGATCCGCCGGTTCTGCTCGCGCCGCGTGCGTTCGGCGAGCTCGTGAAGTTCGCGAGCGTCTCGCTGCCGGCGGAGTCCGCCGCGCCGGGCGATGTCGCGCATGCGCCATTGCGCGCGCGCTGGCGCATTCCCGGCACCCAGCGCGTCGTCGAAGAGGAGCTCGTGCCGTCGGCGTGGAGCACGCAGAGCGCGATCGCTGCCGACGTCACGCGGAAGCCGGCGAACCTCGAACGTTTCGAGTTCATCGAGGTCGACGTAGCGAAGCAGCTCGCGACGATCCGGCCCGGCAGCTGGACGCTCGCGGAGGATCTCGTGGTGCCGCCGGGGCTCACGCTGAGGGCGGGCCCGGGCACGCGCCTCGATCTTCGAGAGCACGCGAAGATCTTCTCCCGGTCGCGGCTCGACTGGGTCGGGAGCCGAGCGCAACCGATCGAGCTCGTCAGCTCCGATGAAACCGGCGAGGGTCTCGTCGTCGTGCAGGCCGGCGACGTGTCGCGGCTGGATCACGTCCGGTTCGAAGGCCTCCGTTCTTCGAACGCGGAGGGCTACAAGCTCACCGGCGCGGTCACCTTCTTCGAAGCACCGGTCGAGATCCGCTCCAGCGAGTTCCTGCGCAATCGAGCCGAGGATGCGCTGAACGTGTTCCGCAGTCGCGTGGTGGTGACCGACAGCGTCTTCGCGGAGACGCAATCGGACGCATTCGACTGCGACTTCTGCGAGGGCGAGTTCGCGCGCGTCCAGTTCCGCGCGCTCGGAAACGACGGGGTCGACGTGTCCGGCGCGGTGCTGCACGTCTCGGACATCGTCGTCGACGGCGCGCGCGACAAGGGCATCAGCGTCGGCGAAGGCAGCCGTGTCGTCGCGGAGCGGGTCGTCGTGTCCGGCGCGAACGCCGGGCTCGCGAGCAAAGACCTCGGCGTGCTCTCGGCGACGGACGTGACGATCCGCGACTCGCGCTATCGGCTGGTCGCGCTCGTGAAGAAGGCCGAGTTCGGGGCGTCGCGTCTCGACGTGAAGGGGCTGCGCACCGAGGGCCAGGTCGGCCGAGATCTGATCGACGACTCGGCCGAGGTGTTCGTCGACGGCGCCCGCCTCGCGCCGACCGGCGAGCGCGATCAGCTCTGGGAGCTCCTGTATGGAGAGAACGCCCCTGGCCGCTCGATTCGCTGAGCCGGATTGGCGCTACGAGCGCAAGTTCGTCGTCGCCGATCGCTCGGCGCCATCGCTGCAATTGGCGATCCGGCTGCACCGCGCCGGCTTCACGCATCCATTCCCGGCGCGCGTCGTCAACAACATCTACCTCGATACGCACGACCTGCGGCTCTTCCGCACGCACGTGAACGGTACGCGCGACCGGTTCAAGCTGCGGATTCGCTGGTACGGCGAAAGCGCGGGCCCGGTGGCACGAGGCGTCCTCGAGGTGAAACGCAAGGCGGGCGCCGTCGGAGCCAAGGAGCACTATCCGGTTCCACCGTTCGAGTATCGCGACAGCTTTTCGTTCGGAGCGCTGCGCGTGGCGCTGCTCGAGGGGGTTCGAGATCCCAATCTCCGCGCGTGGCTCGGCAGCGTCGAGGCGACGATCTTCAACCGATATCGACGCGCGTACTTCATCTCCGCAGACCGGCGCCATCGACTGACGCTCGATTCCCATCTCTGCTTTCAAGCGACCGGACCCTGGAGGTCGGCTGCGCGTCAACTGCAGGCGAGTGAGGAGTCGCTGATTCTCGAGTTGAAATGCGGAGTCGCCGACGGACCGAGTGGCGCCAGAATCGCTCAGACCTTGCCAGCGCGGCTGGGCAAGTATTCGAAGTACCTGCGCGGAATCGAGCGACTTTACGGTCTCGAGGCATAGGGCTTGTAAGCCGGCTCACAGCGGTTGGTGCGTCGGTCCTCGATAAGGCGTTGAGCGCGCCGATCGGATTGGGCCACGAAAGAGGCCCAGCTTCTTTGCGGCTCGCGGGGGGCACCGATGCTTGCAGGAATTCGCTGGCTTGGACTCTTGGCGATCGCCGGAGTCGCGACTTCGATCGAAGCCGCGACTCCAGTCGCGCGCATCGTTCCATCGCGGACGACCTGCGTTGCGCCTTGTTCGGTTTACTTCGACGGGCGGACGAGTACCGACGCGGACCTTGCCGATCGCGCTGACAATCTTCTCGATCTCACCTACGTCTGGGACTTCGGTGATCCGGGCTCCGGCGTGTGGGGGAACGGCGCACGAGCGGGCACCGCGAACGCTCATCCGCGTAATGCGGACACGGGCTTCGTGGCAGGCCACGTCTACGAGAACGCCGGCGCATACACGGCGCGTCTCACTGTGGTCGACGGAGCTTCCAGCTCGAGTGTCACGACGCAAATTACAGTCACGGATGGCAACGCGACCTGGCCAGGAACCCAGACGATCTGCATCGCGAACGGCGCGACACCCGTCGCCGGTCAAGACGGATGCCCGATCGGGGCTCGGGTGGTGAACAGCGCCGACTTCGACGCCACCGTCGTCGCCAACCAATGCCACAACGCCGCTCGACGCTGCTTGTTCCGGCGCGGCGACCAATTCACGGCGAGCCAGCGCGTGAGTCTCACGAGCGCCGGGCCCAGCCTAGTCGGCGCCTATGGAACGGGCGCGAAGCCGCTCGTCACGCTCCTCGCCGGCGGTGGAAGCATCTTCCAGATCGATCAAGGCAACTTCGACATCCGCATCGTCGATCTCCAGATGCGCGGGAATGACGAGTCCGACAGCACGGCGATCGGAATCGGGCTCGCCGGCAACTACCCGATCCGGCGCATGCTGCTGCTGCGGCTCGACATCTCGCACTTCGACAATCAGCTCGCACTGCGAGGCGTGACCGAGAACTGGCTGCCGCGCGTGAACATCTCGAACGAGAACGCGATCGTGGACTCCTCGATCGTCGACGGCCCGGGTCGCGGGGGGAACGACCTGTTCGTGCTGTGGGAGCGAAGTCTCTTCCTCGGCAACCGCATCGGCGACAAGTTCGACCTTCAAGGCGACCGGCGCGGCGAGCACATCATTCGCGCCCGCTACACGGAGGGCGTCGCGTGGAACCACAACTCGATGGGATTGCTGAACGACACGGGCGGCCGCATCGGCTGCGGTGACATCCGGCACATCATGAAGGTCGTGTCCGATTTGACGACGGAGCTCTTTCCGAACGGCGTGAGCAACGAGAACGTGTTTGCCGACAACTACGTCTCGAGCTGCAAAAGCAACAGCTGGGATCTCGACATCGGGCGCCGGGATTCGACGCCGGAGGCGGCCAATCAGGGCCACCGCATCTTCCTCGTGGAGCGCAACTTCTTCACGAAGCGTTTCTCGGACACCCCGAGCGTGTCTCTTCAAGTCGAGGGTGAAGAGGGCATGGTTCGGAACAACGTGTTCGACTTGTCAGGTCCGAACCAAGGCGGCGGCCAGACCGGTGTGCGCGTCTGGAATCGCGCGCCGATCGCCCCGGCCCCGGTGCCGACCCGGGACGTCCGCGTCTACAACAACACCTGCTATCGCGACGCCGCGACGCCGGGCGCAGGCAGGTGCGTCTCCATCACGAGTGACAGCACGCGGGCGATCGTTCGCAACAACCTGATGTACGAAGCCTCCCGCACATCGGGCCAAGCCTCGGAGCTGCTCGCCGACGGCGGCGTCGGCACGCTGACATGCACGGGCTGCAACCTCGCGGCGGCCGCGAACCCGTTTGTCGTGCCGAATCCGCGCGTGGTCTTCGACTTTGCGCTGGTCTCGAGCGCGCAGCCGGTCGACGCCGGCGTCGCCGCCGCGACCGCGCCGGTGAACTTCGACACTTCCGGCGTGCTCGCGCGAGATGGCGATTCGAACGGAACAGCCCAGCTCGACCTGGGCGCGTTCGAGGGCGGCGGAGCAAGCGGTGGTGGCGGCGGAACCGCGCCTACGGCGCCGGTTCTACTCGACTAGCTGCGTCACGGAGCCAATAGATTGCACGAGTTGGGGGGAGATCGGATGAGCTGCGCACGACTTGCCATCGCCGCTGTGATGGGGCTCGCGTCTGTCGGCGCGTGGGCTGACGCTGTGAATACCCGGAATCGAGACGGCGCCGTCGGGATCAACCTGCAGCGCCACTATCACTTTCAACCGCAGCTCCCGTTCGTGAATGCGCTGAAGACGGCCGAAGGTTGGCGCGAGACACCGACGAGCTCGCCGTGCAACGGGACGAATCAGACCTACACGGGATCCGTCGACGCGAACGGCTATCCGCGCGAGATCGGAACGCGGACCTGCATCCACACGCGGGTAATGCCAGCGGACTACAACGCGGCGCGCTGGCCACTCGGGACCTGGGTACTGAGGTACGACGGAAGCGCTCAGTTCCAGGTACTCGGCTCTGGGTCGAACCTCTCGGTGGCCAATGGGCGCGGCACTTTCCAGGTCTCATCCTCGCCTGGCGGCTTGCGGCTCGCGATCACTGGGCTCGATGCGGCGAATCCCCCGAGAAACATGCGCCTGTATCCGCCGGGCGGGGTTTGTGCGAAGCAATTCTCTGCCCCGTTCGATTTCGAGCCGTGGTCGTACTGCTCCACCCCCCGCTGTCAGGGCGGCACGTGTACGGATGCAGATGCGTGCTCGGCGGAATACCCCGTCTGCGTCGATCTCGAGACCGCAGCCGAGCAAGGCGGTGCGACGTTCCATCCGCTCTGGCTCCGCAACCTGCGCGAGTACCGGACGATCCGCTTCATGGACTGGCTTCACACGAATCATTCGACCGTCCTCAACAGCGCGGACTGGCTCACCGAGTCGGACTGGTCGTGGGAATACAGCAACCATCCAGGGAACGTTCCGCTCAGCGTCATTGCGCGGCTCTGCAACACGCTCAACACCGAGTGCTATGTGAACGTTCCTCACGCGGCGACGGACGACACGATTCGCCAGATGGCACGAACAATGAGGGACCTCGTCGCTCCACACCTGCCGGTATACATGGAGTACTCGAACGAGGTCTGGAATGGTCAGTTCACTCAGAACACTTGGGCGCGCGAGGCTGCCGATGCATTGCCAGACAGCCAGTTCGACGGCACCGGCTGCTTGAGCGGAACCGGCAGCGTCGAATGCGAGAACAGCTTCACCGGCATGCGCACTTATCAGATGTGCAACATCGCCCAGGCGGAGTTCGACTCGGCGGGACAGTCGAGCCGGCTTGTCTGTGTGTTGGGGCGGCAGGCATCGGACTCGAACAAAACAGCGCGAACCCTGGATTGTCCGCGTTGGCTCGCTGCGCCGAACGGGAACTGCATGACCGGATCTCAGATCGACACACTCGCAGTAGCGCCGTACTTCGGGGACCAGGACGATTGCAGCGAGGTATCCACTGTCGCCGAGCTCGTGAGTCGGATGCAATCAGACGTCGCCAGCCGCTACTGCCTCGGGAGCGGCGCCACGTGTTTCATGCGGCGGCAATTCGACGTCCTCTCCGCGCGTGGACTGCAATGGCCGATTCTCGCCTACGAGGGAGGCTCGCATCAGAGCGACTCCAGCCGACAAGTTTGCGTCGATGCGGTAACCGATCCGCTGACGCGGAATGCCTACTTCAGCGCGCTGGATGCATGGAAGGATCACGCCGACGTCGCGCAGCTCAACATCCGCCAGTTCATCGCCTTCAACTCGCTCTCCGCGTACGGGATCGGCGGCAGCCTATTCGGTGCACGCGGGCACTGGGAAGGCACCTCGAATCAATGGCCGAAGGAAGACGGCCTGCTGGACTGGAAGAACACGGCGGGGAACGAGTGCTGGTGGCCCGGGTGCGCGATTCCTGCGCCATCGGGGACGGGACCGCAGCCTCCCATTCCGCCCGTACTGCTCGCCGAGTGACCCGCACTTCGAGCGATCGGCAGACGAGTCGTATTCGTAGTCACATCGCTCCGTGAGGACGCGGGCGATACTCCCCCCAACGCGAGTCGCAATCGGGACGAGCCGATCACGGCAAAGGGAGAAGACCGCATGCGTGGGTGGGGGGGCATCTTCGGAGGGTTGGCGCTCACGTCGTTGCTGGGCGCCGCGACCGCCGGCAGCGCTGCGGTGCCGGTCGCACGCGCGAGCGTTTCGCGGGCGAGCTGCGCCGCCCCGTGTGCGGTGTTCTTCGACGCGCGAGCGACGACCGACGCAGATCTCACCCAGGCCTTCAGCGCGTTCACCGACCTCGCGTACAGCTGGAACTTCGGCGACCCCGCATCGGGCGTCTGGCAGCAAGGCGCGCGCGCGGGCACGCCCGATCCGCATCCGCGCAACGTCGACACCGGACCGGTGGCCGGCCACGTCTACGAGCAGCCCGGCACCTATATCGCTCAGGTCACCGTGTCGGACGGCACCTCTTCCTCGTCCGCTTCGCTGAGCATCACGGTCACCGACCCGGCGACCGTTTGGCCGGGCACACAGACGATCTGTATCGGCGGCTCCGTCACTCCCGTTGCGGGTCAGGACGGCTGCCCAGCGGGCGCGGCCGTCACGCGCAATGCGGACTTCGATGCGGTCGCGTCGGCGATGGGCTGCGATCGCCTCGCGCGGCGCTGCTTGTTCCGCCGCGGCGATGTCTTCACGGCCAGCGCGACCACCGCGATGACCACTGCCGGGCCCGCGTCGATCGGTGCGTACGGCACCGGCGCGAAGCCGCAGATCCAAGCGAGCAGTGGCATCGCGGTGCTCCGCTTCGATGCAGGAAGTCACGATATCCGGATCGCTGATCTCCAGATGGTCGGCGCGAATACTGCCGGCGGGAATGCCTTGGCACTCAATGAGAACGGCGCGCAGCCTCGGCGCATTCTCGCGCTGCGCCTCGACATCTCTCGCTTCAACTATCAGTTCTACTTCCACGGCCCCAACAACGAGTACACACCCGGCGTGAACATCCCGAGTGAGATCGCCCTGGTTGACTCCACCGTCCTCGACGGCGCGGGCCTCGGCGGCAACGACGTGTATGTCATGTGGGAACGGAGCATGCTGCTCGGCTCGCGGATCGGGGACAAGTTCGACGGCCTCGGCGATGGGTCCGGCGAGCACACGATTCGAGCGAAGTTCTCTCACGGCGTCATCTACTCGCACAACTCGATGGGCTTGCTCAACGACGCCGGTGGGCGCATCGGATGCGGGACCCAGCGCCATGTGCTCAAGCTGGTCTCGGGCCTCGCGAATACCTACTTCCCGAGTGGCGTCTCGCGCGAGTACATCATCGCGGACAACTACGTCTCGAGCTGCCGCCGCAACCTCTGGGACATGGACCTGGGTCGCACGGACGGCACCGCAGAGAAGACATCGGAGGGCCAGCAGTCCTACATCGTGGAGCGCAACTTCTTCACGAAGCGCTTCTCCGAGAGTGCCTCGAGCCTATCGCTGCAGGTGGAGGGAGAGCGCGGCGTCGTTCGCAACAACGTCTTCGACCTGTCCCGCGCCGGGCAGGATTCTTCGCCGAGAGGAGTACGGGTTTGGAATCGAGCACCGGTCGCGACCCCCCCCGTCCCGACACGCGACGTGCGCGTCCTCAACAACGCTTGCTACGAGAACGCGACGACGACCGGCCGCGGCGTGTGCGTGGAAGTCCAGAACGTGGCGGCCAATACCGTGGTCCTCAACAACGTGATGTTCGACGCGAACGCGGCGCGCGCGGCCGGTGCGGCGACGTTGCTGTCGAATGCGGGCACGAATGGGACGACGTGCGCCAGCTGCAATGCCACGACGACGACGAACCCGTTCGCGTCGGCCGTCCTCGCGACGGCGCAGGATTTCCGGCCGGCCGCGGGGAGCACGCTGCTCGACCGGGGCTCGCTGGTGCCGGGCGGTACACCGATGAATTTCGAGGACCTCGGCACGAGTTGGGTCCGAGACGACGACGGCAACAACGTCGCGCAAATCGACATCGGCCCGTTCGAAGGAACGGGCGGCACCGGGACCAATCCTTCTGCGCCGGCTGCGCCCGTGCTGTTGGAGAACTGACGCGCTCCCTCGCCGCGCAGCCTTTCAGTGATGGGTCGGGCACGCGCGCGCGAGGATCGGCGCGGCGAGCTCGTCGGCGATGATGCGGTTGCCCTCCGGCAGCAGGTGCACCCAGCTGACGAGTACGTCGCGCCGCTGGTCGAGCGCGTGGATCAGGTCGACGAACGGCACCTCGTGCGCCGCGCTCCAGCGCGCCTCGCCGTCCATCAGCTCCGCGTGCACCAACAACAGCGCCTCCGGCGCATACAGGAAGCCTCTCTGCGCGAGCAGGTCGCGGATCTCGCGGACCTCGTCGGCGTAGCGAACTCCTCGAATCGACTCGCGATCGTGGAGCGTCGACTTGGCTTGCTGATTCGCGACGACCAGCGTCGCGTTCGTGCGCCGCGTCGCTTGCCGCAGCGCGCTGACGCTCCGTTGGTCCCGATCGGGCGACCAGCCGTAGAGCCAGGCGCTCCGGCCGATCTCGACGGCCGCGAGACCCCGCAGCGAGATCTCGAAGACGAGCGCGCATAGCCCCAGCCATGCGAGCCCCAGCATCGCCTTTCGAATCACTGTGACACCTCACGCGAAGTGGTCACGATCGACGCATCATCGGCCGGTCAGGTACGCGACGGACGCGAAATGACCCATCGCCGCCGCCCAGCGGCCCTCGAAGCGGGCGGTCGCGGGCAGCGCGACGCGGTCGGTTCGCGCGACGTACCGTCGCGCCGTCAGGTCGAGCTCCAGCTCGACATCGAGGAAGTCGAGGAATCGACCGGTCAGCGGGTGCTGGCACTTGTAGAACGCCTCCTTCGCGCTGAAGACGAGCTTCGCGAGCGCGCCCTGCTCTGCGCTGGCTGCGCGCCGGATCCAGCCCTGCTCGCTCGGCGTGAGGATGCGCCGCCAGAGCTCGGGCTCGAGCGCCGTGTCCTGCTCGAGATCGAGGCCGAGCGAGACCAGTTCACCGCGCCGCGCCACCGCGACCGCGCAGAGCGCGCGCGTGTGCGAGATCGAGCCGACGATGCCCGCCGGCCACTTCGGCGCGCGATCTGCGCCGGCCGGAATCGCGCCCGCGTCGACTCCGATGCGGCGCAGCGCGGCGCGCGCGAGCGCGCGGCCGAGCAGAAACTCGGCGCGCCGCGCGGGAACCGCCGCCGCAATCGCCGCCTCCTCCTCGGGCAACGCGGCTCCGCCGTCGACGCCCGGGATGCCCGCCTCGACCGCGACGCCGGCCGGGAGCAGCGCGGCCAGCTGCACGCTCACGACGCCTGCGTTCACCCGCTCGGTCCCCAACAACTCCCCTCGCGCAGCCGCTCTCACTCCGGCCGAATCGCGATCGAGAAGTTGACGCTCTCCTGCGCGCTAGACAAAGCGCCGGTCCACTCCGCGGCTCCGCTCGCGCCGAACGGGGCGCGCGCGGCGCCGCCCGTCACGGGCCCCGAGTCGCCGACCGCACTCTCGAGTGCCCACAGGTTCTGCGCCATGCCGGCCGGGAAGCCGGAGCCCTCCGCGACGAGCCGACCCGCGTCGGTGCACGTCAGGCGCAGCACGAGGCTGTTGCTGGACGGCGCAGCCGCAAACGCTGGCGAGAGTGGGCTCGTGTCGGTCTCGTTGTTCTGCGTCGCGACCGCCTCGATCGGCGAGGCCGGGTTGTGCCCCGCGATCAGCATCAGGCCGGCCTGCGTCTGCTGGCTCGTCGACGTCGTGTACGCGTAGCTCGTGGCGCCTACGTCACTCGCGGTCGCCTGCTTGGTGCAGACCGTCCCGGCTACCACGGGCGTCGGGAACACTGCACTCGCCACCTGGGTCCAGCCCGCTGGGCAGCTGAGCGTGTTGCCGGTCGTGCCGTCCGAGCAGACGTGCGCCAGCAGCAGGTCGCCGCTCGCGATCGGGAGCGAGCCGGCCGCGAGCGTGTGCGCCGTGCGGTCGGTCGTGCTCTCCGAGGTCTGGAACGCGACGAGCTGTGGCCGGCCGCCGGGCTGCACGTCGATCCCCACGGTGTCGCTCGCGCGCTTCCCGGTGTTGTCCTCGACCGTGAGCGTCACGGTGTGCGCGCCGACCGCGAACGCGACGTTCAGCGTTGCGCCCGTGCCGAGCAGCGATGCGCCCTCGGTCCACTCGTAGAGCACGAGCGTCCCGTTCGGATCGAACGAGCCGGTGCCGTTGAGCGTCACCGTCTCGAATCCGTTCTCGTCGTTGTCGGTGACGACCTGGTCCGGGCCGGCGTTCGCGGTCGGCGCGGTGCCGGGCGCCGCGTTCACGACGACCGTCGCGGTGTCGTTGTCGACCCAGCCGTCGTCGTCCTCGACCGTCAGCGTGACGACGTGCGTGCCGAGGCCGAAGGCGACGTTCAGCGTGGCACCGGTGCCGAGCGTCAGCGCGCCCTCGGTCCAGGTGTACGAGACGATCGCGCCGCCCGCGTCGGTCGAGCCGGTGCCGTTCAGCGTCACGGTCTCGAAGCCGTTGTCGTCGAGGTCGGTGACGCTCTGATCGGGGCCGGCGTTCGCGATCGGCTCGCCGACGCTCGCCGCGATCGCAACGCTGAAGCTCACGCTCTCGTCGTTCGCCGCGAGCGCGTTCGTCCAGTCCCGCGCGGCCGAGGCGCCCGCGACGTCGAGCGCCGCGCCGCCGCTGACCGGGCCCGACGCGCCATCGGCGCTCTCGAGCAGCCAGTAGTTCTGTGCCATCCCGCTCGGGTAGCCGACGCCCTCGGTCACGCGGCCGCCGTCGGCGCACATGAAGCGCAGCACGCGGCTGTTATTGGCCGGCGGCGCCGCGAGCGCGGGCGAGGTCGGGCTGCGGTCGACGTCGGTCGCGTTCAGCGCCGATGCCTCGATCGGCGTGATCGGCCGCTGCCCGCGCAGCACGATCAGGCCGGCCTGCGTCTGCTGACTGGTCGAGGTGCTGTAGGCAAAGCTCGCCGCGGCGGCGTCGCCCGCGGTCGCTTCCTTCGTACACAGCGCGCCCTGCACCGCGCCGCCGTTGTCGCCGAACAGGTTGCGCGTCCAGCCCGCCGGGCAGGTGATCGTGTTGCCGGGCGAGCCGTCCGAGCACACGTGGCCCACCAAGAGATCGCCGGCCTGCGTGCCGAGACCGCTCGCGAGCAGCGTGTGGCTCGTCAGATTCGTCACCGACTCCGACGTGCGCGTCCCGACCACCGCTGGCGGCGGCACGCCGCCGGCGCGCACGTCGATCGTGACCGTGTCGGTCGCGACGTTCGTGTCGTCGTCGGTCACCGCGAGCGTCACCGTGTGCACGCCCACCGCGAAGCTCGTGTTCAGCGTCGCGCCGCTGCCCAGCGTCGTCGCGCCTTCGCTCCACACGTAGCTGACGATCGTTCCGTCCGGATCGAACGAGCCGGTGCCGTTGAGCGTCACCGTCTCGAATCCGCTCTCGTCGTTGTCGGTGACGACCTGGTCGGGACCGGCGTTCGCAGTCGGTGGATCACCCGGGTAGGGATCGACCGTCACGCGCATCGCGTCCGTCGCGAACTTGCCGTCGTCGTCGGTCACGGTCAGCACGACCGTGTGGACGCCGACCGCGAAGCTCGCGGTGGGAGTCGCCCCGCTCGCGACGAGCACGCCGCCCTCGCGCCACTGCCAGCTGACGATCGAGCCGTCCAAGTCGAGCGAGCCCGTGCCCGAGAGCGCGACGCTCTCGAAGCCGTCGCCGTCGAGGTCGACGTCCTGCACGTCGGCACCGGCGTTCGCGATCGGCGCGCCCGAGCCGGGTGCGATCGCGAGCGAGAAGTTCACGCTCTGCTCGGCGGTCGAGAGCGCGTTCAGCCAGTCTCGGCTGCCGTTCGCGCCGTTCGCGTCGCGCGCTGCGCCGCCGCTCACCGGGCCCGAGCCGCCGTCAGCGCTCTCGAGTATCCAGAGGTTCTGAGACATCCCGCTCGGGAAGCCGACCCCCTCGGTGACGCGCCCACCGTTCGCGCACATGAAGCGGAGCACCATCGCGTTGGCCGCCGGCGCCGACGCGAACGTCGGCGACGTCGGACTGACGTCGACCTCGCTCGCGACGCCCGCGACCGAGGCGATCGGTGCGACCGGGCCGTAGCCGCGCACGACGACCACGCCGTTCTGCGATTGCTGCGCGGTCGGCGTCGTGAACGAGTAGCTCGCCGCGGTCTCGTCGCTCGCGGTCGCGATCTTCGTGCAAAGCGCAGCCGCGACGCCGCCCTGCGCGTGCGTGTCGTTGCGCTGAGCGGTCCAGCCCGCCGGGCACGGCGCGGCGGTGCTGTCGACGCAGAGGTGCGCGACGAGCAAGTCGCCGGCGCGAATACCGAGGCCCGCCGCGCTGACCGCGTGGGTCGTCTGGTCCGTGGTGACTTCGGAGGTCCGGAACCCGGCGAGCACCGGCGAGACGCCCGGCCCGACGTAGTTCACCGTGACGGTCACGTTCGCGGTCGTGTCGTTGCCGGAGTTGTCCCGCACGGTCAGCGAGACGGTGTGCACGCCGACGACGAAGCTCGGCGTGATGACGGCGCTCGTCCCGAGCGGCGTTGCGCCCTCGCTCCAGGTGTACGAGATGATCGTGCCGTCGGGGTCGAAGGACGCGCTGCCGTCGAGCGTCACGGGCTCGACGCCGTTGTCATTCGCGTCGCTGACGGTCTGATTCGCGCCGGGGTTCGCGACCGGCGCGAGGCCGCCGCCGGCCGGGTTCACGAGGATCGTCGTCGTGTCGGTCGCCTCGTTGCCGTCGTCGTCGGTGACCCGCAGCGTCACGACGTGCGTGCCGATCGCAAGGCTCGTGCTCAGCGTCGCGCCGCTGCCGAGCGCCGTGGCGCCTTCCGTCCACACGTAGCTCGTGATCGTGCCGTCCGAATCCGACGACGCGGTTCCGACGAGCGTCACCGGCTCGAAGCCGCTCTGATCGGCGTCGGTCACGCTCTGGTCGGCGCCCGCGTTCGCGAGCGGCGCGATGTCGACCGGCTGCGCGGTGCGCAGCACGAGGTTGTCCCACCGGTTGGTCTCGGACTCGTTCGCGAGATCGGCGAGGATGAACAGCTGCGTGACGCCGTTGAACTGCGAGAGATCGAGCGTGCTGAAGCTCGCGCCCGCGCTGACCGGGAACGCGGTGAGCTGCGCGGGGGCCGGCTGGGTCGGGTCGTAGCTCGGCCCGATCCAGATCGTCGTCGCCTGCGATGCGCGGTAGTCGAGGCTCTCGAGGTCGAACGCGCCGCCGTCGACACGCTGCAGGAAGATGCCCTGCCGATCGGGCCCGAGGCCGACGACCGTCTCGATGCCGTGCGACGTCTCGTAGCCGTTCTCGAGATTGTGGAAGTGGCCCATCTCGAAGCTGGGCTGGTTGTTATGGCGCCAGAACGCCTCGACATGGAAGCCCGCTTCGACGAAGTGGTGGCTGAGCGGACTGAGGCGACCGCCCGGCTGCGGCTCGTGCCCATCCGGCACGGCGGCCACGTTCGTGAACGTCACGGTCGAGACGCGCCGGAACTCGTAGTAGTCGACCGGCCGCGGCCCCGAGAGCGCCGGTGCCGGCTCGAAGTACAAGTACTTCTGGTACAACGAGCCGACGACCTGCTGTCCCAGCACGTCGTTGCTGTAGTCGAATGCCTGCTTGTACCCGTCGGCCCACGTGACGATGAACGAGAAGCCGGCGAGGTAGGGAACGTTCGACGAATCGGTGTCGAAGCTCTCCGAGCGCAGATTGCCGACGGATCCGCCGGGCGGGATCCCGGTTCCAGCGGGGGCCGGCGTCACGCCATCCAGCGACCAGACATGCCGGCTGAAGGGGATCAGCGCGCCGTTGTCGGCGTTGCAGTTCTCGACGCACAGCATCTCGCCGACGAGGCCGTTGGTCCCGACCATGCTTCGTCGCGTGTCCTCGAGATTCGCGTTCAGCGCGCGAATCATCCGAAACTCGCGGATCGCGACGCCGCCCGGATCCGCGGTGTTCTTCAGACGCACGAAGAATCGTTGCGCCGAGTCTTCTCGGTAGCGCTCGAAGCGAATCTCGAACGCGTGCGAGCTGTCGACGACCGGATGGAGGCCCTCCACCGCGTCGAGCCGCAGTCCCTCCGCGCTGCCGCCGATGTTCGTCAGCCGCACGTGCGTGACCAGATCGTTCGCGCCGAACTCGAGCGCGAAGTGCTTGACGCTCGCGAAGTTTCGCTCTTGCGGGAACGGATACGTGGTGCGGCCGGTTGCGGTATCGAAGGTCCCGATCGACGCGAAGCTCGCGCCATCGCTGCTGACCTCGACCAGGACCTGAGCGCTGTCGGTCTCGCCGAGCCCGCCGACGTACGCGGAGACGAGCAGGTCGTTCGCTGCCGCGATGTTGCGCAGCGGCTGCGCGAAAGACAGCGTGGTCGACTCGCCGACGCCGAACACGGCGGAGCTCGTCCCGCCGAAGCCCAGCCCCGCGTCGTTGACGAAGCGGTAGTCGGGAACGCCGAGCGCCACCGCAGCGGCGCCGGTCGACGAGCCGGGCGCGTCGGCGGCTGCCGTCGCGTAGGAGGACACCCCATAACTGGCCAGCGGAGTGAGAACCGCGGAAGCGATCAGGACCAGCGGAAGGCGCAGGAGTCTCATTGGGATTGGGGTCCTCATCACCGGTACGAACGCCGGCCCCAGCTTGGGTGGCCCCCAACGCCGCGTAGGTCGCGCGAATTAGACCCCGGGCTCGTGTGAATTCCAACCCACTTCGGTATCCGTCGCGGAAATCCCCGGGGAAACACTTTCGCGGATTTCGCGAGACGGGACCGCCACGGGTGGGCGGCCGACGGGCACTCAAGTTCTGACTTGAAGTGGGCGAACTACCGCGCTCGGATCCGGCGCGCGGAACGGGTTTGGGCTGGGAGCTTGATGAGCAATCAATTCAGCCAGTTCTCGTGCGTGGTTGCCGGTGAGGAATCGCTGCTGATCCAGTGCGGGGACCGGCTGCTCGAAAGCGGTCATGCGATCCGCGCAGTGATCACGTCCGCTGCGCAGATAGGAGAATGGGCGCGCCAGCGGAAGCTGGCGGTCGTCCCGCCGGGAAAGGGCTTGGCGGCGCGGCTCGGCGATGCGCCGTTCGACTACTTCTTCAGCATCACCAACCTCGCGCTGATCCCGCGCGACGTGCTCGCGCGCGCGTCGCGCGCCGCGATCAATTTCCACGACGGCCCGCTGCCCCGTTACGCCGGCCTGCACGCGCCGGCCTGGGCGATCGCCGCGGGCGAGCCCGAGCACGGCGTCACGTTCCACGCGATGACTGGCGGGATCGACGAAGGCGCAATCTACGTGCAACGGCGCTTCGCGATCCTGCCCGAAGACACCTCGTTCACGCTGAACGCGCGTTGTTACGAAGCGGGCATCGAGGCGTTCGAGGTGCTGATCGAGGAGCTCGCGCACGGCCGCGCACAGCCCGTCGCCCAGGATCTCGCGCAGCGCAGCTACTACGGCCGCCACGACCACCCCGCCGGCGCGGGTGCGCTCGACTTCCGCCGACCCGCCGCAGAGCTCGTGCGTCTCGTTCGAGCGACGCGCTTCGGGCGGCACGACAACACGTTCGGCTCGGCGAAGCTCGCGCATCGCGGCGCGATCTGTCTGGTGACGGACGCGCAGGTCGGCGCGCGCGACGGCGCCGCCGCTGGCTCGGTGGTTCGCATCGACGCGGACGCGCTCGAGATCTGCGCGGGCGATGGCGCGCGCGTCACGTTCCAGGGCCTCATCTGCCCGCGCGGGATCGCGCTCACGCCCGAGCAGGCGGCCGCGCGATTGGGCCTCGCGCTCGGCGACCGCGTGGCTGCGGCGAGCGACGAAGCGCGGCAGCACCTCACCGAGCTCGATGCGCGCGCTTCGCGCGAGGAGCGCGAGGCCGTGCGCCGGCTCGAGCGCTTCGAGCGCGTCGACCTCCCCTACCGCCGCGCCGGCAGCGCGCCGGCGTCGCAGCCTGCGCTCCGCGTCGAGCTCGCGCTGCCCCCGAATCGTCTCGCCGGCGACACGTTGATCGCGGCGTTCGCCGCCTACCTCTCGCGAATCACGGGCCGCAGCGAGATCGATCTCGGGTTCAGCGACGGCGCGCTGCGCGACGCGTGCGGCGGCAGCGAGGCGTTCGCGTCGCCGCTCGTCCCGCTGCGGCTCGCGTTCGAGCCGAACGCGAACGCGTCGAGCCTCGCGGGCAGGCTCGACCCCGCGCGGCTGCGAAGCCCGTTGATGGCGGACGTGATCGCGCGCTACCCGCGGCTGGCCGCGAGCCGCGCGCTCGTCGACGGCGCGCTCGCGTCGGTCGTCGCCGCGCTCGCCGATGACCCGCGCAGCTTCGAGCTATCGGTCGAGACCGATCTCGCATTCGTCGCGGCGGCCGATGGATCGCGCGCGAGCCTCGCGCTCAGCGCGCGCGCGTTCGACACCGCCGCGGCGGAATCCTTGCGCGAGCAGGTCGAGACGTTCCTCGCCGGCGTCGCGTGCGCGCCGCCGGAGCAAGAGCTGCGGCGCGTGAGCCTGCTGGGCTCGGCGGCGCTCGCGCGCATCCTGCGCGAGTGGAACGACACGACCGAGCCGCATCACGCGCGCTGCGTCCACGAGTGGATCGCCGAGCAGGCGAGCCGCACGCCCGACGCGATCGCGGTCCGACACGAAGCGGCGTGCCTCACGTATCGCGAGCTGCTCGCGCGCGGGACGCAGCTCGCGAGCCATCTGCGCCACGCCGGCATCGGGGCCGACGACCTCGTCGGTCTCTATCTCGATCGTTCGATCGAGATGGTCGTCGCGATGCTCGGCACGCTGCTCGCCGGCGGCGCGTACCTGCCGCTCGATCCCGCCTACCCCGCCGAGCGCGTCGACTATGTCGCACGCGATGCAGGCGCGCGCGTCGTGATCACGCGCGAGCGCCTGCTTCCCGGCACGTCGGGGATGCCCGCGCAGATCGTCGCGATCGATCGCGACTGGCCGGCGATCGCGGCGAGCGCGCCGGTCGACCTGCGCGGCCGCGCGACGCCCGAAAACCTCGCGTACGTGATCTACACGTCGGGCTCGACCGGCCGGCCGAAGGGCGTCTGCGTCGAGCACCGCAACGTCTCGAACTTTTTCCAAGGCATGGACGCGCGCATCCCGCACGATCCGCCGGGAACCTGGCTCGCGGTCACGAGCCTCAGCTTCGACATCTCGGTGCTCGAGCTGCTCTGGACGCTCGCGCGCGGCTTCGAGGTCGTGATCTACGCCGACACGCAGCGCGCGCAGACCGGCGGCGCGAAGCGCAGTGCGCGAGCGATCGACTTCGGCCTCGCGATGTGGGGCAGCGACGTCGAGCCGGAGCGCGAGAAGTATCGGCTGATGCTCGAGGCTGCGCGCTTCGGCGACGCGCGCGGCTTCAGCTCGTTCCACACGCCTGAGCGCCACTTCGGCACGTTCGGCGGTTTGTTCCCGAATCCGGCGATCACGAGCGCTGCGCTCGCGACGGCCACGTCGCGCATTCGGCTGCGCGCGAGCAGCTGCGTGCTCCCCCTCCACTCGCCGCTTCGAGCCGCCGAGGACTGGGCGGTCGTCGACAACCTGTCGAACGGTCGCGTCGAGGTCTCGTTCGCGACCGGCTGGCAGCCGAACGACTTCGTGATCCGGCCGAGTGGCTTCGGCCAAACGTCGGAGCAGCGCTTCGAGAACATCCGCGAGTTCGAGCGGCTCTGGGCCGGCGAGGCGGTCGAGTTCGCGAATCCGCTCGGGAAGATGGTCGCGACCTCGACGCTGCCGCGGCCGCTCCAGCGCAAGCTGCCGATCTGGATCACGAGCGCGAACAACGTGAAGACCTTCGAGGAGGCGGGAGCGCGCGGGTACAACCTGCTGACGCACCTGCTCGGCCAGAGCCTCGAGGAGGTCGCCGAGAAGATCGCCGCCTACCGCCGCGCACGCGCCAAGAACGGATTCGATCCCGCCGCGGGCAAGGTCACGCTGATGCTGCACACGTTCGTCGGCGAGAACGACGACGACGTGCGCGAGCTCGTGCGCGAGCCGATGAAGCAATACCTGTCGAGCGCGATGTCGCTCGTGATCGGCTTCGCATGGTCGTTCCCGGCGTTCAAGCGGCCGGGCGACCCGAGCAAGAGGCCGCAGGACGTCGACCTCGCGAGCCTCTCGCCCGAGGAGGTCGACGCGATCCTCGAGTTCGCGTTCGAGCGCTACTTCGAGCGCAGCGGCCTGTTCGGATCGCTCGACACTTGTCAGGCGATGGTCGAGCGCGTGAAGCGCGCGGACGTCGACGAGATCTGCAGCTTGATCGACTTCGGCCTGCCGACCGAGCGCGTGCTCGCTGGGCTCGAGCGGCTCGACCAGCTGCGCATCGCGTCGAACGAGCCGGTCGACGCGACGGCGAGCAGCCAAGACTTCTCGTTGCCGGCGCTCGTCTCGCGGCACCGCGTCACGCACATGCAGTGCACGCCGTCGATGGCGAAGATGCTGGCGATGGACCCCGACTCGCGCGGCGCGCTGCGCGAGATTCGCCACCTGATGATCGGCGGAGAGGCGTTCCCGCTCTCGCTCGCGCGCGATCTCGACGGGCTCGTGACGGGCACGGTCACCAACATGTACGGCCCGACCGAGACGACGATCTGGTCGTCGACCGAGCCGGTGGTGGGCTCGCCGGCGCAGATCTCGATCGGGCGCCCGATCACGAACACGCAGTTCTATGTGCTCGACGCCGCGCTCGAGCCGTTGCCGGTCGGCATCGCGGGCGAGCTGTGCATCGGCGGCGACGGCGTCGTGCGCGGCTATCACGCGCGGCCCGAGCTGACCGCCGAGCGCTTCGTTCCGGATCCGTTCCGCAGCGCGCCGGGCGCGCGGCTCTACCGCACGGGCGATCTCGCACGCCTGCGCGCCGACGGCAGCGTCGAGTTTCTCGGGCGGCTCGATCATCAGGTGAAGATCCGCGGCCACCGCATCGAGCTCGGCGAGATCGAGGCGCACCTCGGGCGCGTGCCCGGCATCCGCGAGGGCGTCGTGGTCGCACGCGAAGACGTGCCCGGCGACGCGCGGCTCGTCGCGTACTGGACGTCGAACGCGCCCGTCCCCGTCGACCAGGTGCGCGAGAGCCTGCGGCGCGCGCTGCCCGAGTTCATGCATCCGTCCGCGTTCGTCCCGCTCGCGCAGCTGCCGCTCACGCCGAACGGGAAGATCGACCGCAAGGCGCTGCCGGCGCCCGAGCGCACGCGCGACGTGCCCGCGCACGAGCTCCGTCCGCCCGATGGCAACCTCGAGCGCATGATCGCCGAGGTGTGGGCGAAGGTGCTGCAGGTCGACGCGATCGGCGCGGACGACAACTTCTTCGATCTGGGCGGTCACTCGCTGCTCGTCGTGCAAGCGCATCGCGAGCTGCGCGACACGCACGGGCAGAAGCTGACGCTGACGGATCTCTATCGATTCCCGACGATTCGGGGATTGGCGGCGCACCTGGCGACGCGCGAGGCGCCCGGCGCGGCGGTGGTCGAGAGCCAATCGCGCGGCGATCTCCGGCGCGCGGCCCGGCGGCGGCGCGGTTGACCCACACCTCGCCGCACGGCGAGGGTTCGAGGAAGCGTGTCGACCGATCCCCAGGACAAGGACAGCGGCTCCGAGATCGCCATCGTCGGGATGGCGTGCCGCTTCCCCGGCGCCTCCGACCCGGACGCGTTCTGGCGAAATCTGCGCGATGGCGTCGAGGCGCGCGTCGAGCTGACGGCGGAGGAGCTGCGCGCCGCCGGCGTGCCCGATTCGATCTCGGCCAGCTCCGCGTACGTGCGCAGCGCGTTCCCGCTCGGCGACATGCCGCTGTTCGACGCGGAGTTCTTCGGGATGAGCCCGAAGGACGCGGCGATCATGGATCCGCAGCACCGGCACTTCCTCGAGTGCTGTTGGGAAGCGCTCGAGAGCGCGGGCCATCCGCCGGCGCGCTTCAGCGGCTCGATCGGCGTGTACGCGGGCTGCGGCATGAACGCGTACATGATGTTCAACCTGCTGACGAACCCCGAGCTGATGCGCTCGGTCGGCTTGTTCCTGGTTCGTCACACCGGCAACGACAAGGACTTCCTCGCGACGCGCGCCTCGTTCGAGCTCGACCTGCGCGGGCCGAGCGTCAGCGTGCAGACCGCGTGCTCGACCTCGCTCGTCGCGGTGCACACCGCCGCGCAGGGCCTGCTCTCGCACGAGTGCGACTTGGCGCTCGCGGGCGGCGTCACGATCGAGCTGCCGCACCGCACGGGTTACACGTACGTCGACGGCGAGATCTTGTCGCCCGACGGCCACTGCAGGCCGTTCGATCACCGCTCCGCCGGCACCGTGTTCGGCAGCGGCGCCGGCGTCGTCGTGCTGCGCCGGCTCGCCGACGCGATCGTCGACGGCGACGAGATTCTCGCGGTGATCCGCGGCTCCGCGATCAACAACGACGGCGCGAACAAGGCCGGCTATCTCGCGCCGAGCGTCGAGGGCCAAGCCGGCGCGGTGGCCGAGGCGCTGCAGGTCTCGGGCGTTCGCGCGGACGAGATCAGCTACGTCGAGGCGCACGGCACCGGCACCCCGATCGGCGACCCGATCGAGATCGCAGCGCTGACCGAGGCGTATCGGGCGAGCACGCAGAAGAGCAATTACTGCGGGATCGGCTCGGTGAAGGCGAACATCGGCCATCTCGATACCGCCGCAGGCGTCGCGAGCCTGATCAAGGTCGTGCAGGGCCTGCGACACGAGCAGATGCCGCCGAGCATCAACTTCGAGGCGCCCAATCCGAACTGCGGCTTCGAGGGCAGCCCGTTCTTCGTGAACGCGGCGCTGCGGCCGTGGCCGCGTGCCGGGCAGGCGCGGCTGGCCGGCGTGAACTCGCTCGGCGTCGGCGGAACGAACGCCCACATGGTCGTCGAAGAGGCGCCCGAACGCGCGCTCTCCGGGCCGTCGCGCGCGTTCCAGCTGCTCACGCTCTCGGCTCGCAATCGCGGCGCGCTCGAGGCCGCGAGCGCACGGCTCGCGCAGAGCCTGCGCGAGCAGCCGGACCGGCCGCTCGCCGACGTCGCGTACACGCTGCAGCTCGGCCGCGCCGATTTCCAGGTGCGCCGCTCGCTCGTCTGCCGCGACGGCGACGACGCGATCCGCCTGCTCGAGGGAAGCGAGCCGCAGCGCGTGCACACGCGCACTGCGCCGGCCGAGGCTCCGTCCGTCGCGTTCATGTTCCCCGGCGGCGGCGCGCAGTATCCGCGCATGGCGCTCGATCTCTACGAGAGCGAGCCGTTGTTTCGCGAGATCGTCGACCGCGGGCTCTCGCTCTATCGCTCCCGCAGCGGAGTGGACCTGCGCTCCGCGCTGTTCGCCGACGAGGCCGCGGTCGAGGACGCGGCGTCGCGGCTGACGCGGCCGTCGCTCCAGCTGCCGGCGCTGTTCATCATCGAATACGCGCTCGCGCAGCTGTGGATCTCGTGGGGCGTGAAGCCGTCGGCGCTGATCGGGCACAGCATGGGCGAGAACACCGCGGCGTGCGTCGCCGGCGTGCTCGCGTTCGAGGACGCGCTCGGCCTCGTGACGCTGCGCGGCCAGCTGTTCGAGCGCGTGCCGCGCGGCGGCATGGTGAGCGTCTCGTTGCCCGCGAGCGAGCTGGCGAAGCTGTTAGGGCCCGGCCTCGAGATCGCGTCGGTGAACGCGCCCGAGCTGTGCGTCGCGACCGGCCCCGAGGACGCGCTCGCGAAGCTCGAGGCGCAGCTCGCCGCCGCCGGCGTCGAGCACCAGCGCGTGCGCATCGACATCGCGGCGCACTCGGCGATGCTCGACCCGATCCTCGCGGAGTTCGGCGCGTACTTGCGCGGGATCCGGCTGCGGCCGCCGGAGATCCCCTTCGTCTCCAACACGACCGGGCGCTGGATCACGCCGGCCGAGGCGACCGACCCGAATTATTGGGTCCGCCATCTGCGCAGCACCGTGCGCTTCGGCGACGGCGTCGCGACGCTGCTCGAGCAGCCGCGCACGCTGCTGCTCGAGGTCGGCCCCGGCAAAGCGCTCGGCACGCTCGCGCGCCAGAGCCCGGCCTGCGGCAGCGAAGCGGTCGTGCTCGCGTCGCTGCGGCACGCGAACCAGAAGCTGTCCGACGTCGACGTGCTGCTCGCGGTGCTCGGGCAGATCTGGAGCACGGGCGTCGCGATCGATTGGCCCGCGTTCTATCGCAGCGAGACGCGCCAGCGCGTGCTGCTGCCCACGTACGCGTTCCAGCGGCAGAAGTACTGGATCGAGCCGGGCCGGCTCGAGAGCGTCGCGGCGAAGGCCGCCGCGTCGGACGCGATCGAGAAGATCGAGAATCCGGACGACTGGTTCTTCGAGCCGGTCTGGCAACGCGACGCCGAGGCGCCTGCGCGCGCGGCACCCGACCTCTCCGGACAGAGCTGGCTCGTGTTCGTGGACACGGCCGGCGTCGGCGCGCGTGTCGCCGCGCGGCTGCGGGCTGCCGGCGCGCGCGTGTTCAGCGTCCGCGAAGGCGACACTTATTATCGAATCAGCGAGCTCGAATTCGCGCTCGCGCCCGAGCAGGGCCGCGCCGGCTACGACGCGCTGCTCGCCGACCTCGCAGCGGCGGGCGCGAAGCTCGACCGCGTCGTCCACGGCTGGACGCTGACGCGCGATCGCAGCGCGCGCCCCGGCTCGAGCTTCTACCACCACATGCAGGAGCGCGGCTTCTTCAGCCTGACGCTGCTCGCGCAGGCGCTCGGCGATCAGCCGCCCGAGCGCGGGCTGCACGTCGACGTGATCACGAACGGCGCGGAATCGCGCGGCAGCGAGGCGACCGAGTACCCCGAGAAGGCGACGCTGGCCGGTCCGCTGAAGGTGATCCCGCAGGAATTCCCCGGAATCACGACCGCGAGCCTCGACGTCGAGCTGCCGAGCAACGGCCGCGGCTGGCGGCGCAAGGCGCCCGAGGCCTCGCTCGACGCGCTCGCGGCGCGCGTGTTCGACGAGCTCGCGCGGCCGCCGCAGAGCGGGCGCACGCTGCTGCGCGCCGGCGAGCGCTGGCGCGGCAGCTTCGCGCGTCGAGGGCCGCAGCCGCGCGTCGCGTCGCGGCTGCGCGACGGCGGCGTCTACCTGATCACCGGCGGCCTCGGCGGGATCGGCCTCGTCGTCGCGGAGCATCTCGCGCGCACGCGCGGCGCGAAGCTGGCGCTGATCGGGCGCAGCGCACTGCCGGCTCGCGAAGATTGGGCGCGCGTGCTCGCGCAGAGCGCGCCCGCCGACAAGACCGCACAGCGGCTGCGCAGCCTCGAGCGGCTCGAGCGGCTCGGCGCCGAGCTGCTCCCGCTCGCCGCCGACGTTGCGAACGTCGAGCAGATGCAGGAGGCGGTCGCTCGAACGCGCGCGCGCTTCGGGCGCCTCGACGGCGTGTTCCACGCCGCCGGCGTGCTCGACGACGGCCTGATCCAGACGAAGAATCAGACCGGCATCGAGGAAGTGTTCGCGCCGAAGATTCAAGGCGTGCTCGTGCTCGAGCAGGTGCTCGCCGGCGCCGGCACGGACTTCGTCGTGCTGTTCTCGTCGACGAGCTCGGTGCTCGGCGCCGCGGGACAGGTCGATTACGCGGCCGCGAATGCGTTCCTCAACGCGTTCGCGCATTCGCGCCGTGGCTCCAAGGCGCCGCAGTGGATCGCGGTCAATTGGGGCGTGTGGAGCGACGTCGGGATGGGCGCGGAGGCTGCCCGGCGCGCGCATCCGGAGCCCGACAGCGCGGCGCCGTCGGCAAGCACGAACGCGCATCCGCTGCTCGGGAGCGCGGCGGCCGGAGGCAAGGGCGAGCGCACGTATCGCGCCGCGCTCGCGACGAGCACGCATTGGATTCTCGACGAGCACCGCACGCGCTCGGGCGCCGCGCTGATCCCGGGCACCGGCTACATCGAGCTCGCGCGCGCCGCGTGGGCGGAGCTGGAGCCCGAGGCGCCGCTCGCGCTGCGCGACGTGTTCTTCCTCGCGCCGCTCGCCGTCGCAGACGGCAGCGCGCGCAGCATTCGCACGTCGCTCGCTGCGGACGGCGCGCTCGAGGTGGCGAGCGTGGCCGGATCGAGCAGCGAGGTGCACGCCGTCGCGCGCGTCGGACGCGGCGAATTCGCGGCGCCGCCGGCGCTCGATCTCGCGGCGATCCGCACCCGCTGCAGCGCGCGCCGTACGGCGCGCGACGAGCGCGGGATCTGCACGCCGCAGGAGCGCGCGCACCTCGCGTTCGGTTCGCGCTGGCGCTGCCTGAACGAAATCTGGTGGGGCGACGGCGAGGCGCTCGCGGCGCTCTCGTTGCCGGCGGGCTACGAGGCCGAGCTCGAGACGTTCCCGCTGCACCCCGCGCTGCTCGACATCGCGACCGGCTATGGGCTCGAGCTCGTGCCCGGCTACGACGCTTCGAGCGTGCTGTTCGTGCCGTTCTCGTACCGCGAGGTGCGCGTCCACGCGGCGCTCGCGCCGCGCATCTTCAGCTGGATCCGCAGCGCGCCCGACAATCACGCGGACAAGGAGATCGCGCGCTTCGACGTGACGCTGACCGACGCATCGGGGCGCGTGCTCGTCGAGATCGCCGACTTCGCGGTCAAGCGCACCGCGCCGGGCCGGCCGTTCGCGGAGGCGCGCAAGGCGGCGCCCGAGCCCGCGCTGGACGCGCATCTTTCGCCGGCCGAGCGCGCGTTCCGGCGCACGCTGCGCGCCGGCATCGGCGCGAGCGAAGGCGTCGCCGCGCTCGAGCGGATCCTCGCGGAGCCGTGGACGCCGCAGGTGATCGTCAGCTCGATCGAGCTCGACACGCTGATCGCGCAGGTGCACGCCGCCGCGCCAGCGCCCGCGACCGACGGCGCGCGCTTCGAGCGCCCCGCCCTCGCGAGCGAGTACGTGGCGCCGCGCGATCCGCTCGAGTCGGCGCTCGCCGAGATCTGGCAGGAGCTGCTCGGGATCGAGAAGGTCGGCGTGCAAGACGACTTCTTCGCGGTCGGCGGCCACTCGCTGATCGCGGTGCGGCTGTTCGCGCAGGTCAAGAAGCGTCTCGGCGTCGACCGGCCGATCTCGATTCTCTACGAGGCGCCGACGATCGAGCGCTTCGCGGCCCTCGTGCGCGGCGAGATCGAAGGCGCCGAGACGAGCGCCGCGAGCGCGCAGGCGAGCTTCCGCTTCCTCGTGCCGATGCACACACAGGCCAACACGAAGGAGACGCCGATCTTCCTGGTCGCCGGCATGTTCGGCAACGTGCTGAACCTGCGGCATCTCGCCGACTTGTTGGGGAAGGATCGCCCGTTCTACGCGCTGCAGGCGCGCGGCCTGTATGGCGGCGACGAGCCGCACGAGAGCTTCACGGAGATGGCGGCTGATTACCTCGCAGAGGTTCGCCGCGTGCAGCCGACGGGGCCGTATCTGTTCGCCGGCTACTCGGGCGGCGGAATCTGCGCGTTCGAGATGGCGCAGCAGGTGACCGCCGCGGGCGAACGCGTCGACGCATTGATCCTGCTCGACACCCCGATCGCGCGGCCGTTCGATCGCCTCTCGCGCCTCGACAAGGTGCGGATTCACCTGCAGCGCTTCGCGCGCGGGGGGCTGCGTTATCCGCTCCAGTGGCTCGAGGAGCGCGCGCGCTGGCGCGAGCAGCAGCGGCGCGCGCGCGAGGAGGCGGCGTCGCAGGCGTTCGAGTTCCGCTCGCGCAAGATCGGCGCCGCGTTCTACCGCGCGCTCGCGCGCTACGAGACGCAGGCGTACGCCGGCCCCGTGTTCCTGTTCCGCCCGCCGCTGCAGATCGCCTACCGGCTCGGCGCGGGCCGCAACCTGAACTACGACCGCGACTTCATCGCGCCGGACAACGCGTGGGGCCGCTACCTGACCGGCGCGTTCGAGGTGACCGAGGTGCCGGGCGACCACGACAGCATGGTGCTCGAGCCGAGCGTGCGCGTGCTGGCAGCAAAGATCCGGGCCGCGCTGGCAAGCGGCGTGTAGGCGCCGCGCCTCAGGCGCCGATCCGCCGGAGCATCGCGACGACGAAGTCGCTGAGCAGGCGCGGCCGGTCCTCGTCGGGCTTGCGCTGCACGAAGCGCCGCAGCCGCCACGAGCCGAACGCCCCGATCCAGAGCAAATCGGTCAGCCACAGATACGCGCGCCCGTAGTGCTTGCGGAAGTAATGCGCGCGCGATTCGAACCAGTAGCTCGGCATGCGGCGCTGCGGAACTTTCATCCCGGTCGAGACCGAGCCGATGTGCATCACCTGACTGGCGGGCACGTAATAGGTCATCCAGCCCGCGGCGAGCGCGCGCCGGCAGAAATCGGTCTCCTCGTAGTAGAGAAAGAACGCGTCGTCGAACGGACCGATCGCCTCGAACACGCGCGCGCGGATCAGCATGCTCGCGCCGGCGAGCCAGTCGACGCGCGTCGGCTCGCTCGGCACCGGGAAGATCGACACGCGCTTCGACGCGAGCGCGGCGCTGACGAAGCCGAGGCGGAGCCCGCCCTCCAGCTCGCCCAGCAGCGACGGGAAACGGAACGCGGTGACGTGCGTGTCGGCGACCCCGCCGTCGCCGTGGATGTAGCTGCCGGCGATGCCGGCCGACGGGTGGTCGCGCAGGAAGTCGACCAGCACGCGAACGGAGCCGCGCGCCGGGAACGCATCCGAATTCAGCAAATAGAAGAGCTCGGGCCGCTCGGCCTTCGCGTAGTCGGAATAGACGCCCGCGTTCACGCCGTACGCGAAGCCGCCGTTGCGCGGCGTCTCGATCACGCGCACCCGCGGCGCCCAGCCGCGCCGCTCGACTTCGGCGGCGATCCGCGCGAAGGAGCCGTCCTCCGAATGGTTGTCGACGACGACGACGCCGAAGTCGCTCTCGCCCTCCATCGACGCGAGGAACGCCGCGAGCGCGTCGAGCGTCATGCTCGCGGTCTTGTAGTTGATCAGGACCGTGAGCAGCTTCACTGGGTCAGCTCCGGGAATGCCGCGGCGATCGCCCGCGCGGCGACCGCGCCCGCGCGCGGCGCGAAGTGGCCGTCGACGGCGAGGTAGGCGGCGCCGGTCGGCAGCGCGGCGATGTCGCCGGTGAGATCCACGCAATGCAGCCCGAGCTCGGCGCAGATCTCGTTCGCGATTTGCATCGGACGTGCTGGGTCGTCGCGTAGCTCGCCGGCAATCTCGCCGCGCAGCGCGCGCGTCGCGGCCTGCGTCGGAATCAGCACGACGCCGAGCGGAACGCCGTGCGCCGCGCACGCGTCGCGCATCGCAGCGAATTCGCGCGTGACGATCTCGCGCGCGCGCTGCTCCGCGTCCTTCGGCACCGCGCCCCGCGCCTGCAGCTCCTCGAGCTCGCGGCTCGGCGTCAAGCGATGCAGCGCGTTCGACAGCAGCCGGTACACGTGGAGGTTGCGCTTCGCCCACGCGCGCAGCGTGCCGGGGTTGTCGAGAATTCCATCGCGCACGCTGAAGCGCTTCTCGACCACCGCGTCCATGAAGTCGTTGCCGACGTAGAAGCCGACCAGCACGAACGCAGGCGGCAGACGCCGGCCGAGCTCGTACTCGAGCAACGAGCGGTACTGGCGCGGCCCGTAGCCGCCGACGCCGAAGTTCAGCGGGCGCAGCCGGACCTGCGGCAGCGCGGCGAGCTGGCCGACGAACGAATCCTCGAACGAGACACCCTGCCCGAACGCGTACGAATCGCCGATCACCCACAGCGATGCCGCACCCGCCGGCGCTGCCGCTTCGCCGACGCGCCAGCCGTCCGCGTCCGTCTTCACGCGATAGGCGCCGTCGCCCGCTTCGAACATCGAGTCGACGTTCGCCACGAGCGCGTGAATCGGGAGCTCCGGGTGGAGCCGATAGATCGGCAGCCACGACGGATGCTGCGGCGCGAACACGCGCACGGCCGCTTCGCCGAGCGCGAGCGCGAGCGCGAGCGCTCCGGCGCCGAGCGCGATCGACAGCGCGATCTCGCGCACGCGGGCCCTCATGCGCCGGCGCTCCGCGCGCGCATCGCCTCGGCCGCGCGCTGCTTCCCGACGAGCAGCGCGCGCCAGTGGTATTCCCGGAGAAAGGCTCGGAAGCCCGCGTGCTCGTAACGCGGCGCGCGCACGAGCGCGCTCTTCAGCCAGCCCCAGAACATCGCGAGCCCGCCGATGACGTACGGATACTCGACCAGGCGAAAGACGGCGCTCGCCGCCATGTAGAGCGCTCCGGTGCCCATGAAGTATTGACCCGCGCCGTGACGCATGCGGCCGACCAGGATGTTCTGCTGGCTCGAGCCCATCGGCCGCAAGTGGACGAAGCGCAGCTCCGGCTCGTCGAAGCTGCACGCGATCCAGCCGTTCATCCGGCAGCGGTGGCAGTCGATGCCGTCCCACATCACCGCGCGTACGAAGCCGCCGATCTGCTGGAAGCGGTCGACGCGGTAGAGCTTGCTTGCGCCGATCGACGTCTCGTCGCCGTGCCGCTCGCTGACGAGCCCGTCGGCGCGTTCGACGTAGGCCTTGCCGCTGCAGGTCGCGATGCGCGGATCGGCCTCCATGCGCTCGATCAGCCGCTCGAAGTACCGCGGCGGGAGGCGCAGGTCGAGGTCGAGCTTGCAGACGTAGTCGTAGTCGGGCGGGCTCAGTGTCTCCCAGCCGGCGTAGAACGCGTCGATCACGCCGGGGCCGACCGAGCGCCGGCCGCGGTCGCTGCGTGTGACGACCGTGATCCACGGGTGCTGCTTCGCATACGCCGCGAGGATCGCGGGCGTCTCGTCCGTGGAGCCGTCGTCGACGATCACCCAGCGCGCCGGGCGCAGCGTCTGCGCGATCACGGAGTCGAGCGTCTGCCGCATGAACGCCGCTTCGTTGCGGCAAGGCGAGATCACGACGCAGCGTCTGGTCATGGGAGGGAGGGCGCCGCGCGCAGCGAGGCGAGCAGGCTGGGCTGCTCATCGGGGGACGCGGCCGCAAGCTGGAGCGCTCGCTGCGAAAATCCTTCGACCACGAGCTGCTCCTTCCGCCGGCCTCAGCGCCGAATCGCGTGCACCCGATACCGAATCCCGCGCCGTCTGCGAAGGTGCGCCGAGCGCCGCAGCCGTCCTTCCAGGGAACTCACCGAAATCCGTCCATGCCCGGAACCGCCGCCACCATCGCGCTGCTCGGCTTCCTGCCGCTCGCGCTGATCACGATCGCGCTGCGGCCGACCTCGAGCGCGGGCGTCGCGCTCGTGCTCGCGTCGGCGATGTTCCTGCCGCCGGTCTACTACTTCGACGTCGAGGGCTTCCCGCCGCTCGGCAAGTCGAACCTGCCGTTCATCTACATCGCGCTCGCGAGCTTCATCTGGATGCGCGGCCGCTTCCGCGACCTGCGGCCGGGGCGCGGGATCGAGTGGCTGTTCGTCGGACTGGTGCTGAGCGGTGTCGGCACCGTGCTCACCAACCGGGATGCGCTGCCGTTCGAGCAGAGCGGGCTCTCGAATTGGGAAATCATCTCGATGAGCGCCGCGATCGTGCTCGAGCGCTGGCTGCCGTTCCTCATCGGGCGCCTACTCGTACGCAACCAGGAGGAGCTCTACGGGCTGTTGCGCGCGCTGCTGATCGCCGGGCTCGTCTACTCGGTGCTGTGTCTGATCGAGGTCCGGCTGAGCCCGCAGCTCCATCCGTGGGTGTATGGCGGTCAGGCATCTCCGTTCCTCGCGACGCGCCGCTTCGGCGGCTACCGGCCGAACGTCTTCATGCACAACGGGCTCGAGGTGGGCACGTTCATGGTCTCGTGCCTGATCGCCGCGAGCGCGCTGACGCAAACGCGGGCGATCAAGTCCAGCCTCTCGCGCCTCGCATCGGCGTATCTCGCGGTGATCCTCGTGTTGGTGAAGAGCTCGGCCGCGATCATCTACGGGATCGTGTTCGCGCCGCTCGTCGTGCTGCGCGGGAAACGCCTCGCCGCCACGGTCCTTGCGCTCATGGCGGTTCTGATCGTCGCATACCCGACGCTCCGCTCCTCGAACGTGTTCCCGACCGACGCGCTCGTCCGGCTCGCAGACGGAGTGAGCGCGGAGCGCGCCGAGTCGCTCGCATTTCGATTCGAGAACGAAGATCTGCTGCTCGACCACGCATTCCTGCGCCCGTGGTTCGGCTGGGGGCTGCACGGCCGGCACCAGCTCAAAGACGAATGGACCGGTGAGGGAGTCACCACCGTCGACGGCTACTGGATCGCGCTGATCGGGAGCCGCGGCGTGCTCGCGTTCGCGGCTTCGTTCGGCCTGATGCTCATCCCAGTGCTGTTCGTCATCCGTCACGCGCCGCGAATTCCGGACCGCGGCGCCCGCGCGGCCCTGCTCGGCGTCGCGTCGATCGTCGTGGTGCAAACGCTCGATTGGCTGCCGAACGGGATCTTCTCGAACTTGCCGCTCTTCATCGCCGGCGCGCTCTGGACCTCTGCGCATGCGATCGTGCGCGACGCCGGAAAAGCCGGCGTCGCGACCGAGGCGGTCCCTTCGAGCGAAGCGGTCGCGCCCCGCCCTCCGCTGCGGGGCCTCCGCGATCTGGTGGGACGCCGACGGCTCTCACCGTGAGCGAGCGCTCGCCGCTGCGCCGGCGCGCGCTGCGCGGCGCGCTCGTGACCGTGCTCGGTCAGGGCGCGGGCCAGGTGTTCCGCGTCGTGTCGAATCTCGTGCTGACGCGCCTGCTCGCACCGGAAGCGTTCGGCGTGATGTCGATCGTCTACCTCGTGATCAACGGTCTCACGCTGATCTCGGACGTCGGCATTCGGCCGGCGATCGTCCGCCACGAGCGCGGAGACGATCCCGCGTTCCTCGACACGGCGTGGACGCTGTCGGTGCTGCGCGGCCTCGCGCTGTGGGCGGCGGCGGCGGCGCTCGCGTTTCCGCTCGCGCGCTTCTACGCGATGCCCGCGCTCGCGGTGCTGATCCCGGCTGCGGGCGTGGTCAGCTTCGTCGCGGGCTTCGAGGCGACGAAGCTGACGACGCTGATGCGCAGCGTCGCGCTCGGGCGGCGCGTCGCGATCGAGCTCGCCGCGCAGGGGATCGCGTTCGTCGCGATGCTCGCCGCGGCGTGGATCGCCGCCTCGGTGTGGGTGCTCGTGATCGGCGCGGTCGTCGCCGTCGCGGCGCGCGTCGCGCTCAGCTTCCTCGCGGTGCCCGGTCGCGGAAACCGGCTGCGCTGGGACCGCGCCGCGGCGGATCAGCTCCGCAGCTTCGGCCGCTGGATCTTCGTCAGCTCGCTGTTCACGTTCCTCGCGATGCGCATGGACGTGGCGGTGCTCGGCCGACTCGTTCCGCCCGACGTGCTCGGCGTCTACAGCATCGGAATCACGGTCGTCGTCGTGCTGCGCGACGTGCTCGGCCGCGTGCTCTCGTCGGTGCTGATGCCGGTGCTCGCCGACGCGCAGCGCAGCAGCTTCGCGTCGTTCGCCGCGCGCCACGCCCAATCGCAGGCGGTGCTGCTTCACGGCGGCGTGGTCCTGATCGCGGCGGCGGTCGTCGCCTCGCCTCCGTTCTTCGCGCTGCTGTACGACCCTCGCTACGCCGCGGCCGGCTGGATCTCTCAGCTCGCGCTGCTCGCACTGTGGTTCGGCCTGCTCCAGAGCGCTTCGCAGCGCGCGTCGGAGGCGCTCGGCGATTCGCGCTCGGTCGCGCTCAGCGAGGCGGCGAAGACGCTCGCGACCGCGGCGGGTTGCGTCGGCGGCTGGTCGCTCGCGGGTCTCCCGGGATTGATCGTCGGCTCGGCGCTCGGAAACGTCATCGGCTGGGCGCTCGCCGCGGCGCGCCTGCGAGCCCACGGCGTCTCCGTGTTCTCGGCCGACGTCCGCTACACGCTGCTCGGCGCCGCGGTCGCGAGCGTCGCCTGCGGGCTTCCGGTTCTGCTCGGAGCGCGCGTGCTCGGCCGCGAGCCGACCCCGCTCGAGACGGCCGCGTTCGGCTTCGCCGCAGTGAGCCCGCTCGCGCTCAGCGCAGCCGCGCGGCTCCAGCGCGAGATGAAGAAAGTCGCGCCCGCGCAGCCCGAGCCGGCGGCGCCCTGAGAATCGCGTTCACCGCCCCGCGCGCAGGCGCTCCCAACAGCTGAGCGCCGTCTTCGCGTAGGCGGCGCGCGGCCACTGCTCGAGACGCCCGCCGAGATCGGCGAGCGCGGCCGCGAAGTGGTGCTGCGCTTGCTCGCGATCGCACGCGAGCGCTGCGCACTGCCGGTCGAGCGCGCGCTGGAACGCGCGGCCGGTCAGGCGCATGTCGCACGCGACGCGGAGGAAGTCGTAGAGCGGAAAGCCGTCGAGCCGCGCTCCGGCCCAGTCGATGATGCGCAGCTCGCCGAACAGCCGCCCACCGCGCGTGCGCTGGTCGATCAGCACGTTGCCCGACCAGAGGTCGTCGTGCATGAACACGTGCTTCGGAATCCAGTCGCCGGCGCGCAGCGCGGCGAGCGCGCGAGTCGCGAGCTCGCGAAGCGGCGCCGGCTGATCCGTCTCGCCGGCCATGCGCGCGAGCGGAGCGGCGACGCGAGGCTCGCGCTCGTCTGCGGAGACTTCGCGCGCGGTGCGCGCCGTCGCCGCGGCAAGCCAGCGCAGCAGACGCGCGCAGATCACGGGGCGCTGGAGGCGGCCGGCGAGCCCGCCCGCGTGCAGCGGCGTGCACCACGGCAGCAGCGCGAAGCTGCGCCCAAGCGCCTCGCCCTCCGCGAGCGGTAGCAGCACGGCCGCTCCGAGCTCGTCACCGAGCGCATCGCGCACGTCCCGCGCGCGCTGTGACGAGCGCGCGATCATCCGCGCGCTCGACCCCGACGAGAGCAGCGCCATCGCGAGCGCGCGCCCGGCGCCGTCGCGTACCTGAAACTTCCGCGTCGCGTCGGACAGCGCCGACTCGGACGTGACCTCGAGCAGCGACGTCTCGCTGCCGAGCGCGCGCCGCGTCGCGAGCTCGAGCGCGCTCGCGGCCTCATCGCGAGGCGACGACGGTTTCTCGAGCAACACGGCGGGCCCAGCTTCGTTCAGGTGGAGGCCGGCAGCCCGAGCAGCGATGCGACGATCGTGCGCTGGATCTCGGAGGTGCCCGAGAAGATTCGGCTGCCATACGCGTCGCGCAGGTCGCGCTCGATCTCGTAGTCCTCCATGTATCCGTAGCCGCCGTGGATCTGCAGCGCGTCCTCGGCGCAGCGCACCCACGACTCGCTGATGTGAAGCTTCGCGAGCGCCGCCTCGAGGAAAATGCTGCGGCCGCGCGAGCGCTGCCACGCGGCCTGGTAGAGCAGCGCGCGCGCGGTCTCGAGCCGCAGCTTCATGTCGACGATGCGGCTCGCGACGAGCTGGAAGCTCCCGATCGCGCGCCCGAACTGCTTGCGCTCGCGCGCGTACGCGATCGACGCCTCGAGCAGCCGCTGCATCGAGCCGACCGCGCTCGCGAGGATGCACGCGCGCTCCCAGGTCATCGAGTGCGTGAACAGATTGGTCCCGGCCCCCTCCTTGCCGAGCCGATTCTCGACCGGCACCTCGCAGTTCTCGAAGAACAGCTCGCACATCGGCGACGTGCGCAGGCCCATCTTGCGTGTCGCGCCGACGGCCTGGAAGCCAGGCGTGCCCTTCTCGATCAGGAAGCCGGTGACGCCGCGCGCGCCGCGCGCCTTGTCGACGGTCGCGAACGCCATGATCACGTCCGCGACCGGCCCGTTCGACACGAACACCTTGCTGCCGTTCAGCAGATAGCGATCGCCGCGCAGCTCGGCGGTCGTCGCGAGCGAGTACGCATCCGAGCCCGACGCCGGCTCCGACATCGCATTGCCGCCGATCCACTCGCCGCTGACGAGCTTCGGCAGGAAGCGGCGCTTCTGCTCATCACTGCCGAAGTGGAGGATCGGGATCTCGAGCGTCCACATGTGCGCGTTCACCGAGAACACGAGGCCGTTGTCGCGGCACGCGTGGCCGAGGCTCTCGAGCACGCCGACCGTCGTCAGCGGGTCGGCTCCCATGCCGCCGAATTCCTCGGGGATCGGGAGCCCGTGCACGCCCGCGTCGGCGAGCTTCTTCCAGCCGGTGCGATCGAACTTCGACTCGCGATCGCGCTCGCGCAGCCCTTCGTTCAGCGAGCGCCCGACCTGCGCGACGCCCGCTCGCAGCTGGGTCTGATCTTCCGACCACGCGAAGTCCATCTGGTTCGCCCCGCTCGCCGCTAGCCGAGCGCCTTGAGTCGCTGATAGTCGATCTTGTCGGTCGTCGTCTTCGGCAGCGCGGGATGGAACTCGAATGCGTCGGGAATCATGTAGGCCGGCAGCACGCCGTTGCAGAACTTCTTGAGCGCGATCACCGAGAGCTTGCCGCCGCTGCGCGTCGCGAGATGCGCGAGGATCCGCACGCCGGCGACGTCGTCCGAGTGCGCGACGACCGCGGCCTCGGACACCTCCGGGTGTCGATACAGGCCGGCCTCGATCTCGCCGAGCTCGATCCGATAGCCGCGCTTCTTCACCATGCGGTCGCGGCGGCCCCGAAAGATCAGGTTGCCGTCGGGCTCGGCGACCACGATGTCGCCGGTCCGGTAGTACGGAGCGCCGTCGCCCACCGCAATGAACGCGTTCTCGGTGAGGTCGGGTCGGTTCCAGTAGCCGACCATCACGTTGCCGCCGCGGATGCAGAGCTCGCCTTCGCTGCCGGGCGCAGCCTCGCGGCCGTCGCCGTCGATCAGCACGCCTTCGAGGTGATCGCAGACCTTCCCGATCGGGAACGGCTCGTTGCGCTCCGCCGGAATCTGGCGCGGCAGCTCGAATGACGTGCACACGTTGGTCTCGGTGGGCCCGTACAGATTGAAGTAACGAGGCGCCGGCAGCTTCTGCGCGAGCGCCTTCAGGTG
>Ga0187894_10000245_pt1 | contig 73708 bp, 65 predicted proteins | sample GBC1701081metaG_FD_136650 | JGI IMG/M metagenome (GOLD analysis project Ga0187894, IMG submission 136650) | White microbial mat communities from a lava cave in the Kipuka Kanohina Cave System on the Island of Hawaii, USA - GBC170108-1 metaG ... | reverse complement strand
CGACGCCGAAGCGCGAGGTGCAACGTCGTGTCGCGTGCGCTTCAGGGCGAAACGAGGGCGACGATGCGCAGCGGGCCTCCCGATCCGCCGCCGATCTTCATCGGCAGCGCCACCACCCATGCGCCCGTCTCCGGCACCTCATCCAGGTGCGCGACGTTCTCCAGTCCCGGCACGTTGGCAGCACCCACGATCTGGTGGACCGGGAAGTCCTGGGACGGACCATGATCGATGCTCGCCGTGTCGACGCCGATGGCCGTCACGTGCCGGTCGCGCACGAGCAAGGTCACTGCCTCCGCGCCGTAGGACGGGAAGTGCAGCGCCGTCGTCGCGCCCGGCGTGTCGTCGCCGTAGTAGCGCTTGCGATCGGGCCAGCGCGTACCCCACCCCGTGCGCAGAAGGACGATCGCTCCGGGGGCGATGCGGCCGTGACGCGCCTCCCAGGCGGCGACGTCGTCCACCGTCAACCGGTAGTCGGCGTCGCGCGCGGCGGCGGCCTGGACGTCGATCACGACCGCAGGCCCGACGAGCCGCTCGGCCGGGATCTGGTCCGCCGTCCACTTCCCGTCGGCGAAGTGGATGGGTGCGTCGAGGTGCGTGCCCCCGTGCTCCGGTGCGCAGAACGTGTTGGCGGCGTAGAAGTACCCGGCGGCGGTCATGCCGTGCGCGAGCTGCTTCAGCTCGAACCCCGAGGGCGCGGTCGGCCAATAGGGCGTGCGATCGTCGAACGTCCAGGTGAGATCGATCACGCGGGCGTGCGCGAGGCCGAAGGATGAGGGGGGCGTCGGCGCCGCCGGCCCGACCTCGAAGCCGACGTCGAGGATCGGATAGTCGCGCCAGTCCTTGTAGTCGAAGTGCCACCACTCCGACGGGTGGACGAAGAAGCCCTCGCGCTCCATGGCGGCGCGGAGGGTCTCGCGATGGGCGCGCGCGTCCGCGTCGCCGCCCTTGAAGGTCGGATACGCGCGCTCGGTCATCTCGTCGTAGCCGCTCGGCATCGCCACCGCGGCGCCGCTCGCGTGATCGAACAGCCCGACGTCGACGGCGGCGGCGCGGTTGTGGCGCGATCCGCGCGCCGGGTCGGCCACGAACTCGCGCTTGTCGGGCGGGGTCGCGTCCCAGAGAGCCTTCGTCACGCTCCACGGACGGTACGCGTCGAAGACGACGATGCCGAATCCCTCGGCCCCGAGGGCGCGATGCACGCGCACGAGGGCTTCGGCGGCGGGTCGCTGCAGGAGCGCCCGCGCGACCGGATAGAGGCGGTGGTGGGCGACGTTGTCGTCGGTCGCGTACCGCACGTCGAGCCGGATCGTCGGGTCGAGCGTCACGACGTCGACCAGCTCGGGCGCGCGCGTCGCCGCCGCGTCCACCGGTGGGGCCTCGGCCGGCGCCGCCCCGCTCGTGACGAGGACGAGCACCGCGACCAGCCACCTGCTGCTCATGCTCACGCTCCCGCGGGCACGACGTCCGCGAACACGAAGCCGTCCCGCTCGACCACGTCGCCCATGGTGACGTCGATGGGCCGCGCGAACATCGGCCCTGCCGTCACCACCGTATGGAACTCGCCGTTCTCGCCGCACGGGTCGACGTCGCCGGGAAGCGCCGCCAGGAAGGCGCGATCGAAGCGCCGGCCGGCAAACGAACGATCGAGCTTGCGCGGATCCACGCAGACGATCCTCGCCTCGAGGCCGGCGTCGATCATCTCGCGTGCCAGTGCCCCCGTGTCCCGCCCCCAGAGAGGGAAGACGGGGTGCATCCCGACCTCGCCGAGGCGCGCCTCGCGATAGGCGCGGATGTCGGCGAGGAAGAGGTCGCCGAAGACGACGTGGGTGGCACCGAGCTCGCGCGCTTCGCTGAGACCCTGCGTCATCGCCGCTTCGTAGGCGGCGTTCGGACACGGATTCGGAATGCCGACGCGGACGACGGGTAGACCCAGCGCCGCCACCTGTCGCGCCAGCAGCTCCTCGCGAACGCCGTGCATGGCGACCCGCCCGAAGCCCTCGGTCACGGTGGTGAGGACGCCGACCACGTCGACCGTCGCCGCGCGACGCGCCTCCCAGAGGGCGAAGGCGCTGTCCTTGCCGCTGCTCCACGCCACGATCGCCTTCGGCCGCGAGGTGTCCGCAGGGTCGTGGCGGGTGACGGTCACGGGTCGACGAACGCTCCGCTCGGCGACCCGACGTCGAGCGTCACTTCCTGCGTGCGGATGAACCCCGCGATGTACGAGCCCACGTGCGTCCCGCCCTGCGACATGCGCATCTTCGCGTCGGGCGCGCAGATGTGGGCCTCGGAGAAGGAGCCACGCGTCAGCTTCACGAGCGAGCCGGCCGAATAGAGCTTGATGTCGCTCGCGACCAGACCCGACCCGGTGTCCGGTCCGAAGAAGGAGCTGGGTCCGAACGAGGCCTTGCCGACCACGTCGATGGTGGACGCGGTCTGCACCCGGAGCTGCGCGTTGCCGCTGATCTTGACGTCGCAGAAGACGTACGCCCCACCCGTCAGCACCAGGTTGCCGGCCGAGAGCATCGTCGCGTGCACGCGCACGCGCCCGTACGCGCCCGGGGGCAGCACGACCGTCCCGCCGAGCGGCACGTCGACGTCGAGGTTCGTGGCGCAGGCCGGGAACGGGCTCGGGAACCCGCAAGCGGCCTTCACGTCGACGACGATCGGCGTCGTGAAGGGCGTCGAGGGCGGTCCGAACTGCTCGACGACGTTCGCGAAGAGCTGCTGGAGGACGGTGCTCATGGGATTCTTGTCGAAGCGCACGCGGTCCGCCGCGACGATCGAGTTCGGCGCGGTGAAGAACCGCGGCGCCACCAGGCGACCGTCGAACAGGTTCACGCCGACGTCACCGTCCGAGATCGTGGGTCCCTTGGTCTTGATCGTGGTGGTGGCGAACAGGACGTAGTCGTCGAGGTTCGTGCTCGGCTGCGCCCTCGCCGGGGTTGCGAGGAGGGGCATCAGGACGGCGGCCACACCTACCAACGTGCTGCGAAGCATGATCGTGTCCTCATCTCGCGGCATACCACGCGCGCCGTCGAACCTGTCAAGAACCTTCGTGGCAGGTTGCTCGCAGGTCGGCCGGCCGGATACATGGCGCGCCCATGGGAACGATCGCGATCACCGGCTCGGCGTCCGGCATCGGGGCGGCAGTGCGCCGCCGCCTCGAAGCCGACGGTCATCGAGTGATCGGCGTCGACCTCCGCGGCGCCGAGATCGACGCCGATCTCGCCACACCCCCGGGACGGAGCGCGGCCACCGGGCGCGTGCGCGAGCTCGCCGGCGGCCGGCTGGACGGGCTCGTCGCGTGCGCCGGCATCGGCCCGCACGTTCCCGACGGGGCGGCGATCGTGTCGATCAACTATTTCGGCGCGGTCGCGATCCTCGAGCAGCTGCGCGATCCGCTCGCCGTCGCGCGCGGGGCCGCCGTCGCCGTGTCGTCGAACTCGGCGACCATTCCGGGCAGCGACAACGAGATCGCTGCCGCCTGTCTCGATGGAGACGAGAGCGTCGCGCGCCGGATCGCGACCGAGCTCGCGGGCCAATCCGCGTACGGCGGCTCGAAGCTCGCGCTCGCGCGTTGGGTGCGGCGCGCGGCATCGAGCGCGGCCTGGGCCGGCGCCGGCGTACGCCTCAACGCCGTCGCACCCGGCGTCGTCATGACGCCGCTCCTGCAGAGCGGGCTCGATCACGCGGTGCTGGGAGATGCGATCCGCAACTTCCCCATCCCGCGCGGACCGTTCGGCAAGCCCGAAGAGATCGCGGGCGCGATCGCGTTTCTGCTCGGCCCCGATGCAGCCTACTGCAACGGCAGCGTGCTATTCGTCGACGGTGGGACGGACGCGCTCTTGCGTCCGGAGCGGTTCTAGAACTCCCACTTGAACCGGATGCGCACGGCGTCGCTGCCCGGTCCCCACACGCGGTCCTCGCCATCGAAGCGCAGGCTGAGCCTACCGCCGCGAAGCAGGGGTCCGGTCGGGACGTCGATCGACACGATGTTGTTGTTGTCGACGCCGAGGGCGTAGTGAGGGGGATCGCGCTTCACTTCCAGATCGTACCCGTTCGGGAAGTGGAGAAACGACGGAAGAAACATCCAGCCGAAGAGTGTGGTGGTCGCGAGGACCATCGCGGAGCCCTCCTGATGCGGGCTGTACGCTCAACCAATTCAGCTGCCTATCCCGTCGATCCTTGAGCGCAGCGCCTGCGCGGACTGCGCTGCGCGCCGCGTCAGCCCCGGGGCACTGCCGCGGCCGATCGCGTTCCCGAACCACTCCGAAACGAGCCCGAAAACGGCCGCGAAAATCGCTTGACGGCCGGACGCAGCCGCGAGTAGCAAATCGCCAAGGTCTCGAGCGCGAACCGAGACGAAGGAGGGGCTCAATGAAGGTGCGACACATCATGGCGACGGCCGCATTGCTGGCGTGTGGTGCCGGCGCGGCGCTGGCCGCAGACCAAACGATTCTCGGCAAGGCCTTCACGGTGAAAAACCCGGCCACGCCGGATCGGCGCAAGGTCGTCGTCGTCGGGAAGGAGGCCGGAAGCCCGAACACCCTCGTCGGTGATCCGACCGCCAACGGCGCCACGCTCACGATCAACGCCAACGGCGGGACCCCCTCTTCGCAAACGTTCGTGCTGAACCAGGGGACCTCCAGCGTAGCCAAGCCGTTCTGGACCGCCGTCGGCACGACCGGCTTCAAGTATCGGGACCCCAAGGGTGACCAAGGCCCGGTCAAGCTAGCCTTCATCAAGAAGGCCCCGAGCGGAACCTTCGCCATCAAAGCCATCGTGGCTGGCAAGCTGGATGGCGGGACAGTGATCGTGCCTCCGGACCCGGGGACCGACGCGTGCGCGGTGCTCTCGATCAACCTGGGCGACGCTTACAACGTGAGCTTCGGGAGCGACAGCATAATCAAGAATGTGCTGAACAAGCTCTTCAAAGCGAAGAAGCCGAGCCTCGAGGCGGTCTGCGGAGTCACGACCACGACCACGATCCCCACCACCACTTCCACGACGGGACCTGTGACGACCACCACCTCCACCTCGACGACGACCTCGACGACCATGGCGGGCTCGCCGAGCGCGGCGTTCCTCGAATAGATCGCCTTGTACGATGCGCGGTCGCCCCCGGGACGCCGGTCCCGGGGGCGCTTTTTTTTCGCGGCCGTGAAAATACTCGAATTTTGCCTTGACAGGCTTTCCGCTGCCGGGTTACCCACCGCACTGGTCGCCGAAGCACCTGCGAGACCCACGAAGGAGGGAACCTGATGCATCTCGGGAGAAAATTGGCCGCCGTAGCTCTGTGTACGTTCGTGGCCGGCATGGCTCACGCCGCTGACCAGACGATCCTCGGGAACCAGTTCCTGGTGAAGAACCCGACGGTCGATCCGACCAAGCGGAAGCTCGTGGTGAAGGGCAAAGAGCTCGGAAGTGCCAACACCATCGTTGGCAACCCGGTCGCGAGCGGTGGTTCGCTCGAAGTGCGGGCTCTCGGCGGCAGCCCGACCAGCCAGACCTTCGCGCTGCCGCAGGGAGTGAGCGGCATCACGGGCAAGCCGTTCTGGAGCGGCGACGCCGTCAAGGGCTTCAAGTACAAGGATCCGAAGGGCGAGAACGGCGCCATCAAGGTCGCGCAGATCAAGAAGTCGGCGAGCGGCGCGTTCACGATCAAGGTCGTGGGGGCGGGCAAGCTCGGGCTGATCTCGGTTCTGCCTCCGAACCCCGGCGTGGACAGCTGCACCTTGCTCTCTCTGACCGGCGGTGATTCCTACAGCCTCGCGATCGGCGTCCCAACGGGTGCGCAGATCGACAACAAGGGGAGCATCCAATTCAAGGCGAAGAAGCCCACCGCCGAGGGAACCTGCGTGACGACGACCACGACGACGTCCTCGAGCACGTCGACGTCGACCTCCACGTCGACCTCGACCTCCACGTCGACCTCGAGCAGCACGACCACGACGACGCTCTACGGCTCGCCGAGCCGGGCCTTCGTGGATCACGTCCTCGGCCTGCTCGACTGATCGGGCCTCAGGCTTCAGCTGACCAGCGGGACCCCCGGGGAGCAATCCCCGGGGGTTTCGTCGTTCTGGCGATCGCGCTGTGTGGGCTGGCCTTGGTCGCCGCCGCGCGCGGACTCGTTCGTCACAACACGTGGTACCTCGCGAGCGACCAGTTCGCCTTCCTCACCTTCGCCGACGACCTCCTGCACGGGCGCGTCTTCCACGACCCCGCCACGACCGCCCTCCTCGCCGGTCCTCGTGCCCGGGAAGGGGTTTCGCTCGACGCCTACTACCAGACCTACATCTGGAGGGGCGGCGACCTGTATTCGCGCTATCCCCCGGGCTTTCCGGCCCTCCTCGCGGTCGCGAAGCTCCTGGGCGGGGAGACGGCCCAGCATTGGCTAAATCCTGCCCTCTACCTCGTCCTGCTCGCCCTCGTGGCCCGGCTCGGCTGGAAGCTCGCCTGGTCGGGGCCGCGGACGCGTCTCGCGGCCGCCGCCGCGAGCATCTGGACCCTCCTCGTGATCCCGATCGAGGTCCACTACTGGGGGATCACGGTCGCGCGCGACCTTCCCGCCCACCTGTTGGCCCTCTTGGCCCTCCTTGCTGCCCTCGGTGGGCACGCCGGCCGGGCGGGGCTGGGCCTCGGGCTCGCCGCGTCGATCCGGCCGGATGCCGCTCTATGGGCGGTGTCGATAGGCCCGACGCTGCGATCGTCGGCCCCCGATCGAGGATCGACGCTTCGGGGGCTGCTCGGGTTCGCCGTCGGGACGCTGCCGCTGCTCGCGTACAACACGATCACCCAGGGGCACCCCCTCTCCTTCACGCAGGGCAGCGAGTTCCGCTGGCTCTTCGTCTCGGGTGGGCCTGTGGCCCAGGCATCGGTGCTGGGCACCGTGAGCCTCGTCTCGGGTGGCGCGTTTCGGCTGGCGAACTTCCCGGCGACGTTCCCGGTCCACGTCCGCTACCTCGCGACCGGCTTCGGCGCATTCCTCGTGCTCGCGCTCGGGACGCTCGGCGTCGGCATCGTCCGACGCCGGCCGATCGCGCGAGCGCTCGGCCCCTACGCCGTCGTCGCGTTCCTCTTCTACAGCTGCTGGGGTCATGGCGATCCGCGCTACCTCGTGGGCGTCTCGCTGTGCCTCATCATCCTCGCGGCGGTCGGCGCCGCCGAGCTCGCGGCCTTCGTCGCGGATTCGGGTGTGCCCTGGCGACGGCGAGCGATCCTCGTCGGCGCGGCCGTCGCCGTCACGCTCGCCTTCGGCGCGTGGGTTCCGCGTGATCCGGCGCGTGGCCTGACGGCGCTCGAGCGCGCCGTCACGGCGGCGATCGTCCTCGTTGGAGCACTGCCGATCCTGCTCCCGGGTCGTCGCCTCAGCGGGTGGGCACCGATCGTCCCGGCGCTCGCGTTCGCATCCTTCGGCATCGCCCGCGCTCTCGGCGCACAGGGCGGATACGATCCCTTCCAGGCCGAGCAGGTCGCGCGGGCGCGCGCGGCCGTCGAGTCGCTCGTGCCTGCGGGCTCGATCGTTCTCACGTCGCCGGCGCTCGGGCGACCCGCCGAGAACATCACGCACTACACGCACGCCGACGCGCATTACGTGGGCGAGCTGAAGCCGCTGTTCTCGAGCGCCGACCTGGCTCTCGCGCGCTGCGGTCTGAGCGGCCGCCGCCTCTTCGTCCTCCTCGGCGCGGCCGAGCCTCTGCCCTTCAAGTTCCCGCGGCACTGGTGGTCGGCGTCGGAGGTCGCGCGCCAGCAGGGCGACGGGCTCCGCGACTGGTTCGTCGATCCCCGGCGGGTGCCCGAGGGCGCCGTGCTGTACGAGGCGACCATGTCGCCTACTCTGCTTCGTCGGTAGGCGGCGGCGTCTCGCGTCCGGCCTTTCCCGGCGCGGCGGGGGGCTCCGGCGACCGGGTCGGTGGCCGGTCGGAGGCGCGCTCCTCGCGCCGGCCCCGCACCGGCCCGTGGGACGTTGCCCGGGGAGCGGCCGGCACGGCGCGATCGAGCGGCTCGTCCTTGCGCTCGTGCTCCTCGTCGGCGGGCCCTTCGCCATCGTGCTCGGCCGGCGCGACCTCGCCGTCGTCGCCCGGAGGCTGAGGCACACCCACGTCCTCCGCCCACTCGCGCTCGAGGGCCTTCGAGCGCTCGGGAATGCCCTCGCCCAGCGGCGCCGTCTCGAGCAGCTTGTCGTCGTCCTCGTCGGCGGCGACGGACGCGGCGAGCGCGACGAAGAGCGCCAGCGCGAGCACCCGCATCGCGCTCCGCCTAGCGGCTGCGAGAGCGGGCGTCAACGTGTAACGAAGCGCGCGACGGGCGTGTTGGGCGGCCATGCGTACGTCGAACGTCGCGATCGGGATGGTGCTTGGGCTCGTGCTGGGTGGCGCGGCCGCCGCGCAGCCGGCCGACCCGCGGGGACTGGCCGAGGCGCTCGCGCGTCGTCTCGTCGCCCGCCGGACGACGTCGGCGATCCACACGACCGACTTCCAGGGCACCGACCTCGGCTGCATTCTCCTCGCCCGCCGGGAGATCCGTCCGTACGGCTACCCGGGGCACGCGTTCCTGTGCGAGCACGCGCAGACGGGCGAGGTGCTGGGCGCCGTCCTGAACCGCAACGGACGGCGGCTGTGCGACATCGCCGGCGCCTACACGGGCGATGCCTGCTACGACTTCGACATCTGCGGCAACGCCGAACGCCTCTGCATCGAGTAGCGCGACGCTACTTCTCGAGCTCCTCGCGAATCGAGTACAGCTTCTGCCGCGCGTCGATGATGGGCGCGTCCAGGTTGCGGCGGTGGTTGGCGAAGAGCCCGGCCGGACCGCCGTCGAGCACGACCAGCGGCTTCGACGACGCCGCAAGGCCGAGCGCCGCCGCGACCTCCGACAGGAGCTGCTTCAACGCCGGACGGTTGATCAGGTCGTCCGCGTATTCGCGCTGCACCGCCAGCGCCAGGTGGTGGAGCGCGTGGGCGACGCCCTGCGCGTGGTAGTAGTAGTCGTCGGTCTTGAAGAACGACACGGGTGAGCCGTCGGCCTCGGTCTCCTTGAAAAGGCTCGCATGCGCGTCGCCCAGCAGGTCGCCCCAGCTCTGGAAGAGGCGGATCAGCTCCACGTTCCGGCCCTCGATCGGCTTCGAGCGCGGCGGCGTCGTGTGCAGCCCGTCGACGTACGCGCGCAGCGCGCGCACGCCTTCGCGCAGCTTGCTCTCCGCCGACGGCAGCATGAGCCGCTGCATGTCGTTGCGGAACGCGGTGTCGGCCGCGACCAGGTTCGGATCGTACTCGGTCGCCGACACTTTCGTCAGGTGATCCTTCAGCACGCGCGTGCTCTCGCGCACCGCGACGATGATCCCGAGCTGGCGACTGGCGTTGTTGTCGGCCCACAGGCGCGGGCTCCACAGGATGAAGTCGTTGGGCCGCCAGCCCGAGAGGCCCTGCAGCTCGTGCTCGACGAGCTCCGCCAACGTCGTCGCGTAGATCTCGCCCCGCACGGCCGGCGCCCCGTCGGGATACCGTTCCGCGATCGAGAACGGCAGCACGTCGTGGCCCTTCTGCGTCACGTGGAGGACGATGGGCCCGGCCGCGGCCAGCACGAGCAGCAGCAAGGCGAGGGCGAGCGCGGCGCGCAACGAACGCCTCCGTAGCAGAAGACCCGGTCTCCGGGAACCTGCCGACGTTGACGGCGCCGGAGGCCGCCGGGTAGGGATCCGGCATGACGCCCACCGACCTGGTCGAGATCGAGCTCATCAAGCGCCTCAAGTACAAGTACATGCGCTGCCTCGACCAGAAGCGGTGGGACGAGATGGCGGACTGCTTCACCGAGGACGCCGTCGCCGCATACAGCGGCGGCAAGTACACGTACGAAGGCCGCGACGCGATCCTCGCGTTCTTTCGCGCCGCCATGGGATCGACGAGCTTCCTGTCGAGCCACCGCGTGCATCACCCCGAGATCGATCTCACGAGCCCGACGACGGCCACCGGCACGTGGGCACTCGAGGACGTGGTGGTCGACGCGCAGCGCGACTTCAGCCTGCGCGGCGCGGCCTTCTACACCGACGAGTACGTGAAGGAGGACGGCTGCTGGAAGATCCGCCGCACGTCGTATCTCCGCTCGTACGAGGAGATCCAGATGCGCAGCCAGCCGAGCCCGCCGCAGCTCACCGCGAGCTGGTGGGACACCGGCGGGCAGAGCCAGCTTCCCCTGCCCGAGCACGTGGCCAACCTGCCGCGCTCGAGCCTGCGTGACCGGCGATGACGAACGCTCTGCGGCTCGTCTGCGTCGTGCTGGTCGCGGCGGCGTGCTCACGCAGCCCCTACACGGGCCGCATGCGGGCGATGGGCGTCGACGAGAACGAAGCCATGGAGCTCGCCGACCGTGCCGCCGAGCAGTATCGGCGTCGCATCAAGCCGGTCACCGACCCGGCCGTCACGGAGCGCGCGAACCGCGTCGCGACGCGCCTCATCGCGGCGGCCAAGAGCGGGCCTGCGGGCGAACGTGCGGCGCGTCTGCCGTGGGAGGTCGTCGTGGCCGAGGGCGTCGACACCGACGTCGCGGTGCTCGAGAACGGCAAGATCTTCGTCGGCGCCGCCCTCCTGCGCGTGGCGAGGACCGACGCCGAGCTCGCCGGGCCGATGGGCAACGCCGTGGCGCAGGTGATCCTGCGGCATCCAAGCGAGCGGGCGAAGCCCCGCATCATCCCGCAGATGCTCACGATGACGGAGACGTCGGAGCGAGAGGGTCCCTCGCCGCTCGAAGCGGAGCAGGAGGACGAGGCCGACTACGTGGGTCTGCTCCTCGCCGCCGAGGCCGGCTACGACCCAGACCAGGTTCTCCCGATCTACGACCGCCTGGGTGAGCAGGCGCGCGCCGATCGGCTGCGCAAGCGGTTGCCGGAGCTCCGCGACACGCTCCTGCGCGCGAAGAACGACGCGACGCCGGGCGGCAGCGTTCAGTAACGGCCGCCCGAGACGTGGATCGTCTCGGCGGTGACGTACTCCGCGTCGTCCGAGGCGAGGAAGGCCGCGACCCCCGCCACGTCCTCGGCCTTGCCGAGGCGCGGGATCGGCAGCGTCGGCGCGATGCGCTCGACCAGGTCCTTGTAGTGCGGGAGCGAGGTCACGCCGGGCGTCGCGATGACGCCGGGCGCGATGCAGTTGACGGTGACGCCGAACTTGCCGAGCTCGAACGCGAGCGAGCGCGAGAGGCCGATCACGCCCGCCTTCGACGCCGAGTAGTTCGTCTGGCCCTTGTTCCCGAGGTGCGCGCGCGAGCTCATGTTGATGACGCGACCCCACTTCTTCGCCACCATGGGCGGCGTGCCGTACTTGCAGCACAGGAACGTACCGCGGAGGTTCAGGTTCACGACCGCGTCGAAGTCGGCCGCCGACATGTCGCGCATCAGCTTGTCGCGCGTGATGCCGGCGTTGTTCACGAGTACGTCGACCGAGCCCATCTCCTTCACCGCGCGCTCCATGAGCTCGACGACGAAGCGCTCGTCGGTGACGCTGCCGGCGACGACGAGCGCCCGGCTGCCGGCCGCACGCACCAGCTCGGCCGTGTGTCCGGCGGTCTCGCTGTTGAGATCGTTCACCACCACCCCGGCGATGCCCTCGCGCGCGAAGCGCACGGCGATGGCCTCGCCGAGCCCCTGCCCCGCGCCGGTCACGACCGCGATCTTGCCCTGCAAGCGTCCCGCCATGCGTCCTCCGAAGCTCAGCGTATCGCGTCGATGCCGAGGAGCTCCCGGCCGATCACGAGCTGCTGGATCTGCGTCGTGCCCTCGGCGAGCGTCAGATGCCGCAAGTCGCGGTAGTAGCGCTCGACCGGAAACTCGCGCGTGTAGCCGTAGCCGCCGTGGATCTGGATGGCGAGCTTCGCGACCCGCTGGCCCGACTCGGTGGCGAAGAGCTTCGCCTGCGATGACTCGAGCACGCCCTTCTCGCCCCGCGAGAGGGCGGCCGCCGCGCGATACGCCATGAGCCGGCTCGCGTCGGTCAGGTTCGCCATCTCGGCGATCATCGCCTGTACGAGCTGGAAGCCGCCGATGGTCTTGCCGAACTGCTTGCGCTCCTTCGCGTAGCGCACCGACGCGTCGAGCGCCGCGCGGGCGAGACCGATGGCCGCGAACGCGACCGCGCAGCGTCCCTGCGCAAGCCCGCGGAGCGCGAGCCGGAGCCCCTTCCCCCGCTCGCCGACGAGGTTCCGATTCGGTACGAGCACGTCCTCGAACGACAGCTCGGCGAGCGGCGTCGCGAGGTTCCCCATCTTCTCGAGCGCGCGCGCCTCGAACGGTGACTCGCGCCGGTCGACGACGAAGCCGGTCGGGCCCGCATCGCGCACCTTCGCGATCACGAGGCCGACGTCGGCTACCGTGCCGTTCGTGATGAGCGTCTTCGTCCCGCGCAGCCGGTAGCCGTCGCCCGCCTCCTCGGCGACGAGCTCCACGCCCGAGGCGTCGGAGCCGACGTTCGGCTCCGTCAGCCCGAAGAACGCGATCAACGCGCCGCTGGTGAGACCGGGGAGGTACGCCGCGCGCTGCTCGGGCGTGCCGGCCTCGGCGAGGATCCCCGTCACCATGTTGTGCGTCGTGACCGAGCTGCGCAGCGATCCCCAGCAGTACGCCAGCTCCTCGACCAGCACGAGGTAGGACGTGAAGTCGAGCCCGTGCCCGCCGTGCTCGGGCGATACGGTCGCGCCGACGAACCCCAGCTCCGCCAGACGCGGATAGAGATCGCGCGGGAACTGCTGCCGCGCCTCGGCCTCGGCAACCCGCGGCGCCACCTCCCGCTCGAGAAACCGCCGCGCCGTATCGCGCAGCAGCTTCTGTTCCTCCGTCAGCTCGAAATCCATGCGAAAGGAGCCTTGTAGAATCCGCGCCGAGACGCCGTCAAGGACGCACGTGCAGCGCCGGGCGATGCGGAGCGAGTCGAGCGGGGCGGGCGACCCGGCGGGCGAGGTGTGAGCGAGCCCGCAGGGCCCTGCGCGCGCTTCGGTTGGCGGTCGTGATGTCGCAGCCTACGAGGCGCGCGTGGCCCGAGGACCGCGAGCGAACGCCTCGCCTGCCGGGTCGCCCGCCCCGCCGGTCGCCGCCACCACGCACCGAACGCCGCCTTGCACGAGCAGCGCGAAGGGCAGATGTATGGAGGGGCATGGCAATGGAACGGATCGAGCTGAGCCGAGACTGCGAGGCCGTGCAGATTCCGGTCGGCACTGCGGTCACGCTCGAGAAGGGCACCGAGGTCTACCTCATGCAGTCGCTCGGGGGCTCCTATACGGTGCAGGCGCCCGCCTACGGCGGGCTCTTCCGCATCGCCGGGCGCGACGCCGAGGCGATCGGGAAGGAACCCCTGCCCGATCCGGTGACCACGGCCACGGCCGCGAGCGGCAGCCTCGAGAGCCAGGTCTGGAGCATGCTGAAGACCTGCTTCGACCCCGAGATCCCGGTGAACATCGTCGATCTCGGCCTCGTATACGACATGCGCATCAGCCCGCACGGCGACGGCAGCCGCGTCGACGTCCAGATGACGCTCACGGCGCAGGGCTGCGGCATGGGCACGTCGATCGCCGCCGACGCGCGTCACAAGATCCTGGCGCTGCCGGGCGTGACCGACGCGAACGTCGAGATCGTGTGGGATCCCCCGTGGACACCGCAGATGATCTCTCCCGAGGGGCGCGAGCGCCTCGGGATGGCCTGAGCGCGATCAGGTCTCCAGCGTAGCCGGCGCGGCAGCCGCGACGACTTCGACCGGACCCTCGCCCGGCGCGTTGGCGGCGCCTCCGCCGCTGCCGCGACGTCCGCGACGGCGCCGGCCGCCGCGACGGCGCCGTCGCCGCCGCCCTCCTTCACCGCTCGGCGCGGCGGGCGCCCCGTTCGTGTCGGGCGTCGCCTCGTCGGCGACCGCCGTCACACCGCGCTCCTCCAGCTCGGATTCCATGTCGGCTTCGAAATCGTCGGGATCGATCACCGCCGCGCGGGCCGGGGCCACGTGCTCCGTGCCGGGTCCGTCGACGAGGCGGATCATGCCGTTGCGGCTGACGTCGAGCTCTTTGATGCGCTTCAAGCGGGTGATGAGCCGCGGCGATCCCGGCGTGCGCCGGAAGCCGCGGGAGCGGAGCCCGTTCGAGAGCTGGTCGAGCGTGACGCCGCCCGGCGAGCCGACCATGAGGTCGCGCACGACGTCGATCAGGTCATCGTGCGGCGCCGTGTGGGCCTCGCCGTCGACGACCTCGCCCGCAGGCGCGTGGTGGTGGACGGCTGCCGGGGCGTGCGGGCGGACCGGCTGATGCGGATGCGGGCGATGCCGCGCCGCTTCGCTCTGCTGCCGTCCGTCGCGCCGTCCGCGTCCGCCGCGACCGCGTCGCCCGCGTGAGCGCGATTCGGCCGGCGCCGCGTCCATGCGCTCGGCGACGGCATGCCCGGTGAGCGACCGATACGAGAGCCGGCGATATTGGACGCCGAGGCTCGCGGCCACATCGCCGACGGCGTCGAACGCCTGGTCGTCCGAGACCACGTCGATCATGTCGCCGGGCCGCGCACCCGCGAGCCAGACGCCGGCGGCGACGGCGATGCGGAGATCGCTCCAGTCGCGCACGCCGACTGAGGGCGCACTGTGCACGAGGTGGGCACCGGTCTGCGCCAGCAGCCGCGCCGTCTCGTGACCGATGACCCGCCAGTTCCCGACCGCGGTGAAGTCGGTGTCGATGCCGATCCGGTCGATCATGAGATGCCGGAGCACCGTTTCGATGTCCTGCGGGCGGCTCGTGTTCTCGACGTCGAAGAAGATGCCGCGGCGCTGATCCGGCCGGGGCCGGGGCGGCGGCGGCGGCATCACCCGGGCGGCGAACGCCGGCTCCGGGACGACCGTCACCACCGGGTGGAGCAGCGTCTCGGGCTCCGTCTCGACGAGCGCCGTCTCTTCGAAGGGCTCGGAGGCCTCGAACAGCTCGTCGGCCTCGCCTGTGGGGGGGTTTGGGGCCTTTCGGCCAGTGGATCTTTTCCTTGTTGTCGTGGATCGTTTCCTAGTTGCCACGGCGAGCCCATATCACGCCGCCCCGTGGCATGCATGCGCGCACCAGGGAGCGTTGACTCTCCCCCGGGGCCCTGCTCTGGCTCGTCCACCCATGCTGCCAAGGAGGCGTCCGATGTGGAGTGTCGCCCTCGCCACCGTCTGCGTCCTCGCTCTCGCGGCCGTGAGCGGGGCCGCGAGCTTCCCGCCGAACGTCGTCGAGGCTTTGAAGACGTCGAAGAACCTCTACGTCGCCACCAAGCGGAAGGACGGCTCGCAGAGCTCCGTCGCCCCCATCTGGTTCATGTTCGACGGCGAGGCCGTGTACTTCACGACCGCCCCGGGCAGCCACAAGGCGACGCGGATCGAGCACGGGAGCCCTGTCCTCGTCTGGGTCGGCTCCGAGAACGGCCCGCACTTCGTCGGCAAGGGCGAGATCCTTCGCGACCCCGCAGTCGCCGACAAGATGGGCCCGGTCTACGACCAGAAGTACTGGATCTCGTGGATCGGCTTCTTCCGCCCGCGCGCCGATCGCGTGCGCGAGGGGAAGACGCTGATCGTGCGGGTGACGCCCGTCGAGTAGGGATGACGCGCGGGGGCTCCGAGGTGACGGGCCTGGCTATCGTGTGGCAGAAGGCCCCATGGCCCGCGACCGGTTCCTCGTCGCGCTGATCAAGCCGTCGCACTACGACGATCAGGGGTACGTGATCCAGTGGTTGCGCGGCTGGATTCCGTCGAACTCCCTCTCGAGCATCTACGGTCTGATGCTCGATCTGAAAGCGCGTCACGTGCTTGGCACCGAGATCGACTTCGAGGTGGAGGCCTACGACGAGACGAACAGGGTGATCCCGCTGAGACGACTCATTCGCCGCTTCCGGAGAAACGGCGGCAGCGGGCTCGTCTGCCTCGTCGGCGTCCAGACGAACCAGTTCCCCAGGGCACTCGACATAGCGCGACCCCTGCGCGCCGCGGGCATCCAGGTGGCAATCGGGGGCTTCCACGTGAGCGGCAGCCTGGCAATGCTCCCCGAGATACCCTCCGATCTCGCCGAGGCACGAGCCCTCGGCATCACCTTGTTCGCCGGCGAGGCCGAGGGGCGGCTAGAGGCGCTCGTGCGCGCCGCGCACGAGCGGCGGCTCGAGCCTCTCTACAACCACTTGCAGGACCTGCCGCACCTGACGGGACAACCGATCCCGTTCTTGCCCGTCCGCCTCGCGCGACGCTACGTCGGCACCCTCGGCAGCTTCGACGCCGGGCGTGGCTGCCCCTTCACCTGCAGCTTCTGCACCATCATCAACGTCCAGGGACGCAAATCACGCTACCGCGATGCGGACGACGTGGAGCAGCTGATCCGCACCAACGCGGCGCAGGGCGTGCACCAGTTCTTCATCACCGACGACAACTTCGCGCGCAATCGGAGCTGGGAAGCGATCTTCGATCGGCTCGCCGAGCTGCGCGAGACGTACGGCTTTCGCGTGCACCTCACGATCCAGGTCGACACGCTCTGCCACCGGCTGCCGAACTTCGTCGAAAAGGCAATGCGCGCGGGTTGCAAGCGGGTCTTCATCGGCCTCGAGAGCATCAATCCCGCGAGCCTGAAAGGAGCCTCGAAGGGTCAGAACCGCATCACGGAGTACCGAAGGATGCTGCAGGCGTGGCGTACCGCGGGCGTGATCACGTACGCAGGGTACATCCTCGGCTTCCCTGCCGACACACCGGACAGCATCGCGCGCGACATCGCCATCATCCAGCGCGAGCTGCCCATCGACATCCTCGAGTTCTTCATCCTGACCCCGCTTCCGGGATCGCAGGACCACAAGGACCTGCACCGAAAAGGCGTCGCGATGGACGAGGACATGAACGCCTACGACCTCGAGCACGTCACGACCGACCATCCCCTCATGAGCCGCGCGGACTGGCAGTCGATCTACGACCGGGCCTGGTCCCTCTACTACTCGTGGGAGCACATGGAGACGCTGCTCAAGCGGGCCATTGCGACGGGCGTCGGGAGTCAGCGCCTGTCGGCGATGCTCTTCTATTTCCTGGGCAGCCACGTCTACGAGCGAGTGCACCCGCTGCAGAGCGGAGTGTTCCGGCGCAAGGTCCGCACCCAGCGCCGCCCCGGCTTGCCCCGCGAGCATCCATTCCTGTTCTACCCACGGCGAGGGTTGGAGATCGTCACGACGTACGGTCCCGGGATGTGGTTCCTCTGGCGGCTCGGTCGGCTGCGCCGGCGCCTCGAGCGTGATGCGTCGACGCGACGGTACACCGACATCGCCATCGCGCCGATCGACGGCGACGATGCCGGTACGCTCGAGCTCTACAGCGCGACGGAGGCGGCACGCCGCTCCGTCGCCGACGCCAGGGCACGCACCGAGATGATTCGCGCGGCACGCGCCGTCCATGCCGGCTGAGCGGTGGTGGGGGGCTATCCGTCCGTCGGCGTCCGCGGCTCTTCCACCACCTCGCGCCTGACCGGGTCGTAGCGGATCCACAGCTCGCCGCGCGCGATCTGGAGGAGGGTTTCGCCCGTGAGCCGCCTGCGCCAGCCATGGAGGAGACGGTTCTCCGCCTCGGCATCGCCGTTGCGCGACTTCGTGGTCGAGAGCTCCACCAGGCCTTCGATGTCGCGGGAACTCGCGATCACCTCGGGGGCGATCTCCTCGCGGTCGGCGACGGCCTGAACGGACGCGCGGAGCAGGGCGATGAGGCCCGACGGCGGAGCGTGGCGACGCTGCCGTACCGGCGGCTCGGGCCATTGGTCGCGCGGGCACGCGATCCCTTCCTTGATGGCCGCGAGGAGCGCCTTGCCGTGGCGATCGACGGTGCCCGGCGAGAGCCCCCGCACGCCGCGCAGCTCGTCGACGGTTTCGACCGGACGCGCGGCGAGCGTCGTCAGCACGACGTCATTGCAGATGAAGTTGGGGCGGATGTTGGCGCGGCGCGCGGCGCGCTCGCGCCAGGCGGCGATGCTGCGCAGGACCGCCAGCTCGCGCGCGTCGAGGCGCTGCCAGGACTTCACGTTGCGGTATTGCTCCTCGTCGGGCTCGGGGGCCCAGCGCGCGGGATCCTCGAGGTCGCGCAGCTCCTCCTCGACCCAGGCGAGCCGATCGCGGCGCTGGAGCTCGACGCGGAGCTGGTCGTGCATCGCGAGGAGGTGCACGACGTCCTGCTCGGCGTAGACGACCTGCTCGGGCTTGAGTGGGCGGCGGATCCAGTCGGTGTACGTCTGGTCCTTGCGGATGCGAACCTTGAGCACGCGCTCGAGGAGCGCCGACAGCCCTACCTGCAGGCCGTAGCCGAGGAACGCGGCTTCCACCTGCGTGTCGACGACGCCGCGCATGGGCGTGCCCATGAGCACGGCCAGAATCTCCAGGTCCTGGCCACCGCCATGGAGCACGACCGGGATCGACGGATCCTGCAGCATCGGGAAGAGCGGCGAGAGATCCTTCAGGGCAACGGTGTCGATGACGGCGACCGTCGAGTCGGTTGCGATCTGGATGACCCCGAGCTCCGGCCGGTACGTCCGCTCCCACACGAACTCGGTATCGAGCGCGAGCCGTCCTCCGGCTCGGATGGCCTTCACCAGGGCAACCAGCTCCGAGTGCGTCGTGAGCAGGGGCGAGACAGGGGGTGTCACGGCGGGGTGGAGGTAGCGCGGACGCCTGCCTGCCCGCAACCACCGGGTCCATGGCTCGATTGACGCGCGCGTCCTTGCTATCGCCAGGGGCATCATGGCCGACATCGATGCCTTCCGGGCCGAGCTGCGCGCCTGGCTCGACGCCAACGTTCCCCGCGACCTCCACCCGGACGCGGCCGAGAAGCTTCCCGAGCCCGAGCGTGTGCGGCGCCTCCGCGCCTGGCAGCGAAAGCTCGCCGAGCACCGCTGGGTCGCCATCCACTGGCCCGAGGAGGCGGGCGGCCGCGGCGCGAGCATCCCCGAGCAGATCGTCTACGTGGAGGAGATGGCGCGCGCGCAGGCGCCGGAGGTGATCGGGAATCTCGGCATCGGCATCGCCGGCCCGCCGATCATCGCCTACGGCACCGAAGAGCAGAAGCGTCGCTTCCTGCCGCGCATCCTGTCGTGCGACGACCTGTGGTGCTTCGGCTTCTCCGAGCCGGGGGCGGGCTCCGACCTGGCGTCCCTCCGGACGCAGGCCTCGCTCGAGGGCGATCACTTCGTCGTGAACGGCCAGAAGGTCTGGACGACCCTCGCGCACCACGCCGATTGGTGCATGCTGCTCGCGCGCACGGATCCCGGGACCAAGCGCGCGAAGGGCGTCTCGTGCCTGCTCGTCGACATGAAGAGCCCGGGTGTCACGGTACGGCCGTTGCGGCAGATCACGGGCGAGGCCGACTTCAACGAAGTGTTCTTCGAGAACGTCCGCGTGCCGAAGGAGAACCTGCTGGGCGGGCTGCACGAGGGATGGCAGATCGCCACCTCGGCGCTCCAGAACGAGCGCGGCATCCTCTACGTGGTCGGGATGCAGATCCTGCTCAAGGAGCAACGTGACAAGCTCCTCGCCTTCGCGCGCGCGCGCGGCGCCGGACGCGATCCGATCCTCCGCCAGCAGCTCGCCAAGGCGTACCTCGGGACCGAGACGTTCCGCATGACCTGCCAGCGCACACTCGACAAGCTCATGCGCTTCGGCTTTCCGGGGCCGGAGTCGGCGATCATCAAGCTGCACTGGACCGAGCTCACGCAGCTGATGCCGCAGATCGGGATGGAGATCCTCGGCGCCGAGGGCCTGGTCTACGACGCCGACGACAGCGGACCCGCTCTGCTCCAGCGCTCCTACCTCGGTGCGCGGGCGGCGAGCATCGCGTCGGGCACCTCGGAGATCATGCGCGGCATAATCGCGATGCAGGTGCTGGGGCTGCCGCGTGGGACGTGAGCGCGCCCCGAGCCTACGTTCGTAACCTCTTCCTCCGCCTGTTCGGCGTCATCCTCGCCGTAGCGTTCGCGTCGCTCGGCGTGCAGGCACGCGTCCTGTGGGGCGCGCGTGGCCTCCTGCCGGCCTGCCCGGTCGCCGAGTCGATGGGCCCGACGCTGTTCCGCTTCTGGTGCACGGACGCGGCGCTGGTCGGCGCGGCGGTGCTGGGGATCGTGGTCTCGCTCGGGCTCGTCTTCCTGGTGGCGCCGCGCTGGTGTCTCGTCGCGTGCTGGCTCCTCTACTTCTCGTTCGTGAGCGTCGGGCAGGACTTCCTCTGGTTCCAGTGGGACAACCTGCTCCTCGAGACGGCCTTCTTCACGCTCTTCGTGACGCCCGGCGGGCTCCGTCCTCTCGATGCGCCGCCACCGCACCCGATCGCCGTCTTCCTGATGCAGTGGCTCCTCTTTCGCCTCATGGTGGAGTCGGGCGCCGCGAAGCTCCTCGCCGGCGATCCCACCTGGCGGGATCTCACGGCCATGGCGACGTACTACGAGACCGCGCCCCTGCCGACCTGGGTTGGATGGTGGATGCACCAGCTCCCACTCTGGATGCACCGCGCGTCGAGCGTCGCGACGATGGTGGTGGAGATCGGCGCGCCGCTCTGCATCTGGGGGCCGCGCCTGCTGCGCCGCATGGCGGTCCTCGCGATGCTCGGCTTCCAGGTGTTCGTGATCCTCACCGCGAACTACGGCTTCTTCAACTATCTCTCCGCCGCGCTCTGCCTGTGGGCGCTCGACGACACCGATCTCGGCCGGCACGAGAGCGCCGCGCGCAAGCGGTCGCTGTTCGCCGACGTGGGGCTCGGCGCGGCGGCGCTCGTCCTCGTGCCCTTGACCCTCATCCCGTTCCTTCCCTTCCTCCAGCTTCGCGGGCTCGCGCGCGCCGTCGCGCCGATCGAGGACGTCCTGAACGACTATCGCTCGATCAACGCGTACCACCTCTTCGCCTCGATGACGCTCGTGCGGCGCGAGCCGGTGATCGAAGGCTCGAGCGACGGCGTCACGTGGCTGCCGTACGAGTTCGACTACAAGCCGGGCGACCCGGGTCGCGCCCCGCCGTTCGTGGCGCCGCATCAGCCCCGCGTCGACTTCCAGCTCTGGTTCCTCCTGCTCGGCCGCCGCGGCGCCCCCTACTTCGACGCGCTCCTCGACCGCATGCTGCACGATCCGGACGCGGTCGCCTCGCTCTTCGCGACGAATCCCTTCCCCGACGCACCCCCCGAGCAGGTGCGCGTCGCCGTGTACCGCTATCGCTTCAGCGACTGGCGGACGCGCCGCGACACCGGCGCCTGGTGGGCGCGCGAGCTCGAGGGGTACACGCGCGCCCTCCAACGCTAGTCACACGGCGATCTCGCGGGGTTGGCCGTCGGCGAAGCTGAGGATGGTCGGCGTCACCCGCAGCCAGTCGTTCTCGCGATAGACGCGCGCCGCGAGGGCGGCGTCGGGGGTCCCGGCGAGGAGACTCGTCACCCGATCGAGCTTCTCGGCCGACGCGGGAGAGGGATCCTGCCCGGGGCCGCACTCGCGCCCGATCGACCACTTCTCCCACGGCAGCATCTCCTCCTTGTTCAAGGCCGCGACGTCGAGCATGACGTTGCCGACGACGAACCACGTGCCGACGAGCCCCAGCACCGACAGGCCCAGCTTCGCGGGGTCGAGCTCGGCGGCGCGCACGCGCCGCCACGCCGTCGACGCGTCGACGAACTGGTCGCGCGGCACGTCCGTGGGCGAGAAATCGATCCCGCACTCGCGGATCGTCGCTTCGTCGAGCTGGGCATCGAGAAGACGCCAGACGCCGCCGTCCCAGTATTCGCACACCCAGTGATCCTCGAGGAACCCCGGATTGAAGTACGCCGCGAAGCCGACGCGGCAGCGCGCCGGCAGGCCGTGCGTCCGGAAGATGGCCGTCGCGACGCGCGCAAACCCCGCGCACACGCAGAAGCCGCGATCCTCGGGCGCCCGCTCGACGTCGAGGCGGCGCGGATCGCGGGCGTGGACGCGGTCGAGGATCGCCTCGACCGAGCGCTGCTCGCGGTCGTCGCCGGCGCCCGGCGGAATGGCGACGCCGCGCAGCGGGGCCATGAACGGGTGCAGCAGGATACCCGACACGGCGCGCACGATCGCCGCCGGCTCGGGCTGGATCTCCGCCAGCAGCGGCGTCCAGCGACCGGGATCCGACCATCTGCTCTGGCCGCGATATGCGTCGACGTCGTGCGCCATGGCCCGTCTCCTCATGCGTTCGTGATCGGGACGTACAGATCGACCTCGCCCTCGCCCGTTCCCGGATCCCAGCGCGCGGGGTCGTAGTATTCGAAGTCCGGCGTGGGTACGTGGCGATACGGCGACGCCGGCAGCCACCGTCCCCAGATGTGCTTCACGGTGTCGGGAAGGCGCGAGAGGTGCCCGGTGTGCGTGAGGACCGCGTAGGTACTCTCGGGAACGGTGACGGCGATCATCCCCTCGGGAACATCGTCCGCCCGCTCGACCTCGACGCCGGCGAGATACGTGAATCCCGCCTCCTCGACGCTCGCAGGCTCGGCGCCGATGCACACGCCGAGCGTGTGGAGCCCGCGGCGGTGCCGCACCTCGTGGATGCGCGGGGCGAAGCGGCCCCACAGCTCGGGGATCCTGGGTGACGTCGGGGTGAAGCGATCGGCCATGCCGACGACGATGAACGCGGGCTTGCGGGCGATGCGTGGTTCCATGAACTCCATCTGTCGCTGGCGCTCGGTGAGCGCCGCCAGGCTGAGTGGGGGATATCGATAGGCGGGCAACAGGTGCGGCTGCGTGCGCCGGAATCGTCCGGGCGCCACCCCGACGTGCCGCGTGAACGCGCGCGTGAAGGTGGCCTGCGATTCGAACCCACAGTCGAGCGCCACCTCGACCAGCGGCTGGCGGGTCTCGACGAGCCGCCGGCAAATCTCGGACAGCCGTCGCTTCCAGACGTAGGTCGCGGGCGTCTCGCCCGTGACGGCCGCGAACGTCCGGTGGAAATGCCAGGGCGACGCGTCGGCGCGCGCGGCGATCACCGTGAGCGGCAGGTCCTCGAACAGGTGCGCCTCGACGAAGTCGATCGCGCGCTGGATCCGCTCCAGGGTGTCGCTCACGCACCTGTCCTACCGCACCCCGGGGCTCCCCGTCTTTGCCGGGTTTGCGACCGCTCCACCCGCGGCATAGGCGGGACGCATGCCGGCCCCCTTCGAGTTCTGGTTCGAGTTCGCCAGCACCTACTCCTACCTGGCGGCGGGCCGGATCGAGCGTGTCGCCGCCGAAGCCGGCGTGCCGGTCGTGTGGCGTTCCTTCCTTCTGGGGCCCATCTTCAAGAGCCAGGGTTGGGACGATTCGCCGTTCAACATCTATCCGGTGAAGGGGCGGTACATGTGGCGCGACATGGAGCGGCAGTGCGCGCGCTACGGCCTGCCGCTGCGCCGGCCGTCGCAGTTCCCGCGCGGCAGCCTCGTCGCCGCCCGTATCGCCGCCGTCAGGGCGGGCGAGCCCTGGTGTCCGGCGTTCGTCCGCGCCGTCTACCACGCGAACTTCGCCGAGGACCGCGACATCGGCGCCGCCGCGACCGTGCACGCGATCCTCGACGCGCTCGGCCAGCCGGGCGCTGCGCTCGTCGATCTCGCGCAGTCGCCGGAGGCGAAGGACGCGCTTCGCGTCCAAACCGAGCGCGCGATCGGGCTCGGCGTCTTCGGCGCGCCGACGTTCGTCACGCGCGACGAGATCTTCTGGGGCGACGATCGGCTCGAGAACGCCCTCGCCTGGGCGCGCGACGGCGGCTGAGCTACTTCTTGCAGCGCGGGTCGGCTGCCTGGGCGACTGCGATCTGGGCGTCGGTGAGGCCGAGCCCCGCCGCGCCGATGACGAACTCGCACACGAGGTCGTGATCGCGTGCGAAGCGCACATGACACCCCTGACACGATCCCGCCCCGTTCGCGACGTCGCTCGTGCCGCGCGCCACGATCCGCGTGCGGTACTTCCCGTTCTTCCTCGGCTCGACTGCGAGCTGGAAGAACTCCCAATCGTCGCCGTCGGGGTTGAAGCCGGGCTTTCGCTTCAGCATCGCCTCGAACGGAAAGAGCTGCAGCAGCGTGCCCACGGGATAGCCCTGCGACACGTCGCCCGACTCGGTCATCGCGACCGCCGCGCGTTCCTTCTTCTTGCTCTTGTTGAAGATGAAGAAGTTCCTACCGGTCGGCTTGCTGCCGTCGGTGAGGCAGTGGAAGCGCGGCGTGCCCGCGAGCGCGCCGGCCGCGAGGGTGGCCACGAGCACGAGCGCCACGGCGGCGCGGATCACGACGACGCGGCGGCGTTGCGGAGCACGCGACCCGGGAGCGCGCCCGTGTGCTCGCCGTCCCGCATGAGCACCTGCCCGTTCACGATCGTCGCGACGAAGCCCGACGCGCGCTGCGAGAGGTTCGTGGCTCCGGTCGGGAGGTCGTGCCGGACCTGCGCCATGCCGAGATCGAGACGGTCGAGGTCGATGACGTTCAGGTCCGCGTACCACCCCTCGCGCACGAGGCCGCGCTCGGGAATGCCCCACGCGGCCGCCGGGGCCGCCGTGAGCTTGCGAACGGCGGACTCGAGCGTCATGGCGCCGCGGGTGCGCACCCAGTACGCGAGCATGAAGGTCGGAACGCCGACGTCGCACGTCTGGCTCGTGTGCGCGCCCGCGTCGCCGAGACCGGGGACGGTCATCGGATGCGCGAGCATCGAGCGCGACGCGTCCATGTCGAAGTTGTAGAGCGCGATCATGAAGAGCCGGCGGAGCTCCGACGCGATCATCTCGTCGAGGAGCACCTCGCCCGGCAAGACGCCGCGTCGCGCGGCGATGCCGGCGATGCTCCGCTCGGGCGTCGTCTCGTAGGACGCCACGCCCGCCTCCACGAGCGGATAGACGCGATCGAGCGTCGCCATGCCGGCCATGATCTCGCCCGACGGGTCGAGGCTCTCGGCGAGATGCCGGCGGAGGCCGGCGTCGCGCAGCGCCGCCCGGATCTCGTCCTCCGACTTGTCGAGCAGGTCGCCGGCAGCCGGGAAGAGCAGCAGCGGCGAGAGGAGTCCGCCGAAGCCGAGCATGAGGCCGATCGAACGCGGTGCCACCTGCGGCACGATGCGCACCTCGGGTCCCGTCGCGCGCTCGATGCGCGCCAGCGAATCCCGCCACTCGTCCGGATACTGGCGCGCCTGCGTGAGTGCCACCGAGACCGGCCGTCCTGTCCGACGCGCCACCTCGACGAGGAGCGGGAGATCGCGCGCGAAGCCCTCGGCCGCTTCGCCCGCGGCGCCGTACGGCACCATCTGGAAGATCCCGGCGTTCCGCCGTCGCAGCGGCTCCACGAGCGCCATCAGCTCGCGCTCGTCGGCGAACGTGCCGGGTACGGCGTCGCCCGCCGGGGTGCGGTGCATCGTCGTGCGCCCGCTCGAGATGCCGAGCGCGCCCGACGCGATCGCCTCGTCGACGGCGGCCTGCATGGTCGCGAGCTCGGACTCGGTGGGCGGCGTGTCGACCACGCCGCGCTCGCCCATCGCATACACGCGCAGCGGCGCGTGCCCGACGTATGCGCCCACGTTGAGCCCGAGGCCGCCCGTCCCGAGCGCCCGCAGGTACTCGCCGAAGCTCTCCCAGGTCCACTTCATGCCGGCCGCGATCGCGGCGCGGGGGATGTCCTCGACCCCTTCCATGAGGAACATGAGGTAGTCGCGATCGGCGGGCTTGCACGGCGCGAAGCCGACGCCGCAGTTCCCGACCACGACCGACGTGATCCCGTGCCAGCACGCGGGCGCGCCGAGCGGGTCCCACGTGAGCTGCGCATCCAGGTGCGTGTGGACGTCGACGAAGCCGGGGGTGACGATCTTGCCGCGCGCGTCGATCACCTCGCGCGCCGGCCCGTCGTACGCACCCACTGCAACGACGCGATCACCTCGAATCGCCACGTCGGCCGTTGCCGCCGCGGCGCCACTGCCGTCTACGACCGTCCCGCCCTTGAGGACGAGGTCCGCCTGCATCTAACGCCCTCCATTGCGCGCAAGCTTCTTCACCTGCTGCTTCGCCTCCCGTGCGATGTCGAGGAGTCGCAATCCGCTGTCGCCCAGCGTCCCCTTGCGGCGCGCGCTCTCGAGCGCCTGCAGGATCGGCTTCAAGGTGCGCCGCACGAGGCGGAGCGCCGTGCGATCGCCGCCCGTCTGCGCCGCCTCGATGGCGCTCTCGAGCCCGGGCAGCGCATCGCGCACCTGGGCCACGAGCGGATCTTCGGTCGTGTTCGGATCCTGCACGATGCTCTGCATCGCGGTGACGCCGGCCCGCACGCCCTGGACGCCCTCGATCTCGTTCTGCTCGCAACCCTTGCCCGGCTGGCACGCATCACCCGTGAACGGGTTCGCGTCGTCGCAGGGGAGCGGCGGCCGCGGGCAGTTGTCGGGCGGCGTGCCCACGAAGTCGCCGATGGCGACCGGCGTGTTCGCGATCGGCACGGTCGAGGTGCTCCCCGAGCCGGGGATCACGGTCATGGCGTTGGCCTGGCCGCTGGCCACCCACACCGCGCCGCCGTCGACGACGGCGATGCCGAGCGGGAACGAGCCCACGTCGACCTTCGAGATCACGCGGTCGGCGGCGGCATCGATCACGGTGATCGTGTCGTCGCCGCTGTTGGTCACGTAGGCCCGCGAGCCGGCAGGATCGAACGCGACTCCGATCGGCCGGCGCCCGACGCGCACGGTGCCGAGCAGCGTGTTGCTGACCGTCCCGATGACGCCGAGCTGCCGTCCCTTGAAGCACGCGACGTAGACCTTGGTACCTCCGGGGTGCACGGCCACGCCGACCGGAAGCTCCGGGGTGGTGATCGTCGCCGTCACATGGCCGCTCGCGACGTCGACCACGGACACGGTGCCGCCGATGTAGTTCGCGACGTAGACCTGACCGCCCGCGGGGTGTACGGCGACGCCGGCCGGGCCGTCGCCCACGGCGATGGAGTCGACCACGGTGAGGGACGTCGTGTCGATCACGTCGAGATGATCGGTGTCGTAGGACGCCACGTAGATTCGCGGCAGGAACGGATGCGCCGCGATCCCGAGCGGTTGCGACGCGACCTCGATCGTGGCGACCACGGTCCGCGAGACCATGTCGATCACCGACACGCTGCGGCTGCCGCGGTTGGTGACGAAGACGCGCTTGCCGTCGGACTGCCACGCGACGCCCCACGGCTGGTCACCGACGCCGAGCGTCGTTTCGACGGAGCGCAGGCGGGTGTTGCAGAGCGCGACGCCGTCACCGCGGAAGGTCGTGACGACCGCGATCGGGTCGGCGGGCTCGCACGTCGGGCCGTCGACGCCGCGCGGCCGAGAGACCGAGCAACGGCCACCCACGCAGGCCTCGACGCCGTTGCAGGGATCGCCGTCGTCGCAGTCTTCCGAGCTCGTGCACGCCGGCAGCGTCGTGGTGGTGGTCGGCGGCGCGGTCGTCGTGGTCGTGGTGGTCGTCGCTTCCTCCGGCAGGCAGCACACCACGCCCGTCGTCAGCTCCGACTTGAACTGGCACGCCGTCCCCGACGTGAAGTCCTCGCAGCAGGTGGCGTCGACGCGCCCGCTGCCGATGCAGCTCGACGCCTCGGAGTCGGAGTGCTGGCAGTACATGCCCATGCCGGCCATGTCGTCGGCGCCATCCTCACCGGTGCAGGGACCGCAGGTGTTGTTGTCCTCGCTCGCGTCGTAGGCAAAGCAGCCCGGGAAGCCGGTCGCATCCTCGAAGCTGACGGTTTTGAGGATCGCCATGTCGTCGGGGGTGCAAACGCGCCAGCCCTCCTGGCACAGGATGTCGCCATTCGAGACATGGCCGTCCCACACGCCCCCGCAGGCCGCAACGTTCGGGAAGTCGCCGACATCGGTGAGACCCTCGCGCGTGCCGTCGGCGCAGCCCGGCGCCGTCGTCGTGGTGGTCGTGCTGGTCGACGTCGTCGTGGTCGAGGACGTCGACGTCGAGGTGCTGGTCGAGGTCGAGGTGGACGTCGTGGTCGTGCTCGAGGTCGACGTGCTGGTCGAGGTCGAGGTGCTCGTCGTCGACGTCGACGTGCTGGTGGTGGTCGACGTGCTCGTCGAGGTGGTCGTGGGCACGGGCGAGCTGGTGCTGGTCGTCGACGTGGTGCTGCTCGTGGTGGTCGACGAGGTGGTCGTGCTGCTCGAGGTGGACGTGGTGGTCGTGGTCGGCGGGCTCGTGGTCGTGCTGCTGCTCGTGTCCGGGGTGCCCACGCAGTTGCCGTTCTCGCAGTGGTCGGCCGTGGTGCACGCGTTCGAATCGTCGCACGGCAGGGAGTCGTTGGGCGGATGGGTGCAGAACCCTTGCGGGCTGCACACGTCGTCGGTGCAGGGCCGGAAGTCGCTGAAGCACGGGATACCCGGTGTCGGCGTCCCGCGGCAGAAGCCCGTCGCGCACGAATCGTTCGCCGTGCACGCATTGCCGTCGTCGCAGGTGGCGTCGGGCGTCGGCGTCCCCCGGCACGTGCCGGCCCCGATGCAGACGCCGCCGTTGCCGCAGTCGCGGTCCGTGAGACACAAGACGTCAGCGTTCGAGCACTGGCCGGGCGCGCAGGAATCGTCGGTCGTGCACGGGTTGAAGTCGTTGCAGGGATTCGTGTTCGGCGTCGCCACGCACCCGCCGTCGCCGTCGCAGACGTCGGTCGTGCACGGGTTGAAGTCCAGGTTGCACGGCGTGCCGGAGTCGGCAGGCGCCGACGCCTCGCAGAAGCCGCCCACGCACTGGTCGCCGGTGGTGCAATCGTTGCCGTCGTCGCAGGGCGTGGAGTCGGCCACCGGCGGGTGCTCGCAGGTGCCCTGGCCGTCGCAGACGTCGTCGGTGCAGGCTTCGCCGTCGCTCTCGCAGGAGGAGCCGACGGGCTCGAAGGTGCACGTCGACGAGCAGCAGTCGCCGTCGAAGTTGTTGCCGTCGTCGCAGTCCTCGCCTGGATCGACCTCGCCGTCGCCGCACAGGGGCTGGAAGTCGTCGCCCGTCGCCCCGTCGAGCTTCTGGACGGTGAACGCCGTCGGTAGCCCGAAGACCGCGAGCTGTCCGCCGATCACGACGTCGCCGTCGCCGTCGAAGAGCACCGAGAGGGCCCGGGTCTCCTTGTCGTCGCTGAGGATCCCCGGGCCCCACAGCACCGCGCCGTCGGCGCCGAAGCGGGACTCCGCATGGAAGCTCGCCGGACCGTTTGCCCATGCCGCCGTGCCTACGGCCGCGATGTCGTCGAGGTCGTCGTGCGCGACGCCGTACCCCGCGGCGGGGAGCGGGACGTCGGAGGTCTCGCGCCAGGCCTCCTCGGCGTCGCTCTCCGCGAAGCGCACCGTGACGAACTGCCGCTGGTCGCCGGTGCCGAGCTCGCCCGTGGCGACGACGTCGAAGTCCGACAGGAGCGTCAGCGCGCGGGCCGTACCGTTCGGGATCGTCCCGGCGGGCGATTGCCACATGGGGTTGCCGTCACCGCCGTCGAGCTTCACGACGGCGAACGCGCCGTTCAACTGGCCTGCGGCGTAGACGACGCCCAACTCGGCGTCGTAGAGGATGGCGAGCGCCTCGCCGGTGCCGAGCTCGGTCTGTCGCCAGAGCTCGGTCCCATCGACGTCGTACTTCACGACCGCGAACCGGCCGCCGATCTGCCCCGCGGTGTAGGACTCGTTGGCGTTGGTCACGACCGCACGCGCAACGCCGTCGTCGATCTCTTGATGCCAGAGTGGATCTCCGGTGTCGCTGTCGAGCCGCATGACGGTGAACGAGCTCGACTCGCCCGTGGCGGTGTCGTGCGTGAACTTGCCGACCGCGATCACGCGGTTTTCGGAGTCGAGGGTGACCCCGTACGCCACGTCCGCCCCGCAGGTCGAGGAGTCGTCGTTGAACCGCCGGGACCAGCGCTCGTTGCCGTTGGCATCGGAGCTGGTCACCGCGAAGTCGGGGCCGGAGCCGTTCAGCTCCCCGACCGCGATCGCATCCGAGCCGCGCATCACGAGGGCGTTGGCGTGACCCTCGCGAACGAAATCCGCAAAGTAGAAGGCGTCGGACTGCCCGGTCTGGGGGTTGATCCGCGCCACCATGAAGACGGGAAAGCTGGTGTAGCCGTAGTCACCCGCCGCGACGACTTCGCCGTCGGGGGCGATCGCCACGGCCCGAGCACTACTCGGGTTCGTGCCGAAGAGCTGGAAGAGCCAGGCGCGGGCCGATGACGGCCCGAGCAGGGTGGCGGCCAGCGCCAGGGCCAGAGGGCCGGCCCACGATACACCTCTGCGATGCTGGGAAACCGGCAATGGGCGCACCTGTGAGGGTTACCATGCCGGGCCCCGCCCACGTCAACCGCATCTGCCGTGTCGCGCGCGAAAAGAAGCCCCCGGGCCGGGCGGTCCGGGGGCTTCGCGCTGCGGAGGATGCGAGGTGAATCAGGGCAGAACGTCTGCCGAGATCTGAAGCGAGACTGCGCCCGGACCAGGGAGGTCCGCTGCGCCGTCGATGAGGACGTTGCCCGTCGCCGGGATGCAGTAGACCGACGCGAGCGTGGCCGCTCCGGCCAAAACCGTGATGTCCCCGGCTGGCGTTCCCGTCTCGGTGATGTTCGTGACGGCGGGATCACCGAACGCGCCGGCGTTCGCCTGCGAGGGGCAGAAGAGACCGCTGCCGTTGGTCAGCGAGGAGGTTCCCGTCGTGATCCCGGCGAGGCTGACCGCGAACTGCGGCAGGCTCGGACCCGCGGGCAGACAGTCGTGCGATTCGTTGGTCGTGGAACCGGGGGTGCAGGATGCGCCCGCGTTGGCCGCCGCGGAGTCACACGCGCCGGCGATGCACTTCGGGCACGGCTCGGCCGCGTTCGACGTCACGGCCACCGTCGATCCGAGGAGAATGTCGCCCTTGAAGACGCCGGTCTTCGGGACGAGGGCGCCGTAGCCCTTGGTGATGAACGCGTTGTCGACGCAGGTCGACAGCGGGCCGTTCACGATCGGCAGCGGCGTGCCGAAGAAGCACCCCACGTCCGAGCAGTCGAGGTTCGAGCCGGTCTCGGCCTGGGTGCGCGGGCAGACGCGGTTCTTGCCGCCGGCCAGGTTGAAACGGCTGGCCGAGCCGGCGGGCGTGGCGCCGTACGGCGTGGTCCCTGCGCCGCCGCCGATGTAGAGGCTGCCGCACACGAGCAACGGATTGACCGTCCCAGGGCTCGTCGTTCCGCAGTTGCCCACCGGTGCCGTGGTCGTGACGTTGTAGGTGGCGCCGGCCGGCGACTGCTCGCAGGTCGACTGGTTGATGAACGCGGTCACCTGGTCCTGCACCGAGGCCGCCTGCCCCGAGAGACCAGTCAGCGTGCACGCCTTCCCGGCCGCGTCGAGCTTCTGCATGCAGCCCTTGCCCAGGTTCAGGAACGCCGTGTCGTCGAACTTCGAGAGCACCTTGTCCATCGCGAGGTTGTCCGAGAAGAGGCCGCCCTTGAGGGCTTTCGAGTCGACGCCGATGACGCCCTTGATCAGGTTCGCGACGCACTTCGTCTGGCCCGCGAAGCACGCATTGGCGCCCATCGGTGCGGGGTTGGTGTAGAGCTGGGTCTTGAGGCCACCCATGAGCGCGTCCATTTCGGCCTTGAGGCCGCCGTCGCCCGCGCCGACGCAGTTGGCGCCGAACTTCGTGTCGCTCTTCTCGATGCAGGACGTGGCGAGCCCGGAGTACTTGTCGGTGACCTTCTGGATACCGAGCGGATCCTCGGCCACGCCCGCCTTGGCCGCCTTGGCCTGCACGCCGAGAATGCCCTTCGTGTAGTTGGTCGCACACTTCATCTTGGCGTTCGAACAACCCGCCGTGGCCGGAATCTGTGCCTGCGCAGTACCGGTCGCCATCGCGGCAAACGCGCCGAGCACGAGCAGGGCCTTTACCTTGGTCACCATGAACCCCTCCTGCATGTCTGTTTTGCGTGAGCTGCCTCGGGCCATCCCGCGCAGCTCACCTCGCCAGCGGTGAACCTGTCAATCGGGAAATCGGGGGAGATTGGAGAAAAAAGAGAAGCCCCCGGGCCGCCGGGCCCGGGGGCTTCGTACTACGCGGGAGACGGACGGTTCTTAGAGGACGTCCGCGTTTACGACCAGCGACGTCGCGCCAGGACCAGGCAGGTCAGCCGCGCCGTCGATGAGGACGTTGCCCGTCGCCGGGATACAGAAGACCGACGCGAGCGTGTCCCCAACGGACGGGCCCGTCGTCAGGTTGCCACCGGCAACCCCGTTCTCCGTGATGTTCATGACGGCCGGATCGCCGAACGCGCCGGCGTTGCCCTGGCCCGGGCAGAAGAGGCCGCCGGCATCGCTGAGCGACGACGTGCCCGTCGTCGTGCCGGTCAGGCTGACGGCGAAGGTGGGCAGGCTCGGACCCGCCGGCAGGCAGTCGTGCGACTCGCCCGTCGTCGCGCCCGCAACGCAGGCCGCGCCGGCGTTGAGCGCCGCCGCATCACACGCGCCGGCGACACACTTCGGGCACGGCTCGGCCGCGTTGGACGTCACGGCCACCGTCGATCCGAGGAGGATGTCGCCCTGGAACGCGCCGGTCGAGGGTACGATGGCCCCGTAGCCCTTGTCGAGGAACGTGTTGTCGACACAGGTCGACAGCGGGCCGTTCACGATCGGCAGCGGCGAGCCGAAGAAGCAGCCGATGTCCGAGCAGTTGAGGTTCGAGCCGGTCTCGGCCGACGTGCGCGGGCAGACGCGGTCCTTGCCGCCGGCCAGGTTGAAGTTCGTGGTCGTGCCGGCCGGCGTGGCGCCGTTCGGCGTCGTGCCGGCGCCGCCACCGATGTAGAGGTCACCGCAGTTGAGGGTCGGGTTCACCCCGCCGTTGGTGGTGCCGCACGAGCCCACGCCTGCGACCGTCGTGATGGCGAACGTAGCCGCCGTCGGCGACTGCCCGCAGGTCGACTGGTTGACGAAGTTCGTCGTCTGGCTGAGGACGGCCGCCGACTGCCCCGAGAGGCCGCTCAACGTGCAGGCCTTGCCGGGCGCGTCGAGCTTCTGCATGCAGCCCTTGCCCAGGGCGAGACACTTCGTCGGCGTGGAGACCTGATTCGACGCGCTGTCGTCGAACTTGCAGACCACCTTGTCGAGCGCGGTCGCATCTGTGAAGAGGCCGCCCTTCAGCGCTTTCGAGTCGGCGCCGATCAGGCCCTTGATGACGCCCGCGACGCACTTGGTCTGCGCGGCGTAGCAGGCGTTGATGCCCATCGGCACGGGGTTGGTGTAGTACGTCCCCTTCAGGCTGCCCATGAAGGCGTCCATCTCGACCTTGAGCCCGCCGTCGCCCGCGAACGGGCAGGCCGCCAGGAACTTCGCGTCGGCCTTCTCGATGCACGACGCCGCCGTCCCCGAGTACTTGCTGTTGACCGACGCGATCTTGGTGGCGTCTTCGGGAGCGCCGGCCTTGGCCGCCGAGGCCTGTATCCCGAGAATGCCCTTCGTGTAGTTGATCGCGCACTTCATCTTGGCGTTCGAACACCCTGCGTTCGCCGGAATCTGCGCCTGCGCCGTGCCCGTCGCTACTACGGCGAATGCGCCGAGCACGAGCAGGGCCTTTACCTTGTTCATCATGGACCCCTCCTGTTTAGTCGCGTTGTTTCGCGCGGACGATGCGCCCGCGGTACGCCTGGACCTGTTTCCGTCATCCAACGCCGCCACGCGCCTGTCAATAGAAAAATCAACGCGGATCGCCATGGCTTGTGCGACCCGGAGGGAAATTGTTACTGAGGCCCACCAAATGCCGCGGACCCGCTTCCTCTGGGCCGGACTCGCCCTCCTCACGGCGGCGCTCCATGCCGGCGTGTCGATCGCGTCCGAGCGCTCCGAGCTGCTCGTCGCCCAGGGTGAAGTGGCCTACAACGCAGGGAAGCGCGACGAGGCTCGGCAGCGATTCGCGGAAGCGATCCAGGCCGACCCCAACGATGACGCGGCGCGCGCCTGGCTGAACGTGATGAACGCGAACGTCCCGCGTGAGGAATTCGGCGCAAAACGGCCGGAGGCCAACGTGAAACGGTGGGATCTCGAGGCCGGCACGGGCGTCGAGTACGACAGCAACGTCAGGCTCGACTCGTCGGACCCGAAGAGCGACGCGGGCTTTCTCTTCACCCTCGCGGGCCACGTCGATCCCTATCGCGACGATCGAACGCTCGTTCGACTCGACTACGACTTCTTCCAGGTCCTGCACACCGACGTCACCGACTTCGACGTGCGGTCGAATCGATTCCAGGGAACGTTCGCGCGCGCCGTCGTCCCGTGGCTGTGGCTCGGCACGCAGGGCGGCTACGACCACACCGTGCTCGGCAGCCACGCCTATCTCCAGGCGCCGTGGGTCATGCCGTACGCCTCGTTCATCGAAGGGGACCTCGGCTCGACGCAGCTCACCTACCGCTGGAGCTACGAGGACTACCTGGGGTCGCCGTTCGGCGAGCCCGACCTCGATCGTGACGGGCCGTCGAACGCGATCGGCGTGACGCAGCTCTTGTTCCTCTTCGACCGCCGCCTCGCGCTGACGCTCGGCTATCTCTACTTCGAAGAAGCGCCGCACAGCGCGTCGGGCAACGACTTCGCGCGCCACGTGCAGCAGGGAACGCTCGGCTTCCGCTTCCCCTCGATCTGGCGCACGCTCGTCGAGCTCGACTACATCTACCGCTACGAGAACTACACCCAGCCGAACAGCGTCGTCGACTACACGAAGCGACGTCACGACAGCGGCAACTACATCGCACTGTTCGTACGCCGCCCGATCATCGAACATCTGGACGGCGTCATCTCGTACTACGCGACCGTCAACGACTCGAACATCTCGGAGTTCGAATACACCCGCAACATCGTGTCGCTCGAGCTGCGGGTCTGGTTCTGAGCAGGCCGACCATGACACGACATCGAGGACTCCACCGGCTGGTAGCGTTCGGACTCGTTCTGCTCGCGGCAGCCGTCGCCCGCGCCGCCGATCCGGCGGGGAGCGTCGCGTCGCTCGAGGGTAGCGCGGAGGCGCAGCACGGCGGCGAAGCCACCTGGGCGGCGCTGTCGGCGGGGAGCGACGTCTTCGTCGGCGATCACGTGCGCACGGCGGACGCCTCGCGGGTGAAGCTCCTCATGCGCGACGATTCCGTCCTGACGCTCGGCGCGAAGTCCGAGATCGTCATCGACCAGCTGGCGGCGCGCCCCGAGGGGCCGAGCACGTCACGCCTCGGACAGCTCGTCGGCACGCTGCGCGCGGTGGTGACCGAGCGCTACGGCACGCGCGGGTCGAGCTTCGAGGTGAAGACGCCGACCGCCGTCGCCGGCGTCCGCGGGACCGGCTTCATCGCTCTCGTCGATCCCGATGCGAAGCGGACGCGCGTCGTCGGGCTGTACGACATCACCTTCGTGCGCAGCGCAACCGACCCGCAGGGACGTCACGAGGTCCGGATCGGACCCAATCAGCTGACCGAGATCCTGGCCGGCGGCCAGCCGTCGAAGCCCCGCAGCCTCTCCAAGACGGAGCTGCAGAGCTTCACCGCCTCGAGCGAGATGAAGCCCGGGCCGCCGAGCGGCGGCGAAGCCGGAGGTCCCCCGTCCGGCGGAGGCACCGCGCCAGCCGAGGGCAGCGGCGATCGTGGCGACCCCGCCACGCCCGGACCCGGCGGCGGGCGTACGATCCAGCGTCCGGACGGCGTAGTCGATCAGCCCGTCGACGTGTTCCGCGGACCGCAGCCGCCTCCCCCACCCCCGCCGCGACGCTAGCCGGGCCGGAGCCGCGTGAGCCGTCTCCTCGAGCGTCTCAGCGTCACGACGCTCTGCCTCGCAATCGCGCTCGTGTTCGCGGGCCTGCGGCTGCTCACGCCCCGGCCGCTCGAGATCCTCGAGCTGAAGGCGCTCGACCTCCGCTTCGCGCTGCGCGGCGCGCGGGCGCCGACCGGCGACGTGGTGATCGTCGGCATCGACGAGCCGTCGCTCACGCGCTACGGCCGCTGGCCGTGGCCGCGCAGCCGCGTCGCCGAGCTGACCCAAAAGCTGGCGGAGCTCGGCACCAAGACCATCGCGTTCGACGCCGTCTTCGACCTCCCGGATGCCCCGAACGACGCCGCGTTCGCCGAAGCGATGCGATCGTCGGGGCGCGTCGTGCTCGGCGAGTTCTTCGACTTCGGCGACGCGGCGGACGGCGGGCAGGTCGATTTCCCGGAGATCTCGATCCGCGATCGGGGCGGCGGCACGGCGCAGCTGCGTGAGGCGAAGGGCATTCGTGGCCCCACGCCCGAGCTCGGGGCGGCGGCCGTCGACGTCGGGCACGTGAACTTCGTTCCCGACCTCGACCAGGGCTTTCGCCGCGTGCCGCTCGCGATCCGTATGGGCGACCGCGTCGCGCCCGCGCTCTCGATCGCCGCGCTCCGGCACTACCTCGGCGGCGCGGGCGGTATCCTCACCACCGGCGGCTCGGGCCCGACCGAGCTCGCGATCGGCGACCACGTGATCCCGATCGACGCATCGGGCGATCTGCGCATCGACTTCCTGGGTCCGACCGGGACCGTCCCGACGGTGAGCGCGCGCGACGTGCTCGAGGGACGCGCGGAGCGCAAGGATCTCGAGGGAAAGCTCGCGCTCATCGCGCCGACCGCGGTCGGATTCGATTCGCGACCGACGCCGTTCTCGGGCTCCGCGCCGGGCGTCGAGATCCACGCGAGCGTCATCGACAACCTCATCCGCGGCCGCGGGCTCGTGCGGCCGGCGTGGCTCGTGCCGGTCGAGGCCGGCATCACGCTCGTCTTCGGTCTCGCCGCCGGGCTTCTGATCCAGTGGCGCACGTTCGGCGGCGCCGTCGGCGTGCTCGGACTCTACGTCGTGTACCTCGCCGTCACGCAGATAGCGTTCGCCGACCGCGGGCTCGTGGCGTCGGTCGTCTATCCGTACGGCGCCGTCATCACCGCGACGCTCGTCGGCGTCGTGCAGCAGTATCTCGGCGAAGCGCGCAAGCGGCAGTACATCCGGCGCGCCTTCCAGCACTACCTGGACCCCGAGGTCGTCGAGCAGCTCGCGCGGGAGCCGCATCGCCTGGCGCTCGGCGGCGAGCGGCGCGAGCTCTCGATCCTGTTCACCGACATCCGCGGCTTCTCGACCATCTCGGAGCAGATCCCACCCGAGGATCTGGGCGAGCTCCTGACCGAGCACTTGGGCGCGCAGACCGACATTGTGATCAAGCACCGCGGCCTCCTCGACAAGTACATCGGCGACGCCGTCATGGCGTTCTGGGGCGCGCCGGCGCAGGTGCCGGACCACGCGCGCCGCGCGTGTCTGGCGGCGCTCGAAATCCTCGCCAAGCTGGCGGAGCTGCGGGCGCGATGGCGGGCGCGCGACTGGCCCGAGATCAACATCGGGGTCGGCATCGCCACCGGCGACGCCATCGTCGGCAACTTCGGCTCGTCGCAGCGCTTCAACTACACCGTGCTGAGCGACGACGTGAACCTCGCGTCGCGGCTCGAGGGGTTGAACAAGCTCTACGGCACCCGGATCCTCGTCTCGGAGCGGACCCGGGCGGCGATCGGCGAGGACTTCATCTGTCGCGAGATCGACCGCGTGCGTCCCAAGGGGAAGACGCAGCCGGTCATCGTGTACGAGCTCCTGTGCCTGCGATCCGACGATCCCGAGGGGCGCGCCGCGCGGCTGTCCGCGGCCTTCGCCAAGGCGTTCGTCGCCTATCGCGCGCGCCGCTTCGGCGATGCCGTCGCCGCGGTGGAGGCGATGCTCGACCAGAGCCCCGGCGATGCCGCCATCGAGAAGTTCGTCAAACGCTGCCGCCTCCTGATGACCGATCCGCCCGGTCCCGACTGGGACGGCATCTACGACGCGCAGACGAAGTGAGCGCAGGCCTTAGGCTCACTCCGGGCGCCAGCGGCCGTCGCGCAGGACGAGCCGTCGCGGCGGCAGGCCGGAGCCGGTGTTGTCGGGATACGTCATCGCGGGCTCGGCGCCGCCGGTCTCGATCTCCGGGCAGAGCGCCCGCACGACGCGGCGGCGCGCGTCGGCCAGCACGGCGTCGATGGAGCCGAAACGGCCGAGGTCGTCCAGTGTACGCACGGTCGGCGGCATCAGCTGGATGCGCCCGGCCTGATACGCGGCGAGCGCCGCCTTGGGCGTGAGCCACTCGTGGCTCACCGTCTCCGTGCCGTCGACGACGGCGTCCTGCCCCTCGGGCACGCGCCCGACCAGAAAGCGCGTGTCGAACCGCTTCGGGTTCACAGGCGGCGTGATCCAGCGCGCGAAGTAGAAGAGGTCCCGCGTGGCGGGGACGAGCCCGTGCTCGGCGAGCAGCGCGGCGAGCGACTCCCCCGCATGCAGCCGCGCCCGCAACGAGCGGAGCGCCTCCGGTAGCGCACCGGCAATCGTCCGCCCGTCGCGCGCCGCGAGCAGGATGCCCATCTCCTCGAACAGCTCGCGAACCGCCGCCACCCAGCACGGCAGCGCGTCGTCGGCCGTGTCGCCCTCGCCCGCACTCGCCCACGATTGATCGGACGGAAGGCGCGCCCCCGGGGCGTCGGCGTCGTGCGGATCGACGATCCCTCCCGGAAACGCGTGCATGCCCGCGAAGCTGATGCTCCCGTGCCGCTCCAGCATCAGCACCGAGAAAGGTCCGTCCGCCGACGGCTCGTCGCGCAGGAGAATGACGGTGCTCGAAGGAAGCGGAACCACCGGCGTTGCCACGCACCGACCATAGTCCGCCGTGGCGGGGAATCAAAGAACGCGCCGTGGCCTACGCTCGTCGGTTCACGAGCTGCCCGCGCCCGTCGGCCGACGCCGGCTCGTTGCGAGACGACGCCGACGCCCGTGCGGGCCGCTTCACGGCCTTGCGCCCCTCGAGCGTCTCGCCGTCGAGCACGCGCGCCATGGCCTCCATGCCGGCCTGCGTCGGCCGCGCCGCGGCGGCGGCCGGCAGGAGCGCCGGATCGGTCGTCGAGGCGATCGGGTTCGGCATGGACGTCTCCACTTTCGCTATCGGCCGACAACCGGCAAAACTTGAGTGCCGATGATCGAGGTCCACGACGTCTCCAAACTCTATCGACGCGGGGTCGATCTCGTCCATGCGCTCGAGCACGTCACCATGCAGATTCCCCGGGGACGCTTCGTCGCGCTCATGGGTCCGTCGGGCTCGGGGAAGTCGACGCTGCTGAACCTCCTCGCCGGCCTCGACCGCCCCGACAGCGGCGAGGTGGTCGTCGAGGGCGAGGCGCTCTCGCGGTTGGACGAGGACGCGCTCGCCGCCTGGCGGGCGCGGCACGTGGGGCTCGTCTTTCAGTTCTACAACCTCCTCCCGGTCCTGTCGGCGATCGAGAACGTGGAGCTGCCCCTCTTGCTGACGGATCTCTCGCGCGGCGAGCGGCGCCGGCGGGCGGAGATCGCGCTCGAGGCGGTCGGCGTCCCGCACCGTGCACATCACCGCCCGCAGCAGCTCTCGGGCGGCGAGCAGCAGCGCGTCGCGATCGCACGCGCGATCGTCACCGACCCCGATCTCCTCGTCGCCGACGAGCCGACGGGCGACCTCGACGCCAAGAGCGCGGTCGAGATCCTGACCCTGCTCCGCGAGCTGAACCAAGCCTTCGAGAAGTCGATCGTGATGGTGACGCACGACCCGCGCGCCGAGGCGTACGTCGACACCGTGATCCGCCTCGACAAGGGCGTGCTCGTGAACGGAAGCGACCCGCACCGATGACCTACGGCCGCCTCGTCCTGCGGAATCTCTCCCGGCATCCGCTGCGGAGCCTCTTCACGACGCTCTCGATCGCGCTCTCGATCTTTCTCGTGTGCGCCGTGCTCTCGTTGCCGAGCGCGCTCGCCGCGATCCTCGACAAGGCGGTCTCGAACACGCGTATCACCGTCCATCACGAGGCGGGCCTCACCTATCTCCTGCCCGCGTCGTACGTGAACAAGGTTCGCGGCGTGCCGGGTGTCGCCGCGGTGAACCATTTTACCTGGTTCGGCGGCATCTACGACGAGCCGAAGAACATGTTCCCGAACTTCGGCATCGACCCCGACACCGTCGCCGACATGTGGCCCGACTACAAGATCGATCCCGCTGCGTTGCGGCGCTTCCGCGCCGTCCGCAACGCGGCGCTCGTCGGCGAGCAGACGATGCGGAAGTTCGGCTGGAAGGTGGGCCAGATGATCACGTTGCGCGGCACCGCGTTTCCCGTGAACCTGACCTTCGAGATCGTCGGCATGATCCCCGCGGCGAGCGGCAACCCGGTCGTGCTGTGGTTCCACCACAAGTACCTCGAGGAGTCGCTGCAGCCGCGGCCGGGCTGGCCGTTCAGCGGCTTCCCGTTCGTCGGCATGGTGTGGGTGCAGGTCGATCGTCCCGAGCACGTCGAGCGTGTGATGCGCGACATCGACGCCCTCTTCCACAACTCCGAGGCCGAGACCGCCGCCGAGACGGAGAAGTCCTTCTTCCAGAACTTCATGTCGAGCTACCAGGGCTTCATCCGCGTGATTCTCGGCGTCGGCTTCCTGGTCGTCGCCGCGGTCGTGCTGATCGCGGCCAACACGAGCGCGATGGGCGTGCGCGAGCGCATCCCGGAGATCGCGGTGTTGAAGAGCCTCGGCTTCCGCCGCCGGCCGATCCTCACCGTGCTGCTCTGCGAGTCGATGCTCCAGGGGCTCGTCGGCGGCGCCGTCGGCGCGGCGGGGGCGTTCTTCCTCTTCCGGGCGCTCGCCGCCGCCGGCAAGACGGGCGGGCTCGGACCCCTGCTGGGTCCGCTCGGCAGCTTCTACATGTCGCCGGCGACGGCGATGCAGGGACTCGCGATCGCGCTCGTCGTCGGCTTCGTGTCCGGCATCGTGCCGGCGTGGAACGGCGCGCGCCTGAACGTGATCGACGCGCTCCGCCGCCTCTTCTGACGCCGATGCTCGTCCCAGTCACCTACAGCACACGCAGCCTCTTGGTCCGGCGCTGGACGAGTATCTTCACCGCCGGTGGCATCGGGCTCGTGGTCGCGGTGACGATCCTCCTCGCGGGCCTGGTGGGCGGGCTCCAGCGGATGCTCGTCGGCACGGGCGATCCCGACAACCTCGTCGTCCTGCGCAAGGGCGCGACGAACGACGGCTCGAGCTTCCTCACGCGCGAGGCCGTGCAGATCGTCCGCGCGCTCTCGGGCATCGCGACCGGCGCCGACGGGCGCCCGCTCGTCTCGCCCGAGATCATCAACCAGCCGTTCATACGCACGCGCGAGGGCGGGCGCGAGAACGTCCTCGTGCGCGGCATCGAGCCCGTGGCCTTCCAGGTCCATCGCGACGTGCGCCTCGTCGAGGGCCGCATGCTGCAGCCGAAGCTGGGCGAGGTCGTGGTCGGCAAGGGCGTCGCCCTCCGGCACGACGGCGCGCACGTCGGGGGGCGGCTCTCCTTCGGGCGGCGTACGTGGACGGTCGTCGGTGTGTTCGACGGCGGCGGGACGGCGTTCGAGAGCGAGATCTGGGCCGATCTCAGCGACGTGCAGGACGACGCGCGGCGGCCGTCGGGTTGCTCGGGCATCCGGCTGCGCGTCGCCCCAGGGGCCGACCGGCAGGCGCTCATCGATCGCATCGCCGCCGACGCGCGCGTGACACTCGAGGCGAAGCCGGAGACCGTCTACTACGAGGAGCAGGCCGACGCCGCGAACTCGCTCTACGTCCTGGTGCTCGTGCTCGCCGTCATCATGGCGACCGGCGCGACGTTCGGCGCGCTCAACACCATGTACGCCGCGGTCGCGGGCCGCACGGCGGAGATCGGCACGCTGCGCGCGCTCGGGTTCTCGCGCACGGCGATCTTGCTCTCGTTCCTCTCGGAATCGCTGCTGCTCGCGGCCGGCGGCTTCGTGGGTGGCGTGGTTCTGGGCGTCGTCGCGATGTGGGCCGTGAACACGTTGCTCCAAGGCGTCGCCTTCAGCATGATGACCTTCAGCGTGGCGACCGTGCTCCTCCAACCGTCCACCACCGGCGTGCTCCTGGGCCTCCTGTTCGCGGTCGCGATCGGCGGGCTCGGCGGGCTCGCGCCCGCGTGGCGGGCGTCGCGGCTGCGCGTCGTGGACGCGCTCCATCGGGCGTGATGGCGGAGTCGGCTCCCCGGCTGCGTGAGAATCTGAAGGCGCTCCGTCTGGATCGCCGAGCCGCGCCCACGCCGCGCCGCCCGCGGCGCTGGATCGCGGCCGGCATCGTCGCGCTGCTCGTGCTCCTGTTCGTCGTCGGGCGCGGCCTGCGCGGCGGCGCCGCGGCGCCGGTCGAGACGGCGCGCGTCGTGAAGCTCGCCCCGACTGCGGACGGCCCGGCGGCGGTCCCCGTGCTCGCCGGCTCGGGCTACGTCGTCAGCGCCGATCGCTACATCTCGATCGGTGTGCGCGTGCCCGGCCGCATCGACCGCTACCTCGTCGAGGAAGGCGCGCACGTCACGGCCGGCGATCCGCTCGTGCAGCTCGACGCCCGCGACTACGAGTCGGCCGTGGCGCGCCTCGAGGCGACGCTCCGCAGCGCGCACGCCCAGGCGGTGCTGAAGCGCAAGCAGCTCGAGCGGGCGCGCTCGCTCGCCGGAGAGAAGGTCGTGAGCCGCGACGAGCTGGACGTGCGCCAGGCCGAGGCCGACGCGGCCGATGCCGCCGTCAACCAGAACGAGGCCGAGCTCGCCGCGGCCAAGGTGAGCCTCGAGTACACGACGCTGCGCGCGCCGCGCAGCGGCGTCATCCTCGCCAAGCTGAAGGAGGTCGGCGAGATCGCCGTTCCGGGCGGCTTCTCCGGGTCGGGCGACTTGATCCGCATGGCGAACCTCGAAGACCTGCGCGGCCAGGTCGACATCACCGAGAGCGAGCTCGCGAAGGTGCACATCGGCCAGCGCGCCGAAGTCGTTCCCGACGCATACCCCGACCGCAAGTACCCGGCCCACGTGGTGAAGCTCTACCCGCAGGTCGACCGCCAGAAGGGAACGCTGCGCGTCGAGGTGCAGATCGAGCGTCTCGACGATTTCCTGTGGCCCGACATGAGTGCGCGCATCACGTTCCTGGAGGACGTCCCCACGCCGCCAGGGACCGGCGCCGTCCTCGTCTCGCGCAGCGCACTGCGCACCGACGACGCGGGATCGTTCGTGTGGGTCGTGCGGGACGGGCACGTCGGCCGAGCCGGCGTCGCGACCGATCGCGCGTTCGGCGAGCAGGTCCAGGTGACGAGCGGTCTCGTAGGCGACGAGGTCGTGGTCGTCGGCTCGCCGCCACCGTTGCGCGACGGCCAGGCGGTCGCGACGAAGTAGCACCCGCCTGTAAAGTCCGCCTGACAGTCAGCGGGTCCTCGTGCCTCCGGCAGTGGACACCCGGCCGAGCCGGGCACCGCCCCGCGTGGGTATCGGCGCGGCACGCTGTGTGCTCCGGGCAGCCACAGCCATGAAGACTTCCGACCTTGCCCACCTGGTCCAGCTCGTGCTCGGGACGACCATCGCCGAGCCCGTCGTCGCGCGGCTGCAGGAGCGCGCCGAGGGCGACCCGCGCGTCGTGCTCGACGTCCTGCGTCACGCCCTCGATCACGCCGACGGCCCGATCGTCGGTCTCGAAGCCGCGGTCGGCAACGGCATCGCGCCGCCGACGTGGCTCTTCCGACGCGAGGGCGACTACTGGATGATCCGCTATGCCGATCGCATCGTCCGGCTGCACGACATGGCGGGTCTTCGCTACCTCGCGGTGCTGCTGGCGAATCCCGGCACCACCATCGACGCGGTCGCGATCACGGCGCACGGCCGGCGGCGCACACGCGGGATCACGGCGGAGCAGGCGCGCCTCGCCGTCACCAAGAGCGTCAAGGCCGCCATCGCGCGGCTCGACGACGTGCATCCCGATCTCGCCGAGCACTTCCGCACCGCGGTCCGCCGGGGCTACCGCTGCGTCTACCGCCCCGACCCGCGCCAGACGGCGCGGTGGAGCGTCGGCTGATCAGGCGAGGAACTCCTCCGACCCCAGGTCCACGATCTGCGCGCCGTGACGGCGCAGCATGGTGAGGAACATCTCGTCGCCGCGCTCGGTCTGCACGACCATCATCGAGGCGCCGATCGCCATGAGGAATCCGCCGAACGCGTAGCGCCGGTAGTCGTGCCAGCACGCGTCCCACGAATAGCCCGTGACACCGCGCGCCGTGAGCCCGTCGTAGTACCGCCGCAGCAGCTCGCGCTCGTGCGTGCGGCGCGGATCGCTCTCGAGACCCGCACCGAGGAAGTAGGCCGCGTCGAATACCGGCGGGCCCCACACGACCGTCTGCCAGTCGACCACCGCGAGCGGATAGCCGCCTTCCGCCGTCCCGAAGAGCATGTTGTCCAGGCGATAGTCGCCGTGCTGGACGGCGCGCGGCCCGGGGCGGTCGCGCAGGAAGCGGCCGATGCGCTGCATGAGCCGCTCGCCGATCTCGACGTGCCGCGGATCGAGCCGGTGGCGGTAACGCTCGACGAACCCCGGCAGGAGCGGCGGCAGCAGCATCTCGCCGAAGGCGTGGGATTCCTCGGTGCTGTTGCGGTTCAGCCACTCCACCGCGGCGAGCGCGGGGTCGTTCCAGCGCGGCGCGTGGAGCTTCGCCAGCTCGTCCATGGCGAGCCCCGCCTGCTCGACCGTGCAGCCAGCGAGCTGGTCGCCCTGCACGCACGGCGCGAGGTCCTCGAGGACGAGCACGAACTCGCCGGTCGCGAGGTCGATGTCGGCGAAATGGCACGCGGGCGTGCGGATGTCGACGGTGCGCGCGATCTCGCGGTAGAACCCGACCTCGACCTCGTACGTGCGCAGCGCGACACCGGTCGCGCGACTGGTCGGATCGCTCGAGGCGAACTTGCAGACCACCGAGCGCGGCGTCCGCGACGCAGCGCCGTCGTAACGCAGCCCGTAGCGGATGCTGTCGCCCATCTGGCCGGTTCCGACGCGCGCCGGTTCGCACCCGACCACATGCGCGCCGTCCAGCAATCCCGCCGCACGTAGCACGCCGTCCAGCCAGGCAACGTCGACGTCGTCCGGACGGCGCGGAAAAGCGGAGGCGGAGGGCATGCGTCGCCCGGCTAGCACACCCCCCACCGGGGCTGCGAGCCGTCTACTCGACCCGGAGCGGACGCGGCTTCGGCTTGCGCCGGACGACCATGACTTCCTGGCCCTTCACGTCGAGCCGGCGGCGATCACTGGGCGCCTCGCGGTGCGGGTGCGCGGCGCGGCTCGCACGCCACTTGCGGAGCATGTCCTCGATCTGGTCCACCTTCCCCTCCTCCCATCATCAACCACCACCCCCGCCCGACGCGGGACGTGGACGATCAGCTCAGCTTGCCGACGAACGTCTCGAGCGTGCGGGCGCGGTTCGGGCTCCGCAGCTTGCGGAGCGCCTTCGCCTCGATCTGGCGGATGCGCTCGCGCGTGACGGCGAAACGCTGCCCGACCTCTTCGAGCGTGTAGTCGGACTTCTCGCCGATCCCGAAGCGCAGCCGCAGGATCTGCTCCTCGCGGGGCGTGAGCGTGGCCAGCACCTTGCGCGTCTGCTCCTCGAGCGAGAGCGCCATGGCGGCGTCGGCTGGCGAGAGCGTCTGCCGGTCCTCGACGAAATCGCCGAGCGAGCTCTCCTCGTCGTCGCCGATCGGCGTCTCGAGGGAGACCGGCTCCTTCACGATCTTCAGCACCTTGCGGACCTTGTCCGCGGGCATCTCCATCTGCTGGGCGATCTCCTCGGCGCTGGGCTCGCGGCCGTACTGCTGCACGAGGTAGCGCGAGGTGCGGATCACCTTGTTGATGGTCTCGATCATGTGCACGGGGATGCGGATCGTGCGCGCCTGGTCGGCGATGGCGCGCGACACCGACTGCCGGATCCACCACGTGGCATAGGTCGAGAACTTGTAGCCGCGCTGGTACTCGAACTTCTCGACCGCGCGCATGAGGCCGATGTTACCCTCCTGGATCAGGTCCAGGAAGCCGAGGCCGCGGTTCGTGTAGCGCTTGGCGATGGAGACGACGAGGCGGAGGTTCGCTTCGATGAGGCGCCGCTTGCCTTCCTGGGCCTTCACCTCGCCGCGGCGGATGACCTTCAGTACGTCACGGAGCAGCTCGGCCGGCATGTCGACCTCGCGGACGATCTGCGCGATCATGCGACGCGACTCACGCACGACGTCGGCCGCGTCGGCTACCTGGGTCGCCGGCGCGTGGAACATCCGACTCGCCACGCGGTTGGCGTCCTTCTCCTCGGCGCGGACGCGCGCCCCGTGCTTCAGGATCTCCGCGGCCGGATGACCGAGGTTGTCCTCGAGCCGCTTGATCTTGAAGTGCTCGCGATCGACCGCGCTCTGCGCTTCCTTCAGGCGCTCGACGATGTTGTTGACGTGCTTGGCGCCGATCTTGGTGTCGAGGAGACACTCCTTGATCGCGGTCTTGAGGAGCACGAGGCGCTTCTCGATCGCCGCCTTGCGCATCTTCGAGGTCTTCGCCTTGGCGTGCTCGGCGAGGAGCTTCTCGCGCTCGCCTGCGAGCCGCTTCAGCTTGGAGACATGGCGGAGGAATTCGGCCGCGCGCTTGTCCTCTTTCCCTTCGACCATCTCGGTGGTCGCGGCCTCGGCGGCGTCGTCGTCGCCGAAGACGTGGCGCGCTTCGATCTCGCCGTCGCGCAGGCGGTCGGCCAGGTTGATCACGTACTGGACGGCCTGGTGGAGCGAGAACACGGCTTCGCGCACCTCGCGCTCGCCGGTCTCGATCTCCTTGGCGATCGCAACCTCTTCCTCGCGGGTGAGGAGCGGAACGCCCCCCATCTCCTGGAGGTACATGCGGACGGGATCGGCGGTCTCGCCGGGGGCCCGTTCGGCGGCTTCCTCCTCGCGCTGCTCGCGCTCGGGGGGTTCCTCGGCCGTCCACTCGGCTTCGACGGTTTTTTCGGCTTCCTCGGTCGGGAGCGCGGCCTCTTCGGTCACGCCCTCGACGTCGATGTCGATCTCGCCGAGCATCGACACGACCTGATCGAGCTCTTCGCCCCCTGCCGGATCACCGCCCCCGTCGCGGCCCTCGGACGCGCCCGCCGACGAGCCGCGTGACGAACGCAGGTCACGAAGCGGCCGCGCCTTCTTCTCCTCGGATCGCTTCTCGTTCCGCTTCACACGACGAACCCTCGATGAGAGCGGACCGGCGGGTGGGCCGCTTTCGTCAGCACCGAGTGCGCAGCCCTGGGGACAATTCCGCTCAAGCCGTAAAGGAATCCGCGCGTGCCTGGGATCATGCGTCGAACAGACGCACGGCTGACGCGCGATCGCGCCGGGCACCCTACTGGCCCGACCCCCTCCAGTCAAGGGTAAAATTCATTTGTGTGGCGCGGCGTTGGCGTTCGGGTTAGAACGCCCGCCATGCGACCGGCTGGACCTCTGCTCGCCCTCCTCTTCGTCGCCTCCTCGGCGCTCGCCGATGGGCTCCCGCTCGAGCACCCGCTCGCCCCATCCACCGTGGCCTTGCGGGCTGGAGCCACACGCCGGGTCCTTTTCCAGGCGCGCTGGCGCGGGGGCACCGGCCCGGCCGACCCGACCGCCGGCGGCGCCACGTTGCGGATCATCGGGGGACCTGGGGAGGGTGACAGCGGGCTCGTTTCGCTCGCCGCCGAGCATTGGAAGATGAGCGGGCATCGTATGCGGTACACCGACTCGAGCGGCGCCGCGGCAGGCGTGCGATCGGTCGTCCTGCGCATGAACAAGAAGGGGGGCATCATCCGCATCGCGGGACGCGGGGCGTGGCCGTACACGATCGATCGGCCGCAGACCGAGGTGACCGTGACCCTCACGATCGGCGCGTCGCGTTGGTGTGCACACTTCGAAGGCCAGGGGCTCTCCAACGGTCGCGGACGTGTCGTGGGTCACAGCAAGACGGCGCCCCAGTCGTGTCCCTGCGAAGCCCCGGCGACGAGCACGTTCGCCGCCATCCAGACGGCGATCTTCGAGCGCCACGGATGCACCCAGGCCATCTGCCACGGCGCATCGCCCGGCGAGGGGAGCCTCGATCTCCGACCCGAGGTCGCCTACGAGCAGCTGGTCGGCAAGACGTCGACCATCCTGCCCTCGCAGCAGCGCGTCCAGCCGGGGGCGAAGGAGACGAGCCTGCTCTGGCGAAAGCTCGCGGCGAAGACCCTGGATCTGGAGGGCGTGCCAGGGACGGCGATGCCGAACGGCGCCTTCGCGGCGCTCACGCCGAATGAGCTGCACGCGGTCGAGCTGTGGATCTACAACGGCGCGCCCAAGGACACGGTCGTGAAGGGCACCGACGTGCTCCTCGCCTCGTGCCTCCCGCCGGCGACCCCGCAGAAGATTCCGCCGCCCGCCCCGCCGGCTCCCGGCGAGGGCGTGCAGCTCTACTCGCCCGAGTGGACGATCCCGGCCAACGGCGAGGGCGAGGTCTGCTTCGCGACCCACTACGATTTCTCGGCGCAGGTCCCGGCCGAGGTGACCTTCCCGTGCCCGGACGAGTGGGGCGGCCCCACGCAGACGTGCTTCGCCTACAAGCGCACCGAGCTGACGCAGGACCCGAACTCGCACCACTCGATCCTGCGCCTGTACCGCGGCGCCTACCCGATCACCGATCCAGGCTGGGGGACGTTCACCTGCCACGGCGGCGAGCACGCCGGCACGCCATGCGATCCGCTCGGGATCGGCGTCCCGGCGCCGGCCGGGGCCGACTGCGGCACCCGCAGCGCCTGCGCCGGGAGCGTCGTCGAGGCGATCGCCTGCATCGGCTACGGTCCGGCCGATCTCAGCGTCGGGGCGGCCGTCGGTGCCGACAGCCTCATGGCGCCGCAGATCCTCATCTCGACCGAGCCCTACTACGACAATCCCTATCCGGGTGGCGTCTACAACCTCATGCCGGTCGCCGGCACGTTCGTCGTGAACTCGCACGCCTTCAACGCGACGGGCGAGCCGACCACCAACGAGCAGTGGCTGAACATCTACTTCGCGTCCTCCACCGAGCGGGAGTACCTGATCCAAGACGTGTTCGACGCGCTCGACATCTTCGTCGCGAACGTGCCGCCGTTCGAGACGCGCCAGTACTGCCGGACGATGACCGTGCCGAAGGGCACGCGGATCTTCCAGCTCTACTCGCACACCCACAAGCGCGGGAAGCTCTTCCAGGCGTGGGGACCTGGCATCGCGCGCAAGTGCTCGGTGCACACGCCCCCATGCGACCCCGAGCCGACGACACCCTTCCTGGTGACGACGAACTACGCCGACCCCGACATCGTCACGTACAACAATCCGGTGCTCGCGCTCGACGGCGACGACGCCAGCCGCACGATCAAGTACTGCGCGGACTACGACAACGGCGCGGCGGATCCGTCGACGGTGAAGCGCCGCTCGACGTCGCCGCTGACGCCGCTCGGCAGCCCGACCTGCGTCGACGCCGACACGGCCTGCCTCGACGGGCCGCACAAGGGTGAGAAGTGCACCGGCAACAACGCCGTCTGCGACTCGCAGCCCGGTCTCGGCGACGGCCTCTGCGACGCCTGCACGCTCCACGGCGGCGTCACGACCGACGACGAGATGTTCGCGATGCTCGGCTACTACTACTGCGAGCACAACACCGACTGCGAAGCCTTGAACCAGCCCTAGCACTCCGACCCAAGGCGTCGTCTTGGGTCGGGGAGGACCGGGATTCGGGGCTTGGGCCGGGCTATCGGAAAGCCGGGAGGATGTGCTTGCCCATGAGCTCGATCGTCTGCATCACCTTGGGGTGCGCAACCTTGTACGGGTTCATGAGGCAGAGCAGCAGGTCGCAGCCGGCGGCCTCGTAGCGCTTCGCCGTCTCGAGACAGGTCGAGGGGTCGCCGACGATGCAGGCGCCGCTCGACTCGAGGAAGTCGAAGTTGAGGAAGCTCGTGTCGAGATCGGCGAGCGCGTCGCCGTAGGCGTACGTGCCGGAGGCCTGTCCCATCTCGCGCATCCACTTCGAGACGGACGCGACCGCCTCCGTTCCGCGACGCGCGTACCACTCGAACGACTCGGCCGACGAGGCGCGCGCCTCCTCGCGGGTGGGCGCGACGTTCACCATCGTGAAGGTCGCCGCCTTGCCGTTCACGAACTTCCCGACCGGCTTCGCCCGCGTGAGGCCGTCGCGGTAGAGGTCGATCCGGTGCTTCAGCTCCTCGGGCGGGGTGCCGATCGTGAACGAGAGGAGGCCCATGCCCTTCTCGCCCATCAGGCGATGGCTGTCCGGGCTCGACGTCGCGCCCCACAGCGGCGGGTGCGGCTGCTGGAGCGGCTTCGGCAGCACGCGCCGCGGCGGAATCTCGTACTGCTTGCCGTTCCACTCGAGGATCTCGTTCGTCCAGGCCGCGACCACGACGTCGACCGCCTCCTCCCACAGCTCGCGCGTCGCGTGCGGATCGATGCCGAAGCCTTCGAGCTCGGCCCGCGTCGACGAGCGGCCGGTGCCGAACTCGACCCGGCCGTCCGAGAGGAGGTCGAGCACCGCGGCCGATTCGGCCGACCGCACCGGATGGTTGTACGGGAACGGCATCAGCCGCACGCCGTAGCCTATCCGCATGCGCGACGTCTTCGCGGCGATCGTCCCGTAGAGCACTTCGGGGTTCGAGCAGTGCGAGAACTCCTCCAGGAAGTGGTGCTCGACCGTCCAGAAGCTGTGGAACCCGGCCTGCTCGCAGAGCACCGCCTGCTCGACGACGTTCTTGTATGCGTCGTGCTCGCTGTGACGCGTCCACGGCCGGGCGACCGGGATCTCGTTGAAGAGCGCGAACTGCATCGGCATGCGGGTCCCCTACCTTCCCTCTCGTTAACCTGTCAACGACCGTTCGTGCGGCTGGTGTCGAGCTTGCGGAGCAGGCGCGCGAGCGTCCGCTTCTCGGTCGCGGTGAGGCGACCCGTCAGGCGATGCTCGCGGCGGTGCACCTCGCGCTGCACGCGGCGCACGACCCGTCGTCCGACGGGCGTGATCTCGACCCGCACGAGCCGCTTGTCGCGCTCGTGCGGACGCCGCCGCACGAGGCGGAGGCGCTCGAGCACGTCGAGGGACTTCACGACGGCGGGCTTGCTCGCTACCTGCATGCGCGCGAGGTCCCGCACCTCGCACGGTCCGCGCACCCACAGGCTCATGAGGGTCACGTATCCGACCCACGACAGCGCGTGCGGGCGAAGCACCTCGGCCTCGGCGCGCCCGATCGCCTCCTGCGTCGTGCGATAGAGATGGAACGCGACCGCCATGACGTCGGAGTCGAAGCCGCGCGGCGCGAGGAAGGAGCGGAACAGACGCTCGTCCGGCGGGATCGGCTGGCGGGGCACCGGGTGATATGACGGCGCGGCCGCGACCCGGTCAAGACGTGTGTCAGTCCCGGACGCGTCCCGCGCTCGCGAGGTAGGGGCGCGGATCGACGGGTGTGCCGTCCCACCACTCGCCGCCGGGCGGGAACACCATCACCTGGAAGTGCAGGTGAGGTCCTGCACGGTCGGCGTTGCCAGTCGTGCCGACGTAGCCGACGACGTCGCCCTTCGCGAGCGTCGCGCCGCGACGCAGCCCCGCGCGATAGTGGTCGAGGTGCGCGTAGTAGTAGACGAAGCGCCGATCGGGGTCGGTGGCGTAGATCGTGAGCCCGCCGAAACGATTCGCGCGCAGCTCGAGGACGACCCCATCGTCGGCGGCCAGGATGGGGGTGCCGCGCGGCGCCGGGATGTCGAGCGCGTGGTGGCGGCGCCGGCCGCCGGCGCGGGGCGCATCGAACGTATCCGGGACGTCGTCGGGCCCGATGCCGGCGACGGGCACCATCAGGCGCCGCGCGCGCAGCGCCGTGTCGATCGACGGCTCGCCGCCGCCGAAGAGCGTGCAGCCGGCGAGAAGGCCGGCGACGAGCCCCGCCGTCGCGCCCTGCCGCCACCACACCCCCATCCGGGCACACGGTAGCCAGGGCAACCGTGGTCGTAAAGCGAGCATTGACAACCAACGCGCACCCGTGGCTCGGGTGCGACCATGACGCCGCTCCGCGCCCTCAAGATCCTCCTGAAGGTGGTCTTCGTCTGCGGGACCGCACCCGCGTGGGGGGACCTCCTCGTCGCGAGCTCGGAGACCGACGCGGTGCTGCGCTACGACGAGACCACTGGCGGGTTCGTCGCGCCGTTCGTCACCGCGGGAAGCGGCGGCCTCGACCAGCCGCGCGGGATGACGATCGGCCCCGACGGCAACCTCTACGTGGCGAGCTTCATCACCGACCAGGTACTGCGCTTCGACGGCACGACGGGCGCGTTCGTCGACGCCTTCGTCGCCGCCGGCAGCGGCGGCCTGGACGGCCCCCAGGCCGTCGTCTTCGGTCCCGACGCGAATCTGTATGTGTCGAGCTTCTTCGGGAACTCGGTCCTTCGCTACAACGGGACGACCGGGGCGTTCATCGACGCCTTCGTCGCGTCCGCGAGCGGTGGGCTCACGGTCGCGAACGGCATCGTCTTCGCCGCCGGCCAGCTCTACGTGAGCAGCACGCAGACGAACCAGGTGCTGCGCTACAACGGCACGACCGGAGCGTTCGTCGACGCGTTCGTCGCGGCGGCGAGCGGCGGCCTAGACGGCCCGACGGGCCTCCTCTTCGCGACCGACGGGACCCTCCTCGTGGCGAGCGTGCGGTCGAACCAGATCCTCCAGTACAACGGGACGACGGGCGCCTCGATCGGCGTCTTCGGGTACGACGGGAGCGGTGGTCTCGCGTTTCCCAACGCCCTCGTTTCGGGTCCCGATGGCGCGCTCTACGTGAGCAGCACCTTCGGCGACGCCGTCCTGCGCTACGATCAGACGACGGGGGCCTTCGTCGACGCGTTCGTCGCGGCGGGGAGCGGTGGGCTCGACGGCCCGCTCGGCATGGTGTGCCAACCTGCCCCCCGCGTCCACGACCACCACCACGAGCACGACCACGACGCTGCCGGCCGGCGGGTGTGCGGCCGAGCCGGTCGCTCCGACCTTCCGCTCGCTCAACTGCCGGCTGGGTGCGCTGATCGACCAGACGTCGTCCGAGCCGGCGCTCGGCGCGCTCACGCCGAGGCTGGTGGGCGCGCTGACCAAGGCGCGCGACCGGAAGGAAGCCGCCGAGAGCAGCTGCGCCCAAGGCGAGACGCGGAAGGCGCGGGCGCGTCTCAAGCAGTCGATCCGCCAAGTCGCGAAGTACGGCCAGCGGCTGCGCAGCCATGCCGCGCGCGGGGTGCCCGACCAGGTTCGGCGGCCACTTGAAACCGCGGCCGAGGTGATCCGGCGCGACGCGAGGACGCTCCGGGGCGCGCTCGCGTGCCCGCAGGACGCGAGCTGAGCGCAGCTACTGCGGAGCGACGGCCGCGTCGAGCTTGGCGACGGCGGCGGCGGACTTCTTGCGCGCCTTCTCGAGCTTCTTGCCCGTCTTCGCCTTCGTCACCTTCTTCACCGCCTTCGGCACCCGCCGCGCCAGCTTGTCGACCTTCGCCTTGGGGTCGGTCAGCACGAGCTGGCTCTTGAACTGCTTCACGTAGGCCACGAGGCCGCCCGCGATGTCCGTCGCCTCGCTCTCGAACGCCGCCTCGCCCGCATCGCCCGTGAGCGCGGCGACGATGGCCGCGATCCGCGCCAGACGCGCCTTCAGCTCCCCGTTGACCAGACAGTCGGCGACCCCGTTGGGCAACGCCGCGTCGGTATCGGGCACGCCGCACCCGCAGATGCCGGGCAGCGTCTTGTTCGGATCGGCGAGGCACAGGTCCAGGAACTCGACCGCGCCGATGTCGCAGACGGCCGTGCCGTCGCCGTTGCCGTCGGTGGGCCGCGTCTGGCCGCGCTGATCCGTCGCGGGGCAGCCGCTCGGGTCGGCCGCGTCGACCGCCGGGCTCGTCGCAGCCGGCAGGTACGTGAGCGTCGGCCCGCCGTTGTCCGCGAGTGGCCCGAGCTGCGGATCGATGCCGCTGCGATCGTTGGCGCCCGTGAGGCCGCAGGTCCCGTCCGAATCGAGGTTGAAGCCGCCCGAGGTGACCCCGAAGCAATGATTCCCGGCCGCGCCGGTCACGATCGAGCTCGCGAGCGTCACGACGCCGACTTCCTGCCGGACGGCACTCCCCATGGGAGCCGTATTGTCGGCGAGCGTCACGTTGCGCATCGTGACCGTGCCTTCCACATACACGCCGCCACCGAAGGCGACAGCGGCGTTGCCGGAGAACGTTACGTTGGTCACCGTCGCCGTACCCGCAAGGAACGCGCCGCCGCCGAACCCTACGGCGCGGTTTCCGGACACGGTCGAGCTCGTGACGTCTGACGTGGGTCCGGCGAGGTAGAGTCCGCCGGCGACGACCGCAATGTTGCCGTCGACGGTGGAATCGCCCACGGTCGTCGCGCCGAAAAGCGCGGCGCCCCCGCCGGTGCCGGAAGTCCCCGTGGCTTCGTTCCGAAGAAGCCGGACGCGCGCCAGCACGGCACTCGCGGCGATGACGTAGACCCCACCTCCCATGCCGCCCGCGTTGTCGCTCGCCTCCACGTCGGTCAACGTGACCGCACCACCCGACGCGGCGCCGAGACCACCTCCGAGGCCGTCGCCCACCGTGTTGCGACGAAGCGCTGTCGCCTCCACGCTCGCCTCCGTGCTCGCCATGAGGTGGAGACCTCCGCCACTTCCGGTCAGGCTCACGTTGTCGGAGAACTCGCTGCCCGATACCCGGATCGTCTGGGCCTCGAGGAAGCCGCCGCCGGTCGAGGTCCCGAAGTTCGAGCGTGCCTTGGTGTTCGTGACGGTGACGCTGCTCGGGCCCACCCCGCCCTGATAGAAGAACGCGCCCCCCGTGCCGGCCAGGTTCTCGTCGAACGTGCAACCGTCGAGCGTGAACACCGACGGCCCGTTGGCCTCGATCGCCCCGCCGAGGCTGCCGGCGAAGTTCGACGAGAAGGTACAGTTCGTGAGGGTGACGGCGCCGTCGATGTCGCTCGCGATCGCGCCACCAATGCCTTGACCGGCCACGTTCCCGGTGAACGTCGAATTGGTGACCGTGAGAGTGCCCGAGCCCTCGAACGACACGCCGCCAGCCGCGGCGGCCGCGGAGTTGGCGTCGAAGACGCTGTCCGTGATCGTGAGCGAGCCGCTGCCCTGCACGAGCACGCCGGCCACCAGCGCCTGATTGCCGGTGAAGCGGATGCGCTCGATCGTCGTGCTTCCAAAAGGTGCGAGCGACAGGGCTCCCGCCTGCGTGGCGACGCCGTGGCGTAGCGTCATGTCGCGCAGCGTGAGACCGCTCGCCGTCGAGGCGATGATCCGGTCGGCCCCGAGACCGTCGATGATGGTGGCGTCCCGTCCCGCGCCGTCGATCTCGAGCGTATCGGTGACGTTGAGGTCGCCGGTGGCGCCCGCCATCTCGCTCGGGCCCAGAAGCGAGAGCAGGAAGAGGCCCGCCGGCAGCGTGACGACGTCGGCGCCGCCGTGGGCGTTTGCCTCCTGGATGGCGGCGCGCAGCGAGCACGTGCCGGCGGCGGTTGCGCACGCGCCGTTGCCGATGGTGACGTCCACCGCGTCGACCGTGCTGTTCACGACGTACGTATCTGCGTGGACGCTCGCAGCGCCGAACCCGATCGCCGCAGCCACGGCGATGCCGACAATGGTCCTCATATGGAAACCTCCGACGGATCGCCCGGGCGGTCCGCCGCGGACACCCTACTGGGAAGGCGGGCCTTCCCGCTAGCCGTCAGCGGGGCAGCGTCCTAGCCCGCGGGTTTTCTCCGGCGCTCGCGCTCCCGCAGCTCGACGCGGCGGATCTTGCCCGAGACGGTCTTCGGGAGGGTCTCCACGAACTCGATCTCGCGCGGATACTTGTAGGGTGCGGTCACCTTCTTCACGTGGTCCTGCAGCTCGCGGGCGAGGGCGTCGCTGGGCGCATGCCCGGACCGCAGGACGACGAATGCCTTGACGATCTCACCCCGGTCGGGATCGGGGCTGGCGACGGCGGCGGATTCCAGAACGGCGGCGTGCTCGAGCAGCGCGCTCTCGACCTCGAACGGCCCGATGCGATAGCCGGCCGAGATGATGACGTCGTCGGCACGGCCGACGAACCAGAGATAGCCGTCCTCGTCGCGACGCGCCCGATCGCCGGTGAGATACCAGTCGCCGCGCCGGCACGCGGCCGTCTCCTCGGGATTCTTCCAGTACTCGCGAAAGAGCGACGGCGGCGCACCACGCAGCCCGAGATCGCCGACCTCGCCGGCCGCCACCTCGGCGCCGTCGTCGCCGATCACGCGCAGATCGTGTCCGGGAAACGGCTTCCCCATCGAGCCGGGACGGATCGGGAGAAACGGCAGGTTCGCCGCCAGGACGCAGCTCTCGGTCTGCCCATAGCCGTCGTGGACGAGGAGGCCGAAGCGCTCGTGCCAGGTATGGATGACCTCGGGGTTGAGCGGCTCGCCGGCGCCGACGCAGTGGCGCAGGCGGGGGAGCCGCCACCTCGAGAGGTCCTGCTTCACGAGCAGCCGGTACTCGGTCGGTGGCGCGCAGAAGACCGAGACCTCGTAGCGCTCGAGGAGTCCCATCTCGCGCTCGGGATCGAAGCGCCCGTCGAACATCAGCACGGGGACGCCATTCATCCACGGCCCGTAGAGCACGCCCCACGCGGCCTTGGCCCAGCCCGTGTCCGAGGTCGTCCAATGCAGATCGCTGCGGCGCAAGTCGAGCCAGTACTCGCCGGTCCAGCGGTGCGCGAACGTGTAGCCGTGGGCGTGGAGCACGGCCTTCGGCTCCTTCGTCGTCCCCGAGGTGTAGAAGCAGATCGCCGGCTCGTCGGAACGCGTGCGCGCGGGCGTGCCGGTCGCCCGTGCCCGTGCGAGCGTCGCGTCGAGGTCGTGCCAGCCGGCTGGCGCGCCGCCGAGCGCGAGTCGTATGGGAAGTGTCGCGCGGTCGGGCACGGCGGCGTCGACCTGGGCCGTCTGGTCCAGCGTCGTGATGACGGCGCGGGCGCCGCTGTGGCCGACCCGATACGCGATGTCCTTCGCGCGCAGCGACGCCGTGCAGGGGATCACGATCGCCCCGAGCTTCAGCGCTCCGATGATCGCCGCCTGCCACGCCGGCACGCGCGGGAGCATGACGAGGATCGCGTCGCCCCGACGCACGCCGAGGCCCGCGAGCGCGTTCATCACGCGGTTCGACGCCTTGGCGACGTCCCAGAAGGTGTGGCGCTCCGCGCGTCCGGCCTCGCTCTCCCAGTAGAGGGCGATGCGGCTGCGATCGGTCGCCCACGCGTCGACGAGCGCACCGAAGTTGAACTCGATCGGTACGTCCCATCGGAACTGCGCCACGAGGTCGTCGTATCGTCGCCCCGGTGTGATCATCGCCCCCGCCCCCGCCGTGCCGATGCGTGGATGTACTTTCGCGATACCGGCGAAAGGTCGTCCTGCGCAACCACGGCTTCGATGACGACGAAGCCCTTCTCCTTCGCCGCTTGCTCGAACGCGCGTCGCAGCTCGCCGACGCGCCGCACGCGGATGCCGAGACCGCCCCAGGCGCGGGCGAGATCCGCGTACGGCCAGCTCGGCACCGCGAGCAGCTCGGGCCGCTCGACCACCGGGCGGAAGATCTGCCAGCCGCCGTTGTTGACGACGACCACGATCGGCCGCAGGCCGTAGCGCGGCGCCTGCGCGATCTCGGGCCCGGTCATCTGGAAGGCTCCGTCGCCGGACAGCACGATTGGTCGCGCGCCGGTGCCGAGCTCGGCGCCGAGCGCGCCCGGCACGCCGAAGCCCATCGAGGCGTAGAACCCTTGCGCGAGATAGCCGCCGCCGCGGTCGACCTTCACGTCGAGCCCGGCGAACAGCATGTCGCCCGATTCGGCGACGACCATGTATCCCCGGCGACCGGCGAGGAAGCGGTTCAGCTCGCACAGGAGATCGGCGACGCGCAGCGACGCGTCGAGCGGCCGGTTCTCGGTCGGCAGGTTGTTCACGTAGCGCACGCGCTCGCGGTGCCGCCGCAGGCGGACGCGAAGCAGGCCTCGCACGAAGTCACGGATGTGCACGTCGCGGTAGCTGTGGAAGCTCACGTCGACGCGACCGTCGACGGCGGCGATCGCACGCTCGGCGCCGATGGGATCGCCGACGCCCTGATCCATGTCCGTCCGCATCGCGCCAAGGTTGAGGATGAGGTCGGCGCGCGCGACCCGCCGGGCGATCGGCGCCGGCGAGATCGCGCCCATGTGGACGCCCAGATAGAGCGGGTGGTCCATCGGGAAGGCGCCCTTCGAGAGCACCGTCGTCACGACCGGCGCACCGATCTTCTCGGCGAGCAGGCGCACCTCGCGACCGAGCTTGTAACGGTACGCCTCGATGCCGACGCTCACGATCGGACGGCGAGCAGCATCCAGGCGCGTGGCCGCGTCGCGCACCGCCTCGGTGAGGTTCGCCTCGTCGGAGCGGGCGAACGCGAGCGTGCCGTCCCAAGCCCGCAGCGCGCGCGGCACCATGACCCGCCGGTCGACCATGTCGCGATGGATCTCGAGGTAGCCCGGCCGCTGCTCGCGCCAGACGGTTCGCACGACCTCGTCGACCTGCTCGGCGGCGGTCCGCGGATCGTCGAGGAGCTCTGCCGCGCACGTCACCTCGCGATAGATGCGGAGCTGCGACTCGACCTCCTTCGCCTGATGGTGGATCAGCGTGCCGAGCTTGCGCTCACCCGCGCCCGGTCCGCCGCTCACGACCAGCACCGGCACGCGCTCGGCGAACGAGCCGGCGACCGGATTCACCATGTTGTGGCCGCCGGCGCCGTAGGTGACGCACGCGACGCCGATCCGGCCGGTCGCGCGCGCATAGCCGTCGGCAGCGAAGCCGACGCCGGGCTCGTGCGAAAGCGTCACCACGCGCATGCCGCGACGCTCAGCCAGACGGAAGAAGAGTCGCAGCACCAGGTCGCCCGGAATGCCGAACAGATGCGTGACGCCGATCTTCTGCAAGTAGGCGACCAGGAAGTCGCCCAAGGGCATCGTTGCTCGCACGGGCTACGCGACGATCATGCGAAGAACGCCACCACGTCCCCGGCGGCGATCGTGACCGTGCGCGCCTGGCTACCGCGGAAGATCCGCACGGCCACCGGCTCGCCGGGCTGCCGCGTCCCCATGTACCGGTAGAGCGTCGCGCGATCGGCCACCTCGCGATCGTCGACCCCGAGGATGACGTCGCCGGGCTTGAGCCCGGCGAGGTCGCCCGGTCCGCCCGGAAGCACACCCGCGACGACGACGTGGTCGTTCATCGCGTAGCAGAAGACACCGAGCCACGCGCGGGTCCCCATGCCGGGGGCGCCGGCGGCGAGGAAGGCGTCCTTCGCGTCGAGGTAGTACTCGGACGGGATCGCGAGCGAGAACTTGCCGATCTCGTTCAGGTTGAGCGACACGACGCCGAGGACGTGCCCGAGCGAGTTCAGGAGCGGGCCCCCGCCCAGCCCCGGGTTCATGGCCGTGGTCATGATCCCGCGGTCGATCACGTACTCCCAGTTGGCGTCGAAGGGCCCGATGTAGCTGACGTTTCCCGTCGACAGCCGCGCTTGCCCCCCGCCGATGCTCGCCAGGATGAAGACGTCGTCGCCGACGCGCACCTCGGTCGAGCGGCGCATCGGGAGCGCGGGCAGACCCGTCTCGCCGATGCGGATGAGCCCCAACCCCGAGCGGAAGTCGTGCTTCACGACCGTGCCCGCGTACTCCTGCTGGTCCAGGAGCGTGACGGTGATCTCGCTCGCGCCGAGCACGACGTAGTTGACGGTGAGGATGAGACCGTTGGTGTCGATGAGCGTGCCCGATCCCATGCGCTCGGTGCCGAGGATCCGCGCCGACGGATGGTCGGTGGGAATCTGCGACTTGATGTGCACGGTCGCGGGAAGGACACGCCCGAGGAGGTGCACGCTCGCGTTCACGGCGCGCACGCTAGTCGCTGCCCCGACGGGACGCAAGGGCGCGCAGCGTGTACAAGGGCACGCATGCGATCGGGATGGGTCGGGACGATGCTCGTGTTCGCGCTCGGCGTCGTCGCAGCGGCGGGACTCGGCGAAGTCGCGTTGCGCGCGCTCGGCCTCGGCGATCCCGTGGTGTACGACAATCGTCTCGCGTACGGCTATCGACCGCTCCCCGATCAGACGCGACGGCGTCTCGGTGGCGCGCGCGTCCACGTGAACGCGCTCGGTGTGCGCGGACCGGAGGTCGCACCCACGCGGCCACCGGGCGTCGTGCGCCTGCTGTTCCTCGGCGACTCGGTCACCTGGGGCGGCAGCTACGTCGACGACGATGCGCTCTTCGCCGCGGTGGCGGCGCGTGCGCTCGCCTCCAAGGGACTCCGCGTCGAGTGGCTCGACGCGGGTGTGAACGGCTGGGGTCCGCAGAACACCCTCGGTCTCGTGCGCGAGAGCGGAGGATTCGACAGCTCGGTGTGGATCGTGACCGCGCTCGAGGACGACTTCCGCCGCGAGAAGACGCACGTCGGCGAGGTGCCCTACATGACCCGCAGCCCGCGCAGCGCCTGGGAAGAGCTGCTCGTGCTCGGGTCCTACAAGATCGTGACGGCCTACAAGACGCCGAAGCCGCCCGCCGACCTCGAGCGCCTGGCCGACGAGAACCTCGCGACGTATCGGGCGATCGTGGAGGCGGGTCGCGCGCGCGGCGCGCAGGTGCTGCTCGTGTGGCATCCGACGACCGAGGCCGTCGCCGGCGATCCGGAGCCGTCACGGACGCGCTATCTGGCCCTCGCGCCCGACGTCGGCGCGGCGGCGCTCGACCTCACCGCAACCTATCGCGCCGCGGGAAGGGGCCTCTACGTCGACGGCCTCCATCTCTCCGCCGACGGCCACCGGATCGCGGGCGAGGCCATCGGCTCGGCGGTGGCGCCCCTGGTGGCGCCGAACGGCTGACACCGCATGCCCGCGCCCGGCATCTCGTCGTCGATGCAGAAACCGCCGACGACGGCACGGCTCGCGCTCGCGGTCGTGTTCTTCGCCAACGGCGCGGGGCTCGCGAGCTGGGTGCCGCACATTCCCATGGTGCAGATGAAGCTCGACCTCGCCCCGAGCGTGCTCGGCCTCGCCCTCCTGTCGATGGCGGGCGGCGCGCTCGTGGGCATTCCGCTCTCCGGATGGGTGACGGCGCGGACCGGCAGCCGGAACGTCGTGCGGGCGAGCGCGGCGCTCTTCTTCGGTGCGCTGCTGCTACCGGTGCTGGCGCCGACCCTGCCGGCGCTGGTCGCCGCCCTCTTCCTGGTCGGCGCGGGCAACGGCTCGCTCGACGTCTCGATGAACGCGCATGCCGTGGCGGTCGAGGCGCGGTGGCCGCGCCCGATCATGTCGTCGTTCCACGCCATGTGGAGCGTGGGCGGGCTCGTTGGCGCCGGCCTCGCCGCGATCGCGCTGCGTGCGGGGACGTCGTCCGTGACGCACGTCGCCGGCGCGACGCTCTTCTTCGGCCTCGCGACGGCGATCGCGTCGCTCGCGCTTCTCCCTCCCGCGGCCGACGTGCGCGACGATGGCCGGCGCTTCGTACGCCCCTCCGGCGCGCTCGTCGGGCTGGGCGCCATCGCGTTCCTGGCGCTCCTCTCCGAGGGCGCCATGGGTGACTGGAGCGCGGTCTACCTGCAGCGCTCGCTCGGCACGAGCGCGGCGACGGCGGCGCTCGGCTTCGCGGCGTTCTCGCTCGCCATGGCTGCGGGACGCTTTCTCGGCGATGCGCTGGTGGCGCGTCTCGGCGACGCGCGGCTCGTTCGTCTGTGCACCGCCGCGGCCGCACTCGGGTTCGGCGGCGCGCTCGTCGTGGGAAGTCCGGGCGCCGCAGTCGCCGGCTTCGCGGCGGTTGGGTTCGGCATCGCGAACCTCATTCCCATCGTGTTCCGCGCGGCGGGGCGACTCCCCGGTGTGGCGCCGAGCGAAGGCATCGCCGCCGTCGGGACCGCCGGCTACGTGGGGCTGCTTGCCGGCCCTCCGCTGATCGGCCTCGTCGCCGACGCGGTGACGTTGCCCGGCGCACTCGCGGTGGTCGTCGGCGCGCTCGGCTGGATCGCGGTCGCCGCCGGACGCGTGCGCGCGTAGCCCGCGCCCGAGGAGTTCCGCCACGCCGTGAACAACGGCGCATCGCGCGTCGTCCCATGACACGAGTCCGATGGCCCCGGGCTAGGCAATCATCCATTCGACACGCGCGGCAGCACCTCGCGCGCGAACAGCTCGATCGAGCGCAGGAGCTCCGCGTGCGGAACGAGGCCGTTGTAGGTCCATGCGAAGAGCCAGCGCACGGGGAGCCGCGCTCGCAGGCGCTCCAGCTGGCGCGCGACCGTGTCGGTCGAGCCGACGAGGGCGAGGCTCTCGGCGAAGAGGTCCGGGGTCTCGCCCGTTTCCGGATGTGCCAGCCCGCGCGAGAACCCGAACGGCGCGAACCAGGCGGCGCCGCAGTACGCGCCGCTGTCGTTCCAGAGCGCCATCGCCTCGGCGTCGGTGCGCGCGACGATCACGTCGCGGAGCACGCCGACCCCGTCGCCGAGCGGACGGCCGGAGACCTCGGCGTAGAGCCGCACGAGGCGCGCTTCGAGCACCGGGTGGAGCGGGGGCAGGATCGCGGTCACACCCTCCTCGGCACACCAGCGGATGCTGCGCTCGGAGGAAGCGAACGGCTGGAAGAGGGGCGGGTGTGGCGTCTGGAGCGGCTTCGGCACGACGCCGACCGCACGCACGATCCCGTCCTCGACGCCGCCACCGAAGCGGCGCGTGTACTCGATGTCCCACGGCGTCGGTCCGGGCGGAACGCGCCAGTAGCGTCCGTCGTGCGTGAGGAGGTCCTCCGTCCACGCCTTCTTGATGATGCGGAACGATTCCTCGAACGCGGCGCGGTTCGCCTCGTCGATCGCGTCGTGCTCGTGCGGGCGGGCGCCGTGGATGCCGTGGAGCTGCTGCGCCATGACGTCGACCCAGCGTCGCTGGTACCCGCGCGCAAAACCGGCGTTGGCGCGCCCGCCGCTCATGTGGTCGAGCATCGCGATGTCCTCGGCGACACGGATCGGGTTCTGCGCCGGCAGCACGATGCCGAGCTGTCCCACGCGGATGCGGCGCGTCTGCATGGCGACGAAGAGGTCGAGCAGGATCGGGTTGTTCGACAGCTCGAACCCCTCGACGTGGAAGTGGTGCTCGGTGAAGCTGATGGAGTCGTAGCCGAGGTCGTCCGCGAGGCGCGCCTGCTCGCCGAGCTCGCGCAGCATGCGGCCGTACAGGTCGCGCTGCAGGCCCGCCATCCCGCGCTCCATCTCGGCGCGGCTGCCGATCGTGGGCAGATAGAAGAGGGAGACCTTCACGGACCCCTCCTAGCACCGCGCGATGCGGGCGCGCATCCTCGTGACGGGTGTTTGACATTCGCCGCCCCGACCGGACGCTGGAAGGCGGGGGCGAGGAGGAACCATGAGGAGTTGGGGAGTGGTGTTGGCGGTCGGTATCGGGCTCTCGGCCGGGTCGGCGCTCGCGACCGATCCGAGCTGCCTGCGCGATGCGCGCACGACGTTCGGCGGCTGCGTCGCTCAGTGTCGTGACGACTTCAAGACGACGAAGTTCTCGTGCCGCGGCGTCGATCCCGCCTGCGGCAAGGCGTGCCTCGCGGGTCGTCAGGCCTGCATCGACACGATCGAGGACGTGCTCACGACCGGCAAGCTCCCGAGCGGTGGAACGCTCACCGGGTGCGACGGCGGCACGGCCGCGTGTCGTACGACGCTCGATCAGGCGAAGCAGACCTGCGGTGCACCGTGCAACGGCGACGCGACCTGCGATGTCTGCGTCGACGCGGCGCAGGTGGCGGCATTCGTGTGCCGCGACACGTGTCGCGAGGCGTTCCGCGCCGACAGCGAGGTGAAGGCCGCGCTCGACGCCTGCCGCTCGACCTTCAAGAGCTGCATCGCGGCCTGCCCGCAGTCCTAGGCCGGATCGAAGACGTTCGTGTCGCCGTCGCGCCGCACCGTGCCGGTGCGACCGATGGCCTCGCGGGCGACGAGTGCGTCGAGAACGGCGCGATCGCCGGGCGTGTTGGCGAGAAACCGCCGGCCGTCCTCGAGCCGCCCCACGACGATGCCGCGCACGGGCGCGCCGGCGCGGTCGTGGAGGACCGTGTAGGTCTCGATCGTCGCCCGGCCGCTCGGCGTCTCGACGAGCGCGGGTGCGGGATCGACGTCGATCGCCCGTTGCAAAGCCGCGCCGTCGGTCGGCGCGAACGGACGCGCCGGCGGCTCGGTCCCGTAGATGCCGATCGCGTGCTTGGTGATGTACCAGCCGAGCGCGGTCACGAGCCCCTTCGCGCCGGGGGCCGCGCGCAGGCGATCCATCATGGTCGCGATGGCGTGCATCGAGTAGTTGTTGCCGGGCCCGCCGAAGTAGGCGAGCCCGCCGGTCACCGTGAGCGGGCGCGGGTCGTCCTCGGGGATGCCCAGCATGTCGCGCCCGATCTGTACGGCGCTCGGAAAACAGCTGTAGAGATCGAAGTGCTCGATCGCCCCGACGTCGGTGCCGGCCTGCGCGAGCGCCGCCCGCCCGGCGGCGCGGATCGCGGGTGAGCTCGCGTAGTCGACACGCTCGGAGACGAACCAATGGTCGTGGGCGTCGGCCGCGGCCCACAGGTAGACCCAGCGCGACGGATGGATGCCGAGCGCGCGGGCGCGCCCCGCGGACGTCGTGATCACCGCGGCCGCCTGGTCGACGTCGATGATCGCGTTCATGAGCTTGGGATACGGGTAGCCGATCATCCGGTTGTCGGCGGTGACGGTCGCGATCTCTTCGGGCGAGCGGCGATCGCGGAACCAGGCGTGGGGATGGTCGGCCGCGACGTCGGCGAAGCGGCTGCAGAGTGCGCCCAGACGACGCGCGTGCTCCTCGAGCGACCAGCCCCGCCGGGCACGGATCGCGTTCTCGAACAGCGGATAGATCGTGGTCGGGATCACGAGGCCGTGGGCGCTCTCGTACGGGCTCGTACCGTCGCGATCCTCGCCCACGACGGGCGGCGTGCCGTCGCCGCCGCCCCACGCGAGCCGCACGCGCTGGCGGCGCGCGCGCATGACCGAGCGCACCGTCTCGGCCCCGGCCAGGAGCACGACGTCGCTCCGGCCCGCGGCGATCTTCGCCGCCGCGGCGTTGACGAGCCACTGCGGCGTGTTGCCGCCGATCGTCGTGTAGAGCTCCTCGCGCGGCTGGATGCCGAGCCGCTCCGCCAGCAACCGCGGCGCGTTCCCGTACGGGAAGCTGAAGACGTTGACGACCGCGAGCGAGTCGACGGCGGCGAGCAGCCGCTCGCCCCCGCTGGCGTCGTCGGCCGCGAGGCGTGCCGTCGCGGCCATCATCGCGACCGGCTCGGGCGCCCGGTCGGGCTCGACGTCGCGCTGGGTCAGCTGTCCCGCCCCGACCAGGATCGGGGCGCGGTCGTCATTCACCCTGCTTCACGGCCTCGGTGTCGATCGTGATCTCGATCTCCTCGCCAACCATGAGGCCGCCCCCGTCGAGCGACTTGTTCCAGGTGATGCCGAAGTCCTTTCGGTTGATCTTCGTCGTGGCGTGGGCCCCGGCCTTGGTGTTGCCCATCGGATCCTTGATGACGGCGGTCGGGCCCTCGACCTCGAGCACGACCGGCTTCGTCACGCCGTGGAGCGTGAGGTCACCCGTGACCTTCGCCTTGCCCTCGCCCGCCTTCTCGATCTTGGTCGACTTGAACGTGATCGACGGGAACTTCGCGACGTCGAGGAAGTCCGGGGTCTTGAGGTGCCCGTCCCGTTTCTCGTTGCGCGTGTCGATGCTCGACGCGTCGATCACCGCCTCGATCGTGGCGCCGGCGGGGTTCGCCGGGTCACCGGTCGCCTTGGCGATGAACTTCGAGAACTCGCCGCGCACGGTACTGATCATCAGATGACGAATCGCGAACTGCACCGAGGAATGGGCCGGGTCGGCCTCCCAGGTTGCCGCGCCGGCGGGGGCCGCGACCAGCAAGGCGACTACGAGCAGTCGGGTGCGACGAAGCATCATCGGGTCTCCTCCTTGGATGGGGTGGTCCGGACCGAGGCTCTACCCGAGCCAGTCCGCAGTGGGAAGCCCGGCGTCAGCGGGTTGCAGGCCGAAGCCGTTCCATGCGACGAGCGCGATGTCGTGAACGCACTGGCGCGCCGTCTCGCAGCCCGTGACGCGGTCATGCCCGAGATGATCGCGCGACTCGCGTGGCCTGCGGACCGGATTCGTCTCGAGCGCGAGCAGGCGCTGCGTCGCCTCCTGTCCGTGGCGACCGAGCGCTCGCCGTGGCATCGCGAGCGCCTGCGCGGCCTCGATCCGGCGACCGCCACGGAGAGGGATCTCGCCGCCATCCCGCCGATGACGAAGGCGGATCTGATGCAGCACTTCGACGCGATCGTCACCGATCGTGCACTCCGCTTTGCCGAGGTGAACGACTGGATCGAACGCCTTCCGGACGAGCCGCTCCTCGGCCGTTACTACGCGTTCGCCTCGGGCGGCTCGAGCGGCCTGCGCGGCGTGTTCGTCTACGACGAGGCGGCTGCGATCACATTCGACTGCATGCTCGGCCGATGGTTCATGCGCCTGGGCCTCCCGCCCGTTTCGCCGTCGGCCGACGCGGGGCCGATCGTGAACCTCTGGGCCGATCGTGGCCCACACGTCTCGTTCCTGATGATTCGCCTGTTCACGCCGCCCGCGCCGTTGCCGCTCGTGTCGATCCCCGCCACGACCCCGTTGCCGGCCATGGTCGAGCGCCTGAACGCCTTGCGCCCGTGGCGCATCGGCTCCTACGCCTCGATTCTGGCACTGCTCGCCACCGAGGCACGTGCCGGCCGGCTCCGGATCGCACCACAGGTCGTGATGAGCTGCGGCGAACCGCTCCTCCCCGAGGCGCGCGCCGAGGTCGAAGCCGCGTTCGCCGTCCCGGTCCTCGACTTCTGGGGAATGTCCGAGGGAATGTACGCCATGCCCTGCGGGGAGGGAGCGACCATGCACCTTCCCGACGATCTCTGCATCGTCGAGCCGGTCGACGACGCCGGACGACCCGTGGCGGAGGGTGCGCCGTCAGCGAAGATCCTCCTCACGAACCTCTTCAACCCCGTGCAGCCGCTCATCCGGTACGAGGTGACCGATCGCGTCGTCCTGCGCCCCGACCCGTGTCCATGCGGCGTCGAGCACCGCGCCGTCGAGAGCGTGCAGGGTCGCGCGGACGACGTCTTCACGTATGCCGGCGGCGTTCGCGTCCACCCGCTCGCGCTGCGCGCGCCGCTCGGACGCCATCGCCACATTGCCGAGTACCAGGTCCGACAGACGGTGGACGGCGCGCACGTGCTCCTGTGCACGACGGGACCGGTCGAGTTCGAGCCGCTCGGGCGGGCGATGGAGGACGGCCTCCGCCGCTCCGGGATCGCGAGTCCTCGCGTGACCTTCGAGCGCGTCGACACGCTCGGCCGCCAGGTGTCGGGGAAGATGAAGCGCTTCGTGCCGCTGTCGTCGCCTTGACCGGCCCGGAAGCGGCTCCTACGATCCGGCGCTCCATGCAGCTCGTGCCCCTCGCGCTCGACCGTGAGCCGCTCGACGTGCTGGCGTCGCTCGCGGCCGTCGGCGGCGCGTGCCTCGTCGAGGTGCCCGATCCCCTGCGGCCGATGACGCTCCTCGGCTGCGCGCCGGTGGACGAGCTCCGGGTGGCGGCGAGCGAGCCGGATCCCATCGCGGCGATCGTCCGCTTCGTCGACTCGGTGCCGCAAGCGGATGCGGCGCTGCCCTTTCCGCTCGGCGGGGGTGTCATCGCGTGTCTCGCGTACGAGCTCGGGGCCGCGACGGTGCCGGGGATCGCGCGCCGTGATCCGGGCACGCCGCTCGCCGTGCTGCGGCGCTACGATCCGATGCTCGCCTACGACCGGGCGCGCGGGACGTGGGCGTTGCTCGCGAGCGCTGCCGGTGTGCGGGCGCCGTGGCTCGACCGCCTCGCGGCGCCCGCGCCAGTCTTCACCGCCCCGCTCGCGCGCGGCGAGCTGAGCGCCGCGCTGGATCGCGACGCCTACCGCGCGGCGGTCGACCGCATCCACGCCTACCTCCGTGCCGGCGACGTCTATCAGGTGAATCTCACGCAGCCGTTCACGGTGCCGCTGGACGGGCCGGCGTGGGCGCTCTACCAGCGCCTGGCCCGCCGGAACCCGGCACCGTTCGGCGCCTACCTCGACCTGGGCGACGCCCAGGTGGTCGCGAACTCGCCGGAGCTGTGGCTGCGCCGGCGCGGCCGGCGCGTCGAGACCCGTCCCATCAAGGGGACGCGCCCCCGCAGCGCCGATCCGGCGCGCGACGCCGCGCTCGCCAGCGAGCTCGCCCGGGACGCGAAGGAGCGCGCCGAGCACGTGATGATCGTCGATCTCGAGCGCAACGATCTGGGCCGCGTGTGCCGCGTGGGCTCGGTCACCGTCGAGTCGCACGCGCGGGTCGAGAGCCACCCGACGGTCCACCATCTCGTTTCGGTCGTGTCGGGCGAGCTCGCGGACGGCGCCGGGCTCCGCGACCTGCTCGTCGCCGCCTTCCCGGGCGGCTCGATCACCGGCGCGCCCAAGCGCCGCGCCATGCAGATCATCGCCGAGATCGAGCCTTGGCCGCGCGGCGTCTACACGGGCGCAATCGGCCTGATCGATCCGCGCGGCGACGTCGAGCTCGGCCTCCCCATCCGCACGGGCGTCGTCCAGCACGGGCGGCTCCGCTACCACGCCGGCGGCGGCATCGTCGTCGACTCGGTCGCATCGCGCGAGCTCGACGAGTGCTGGCTCAAGACCGCGGCGATTCGCGCTGCGCTGGGCGAGGACACGAGCGCGCTGGAGCGATGCTCGTCTGGCTGAACGGCCGCGTCGTCGCCGCCCGCGCCGCTCGCATTTCCGCCCTGGATCGCGGCCTCCTGCACGGCGACGGCGTGTACGACACGTGGCGGACCTACGGCGGCGAGCCGTTCGCGCTGGAAGCGCACCTGCGCCGGCTCGCTGCGGCGGCCCGACGCCTGGAGCTGCCCGCGCCCGGCGACGTTTCGGCCTGGCGCGTGCGAACCCGCCGCCTGCTGCGTCGCAACGGGCTCACGGACGGCGCGGCGCGGCTCACCATCACGCGCGGCGAAGCCGGGACCGCCCCGATGCCTGCCGGCAGGGCGCGGCCGACGATGCTCCTCACCGTGCGCGCGCTGCCGGCGAGCCTCGCCGTGCAGCGAACGCGCGGCATCGGCGTCACGCTGCTGCCCTTCGCCCGCGACGCCGGCGCCGGCTGGGGCGCCGTGAAGCTCGTCGGGCATGCGAGCGCGGTCGTCGGCCGCATGATGGCGGCGCGCCGCCGTGCGGACGAGGGCCTCTACGTGACCCCGGCCGGGCTCGTCACCGAGGGGACCACGTCGAACGTCTTCATCGTCGAGCGCGGGCGCCTCGTGACGCCGCCAGCGGACGGATCGATCCTGGAGGGCGTGACGCGCGAGCTGGTCCTGCGCCTCGCACGGCGCGCCGGCATCGTCGCGCAGGAGCGAGCGATCGACGCGGCCCGCCTGCGCCGCGCCGACGAGGTCTTCATCACCGCCTCGACGATCGAGCTGCTCCCAATCGTCCGCGTCGACCGCCGCCGCATCGGCAACGGCCGCCCGGGACCGACGACACGGACGCTGCAGGATCGCTACCGCGCCTACGTCGCCTCGAGGCGGTCCTCCCGCTAGGGCTTCGACTGGCTGCCCGTCGTCGCGAGCGGCTTGCCGTCGGGATCGAGCACCACTGGCGACGACACCGATTCGGCGATGAGGCCGTGCTCGGGCGCGGCGTCCGGCGTGTTGTAGCGGAAGCGGCCGGCGCCGTTCTTCACCTGGATCGAGTAGGGCGGCTGTATCGCGAGCGGGCTGGTCTCGCCCAGGGTCCCGATCCCCTGCGAGAGGATCGTGATGCGCGTCGTCCCGGTGCTCATCTTGATCGTGCCCGTGAAGAGGTTGCCGCTCGGGTCCTTGAGGCCCTTGACGACGACCGAGAGCGCCAGCTTGCCCGGGCCGGTGTATCGCTGCTGGGGCGTCATGAGGATGATGGTGTCGAACGTGTACGCCGAGGCGAGCGCCGGAGGGTTGCAGTTCCCCGAGCCGGGGCACGCGACGTACGACGGGACGAGGTAGTTGCGGTTCATACCCGCCGATGCGACGTGCGCAAGCGCGAGCAACGCGGCGAGCAGGGTGAAGACGAGACGCATGCGAGAAACTCCTTCGATCAGTCGAGCGCCTGGAAGTGACACGCCTCCGATGGCGGCACACCCGGCAGCGGATCGTAGATGGTCGCGGTCAGGATGCACATGTCGTCGTCCGACAACGGCCCGAAGACGAGGTTCGCCGGGACGCACGGCTTCCCGTCGCAGTTGACGCCGTCCTTGCCGCAGGGCTTCGGGTGCGTGGTGGTGGGATCGCTGAGGCCGTCCCATTCGACGCCCGGAGTCACACCGGGCGTTTCCTCACAGCCGTACTTCATCTCGCGATCCCCGACGCCGTTCTCGTACTCGCAGCTGTAGCGGATCTCGGGGAACCCGTTCTCCGCCGTGTAGGCGCGCAGCAGTCCCGCGAAGCGATCGCTCGGCGCGGACGTGATCGGGCTCAGCGACGGGAGCAGAACGAGCCCCGCGTGGAGCCAGTCCGGCCAGTCGAGTACCTCCTCGTCCTGTCCGTTCTCGGCATGGGAGATGAGGAAGCGCGTGCCGCGCTTGTGCATGTGCGTCGCGAGGTTGAAGATGCACACATCGCCGCTCGGGTTGGTGCCGCCCTCGGTCTGGTAGTTCGGCGCGCCGTCCGCGCGCCACGCCGACGCGACCGGGTTGCTCAGCGGATCGGACTTCGTCCCCGGCGGCAGCATGATGTGCTCGCTGGCGTCGCCGTGGATCACCTGACGGATGACGCGCTTGCGCGGATCGAGCGGGCGGAGCTTGAACGTGACCTTCACGAGCCCGTGCGCGGGCTTCGACGCTTCGTTGAAGTAGTGCGAGTTGATGATGATCCACGTGCCGCCGGGGTCGTCCTTCGGGGCAGGCATGACCTGCGCGAGATCGCCCGGCCACGAGGCGGTGCTGACCGACCACTTGCCCGTAGCGCTCTCGCCGCCCGAGCCGGACAAGAAGACGCGTGCCTTGAAGAAGTCGGGTGGCCCGAACCCCGCGCACCCCGCGCTGTCGTCGATGAGATCCTTCGGGAACTTGGTCGAGTCGACGCCGGAGTAGCCGTACAGGACGAGGTGATGGCTCCCGGTGCTGCCGTGGTTGCTGACGCGCGAGCGCGCCTCCCAGCTCGCGATTTCGAGGCCGGCGATGCCGGGGATGCGCACCGCCTGGCAGACTTCGCGGTCGCGTTTGGCTTCGACCCGGAACGGGCCGAGCTTCACGCGCACCTTCTTCGGTGACTTCGCCCAGACGGAAGGGACCACGAGCCCGACGACGAGCATGGCCCCCAGCACACGCATCATCATGACCTGCCTCATCGCATGCAGCCCCCCTTGTCGTCCAGTTTTCCGTTCCGGGGCCCCCCGGTCGATCCCCCGACCGGGGGGTTTTGCGCCCCCGAAGGGCCGGTTTGCACGAGGCGACGTTGACGGCGCCGGGATCGGAGCGGGACAATCCAGCTCATGGGAAGCGACGCGGCGCACCGCATCGTGGTGGTCGAGGATCATCCGATCTTCCGCGACGGCCTCATCCAATGCCTCGACGCCGAGCCCGACTTCGAGGTCGTCGGCCACTGGGCGAGCGGCGCCATCGACCCGAAGGCGGTCGGGCGTCTCGCACCCCACCTGGTCCTGATGGACATCGAGCTGCCCGAGCGGAGCGGCATCGAGGCGACGCGGTTGCTGCGTGCGCATCTCCCCGATCTCCGCGTCGTCATGCTGACCGCATTCGCCGAGGCGGACCTCCTCTTCGCCGCCATGCAGGCGGGCGCCGTCGGCTACCTGCTGAAGCACACGCCGGCGAGCGATCTCGCGGGCTCGCTGCGGCGCATCCTCGACGGCGAGCACGTGCTCACGCCGAGCCTCGCGTCGCGCTTCCTGCGCGAGTTCCAGGCGCGCGAGTCCCCGACCCGCCGCCACAAGCTGCCGCAGCTCTCGCCGCGCGAAGCGGAGGTGCTGCGGCTGCTCGCCACCGGCGAGACGAACCGCCAGATCGCGAAGCGCCTCTTCGTGTCCGAAGAGACGGTCAAGTCCCACGTCGCGTCCATCTTCCGAAAGCTCGAGGTGTCCGATCGCACCCGTGCCGCCGTCCTCGCCGTCAGAGCAGGTCTCGTGGAGGGGTAGGATCCGGCCGCGGGACGTCCCCGGCCAGGATGCGCCCTTCGCGTGGCTGCGATACCTGCACGAGCCCCTCGCGCTCGCGGGGCTGTGGTGGATCGACCCGAGCGCGTGGCCGCTCTACCTGCTCCTCACCGTGCTCCTCATCGTCGAGTGGCCGTTCTGCATCTCGCTCGCCGACGACGTCGAGATCTACTTCCCCGTCATGTGGACGAGCGCCGCAGCGACGTACATCATCGGCCCGGCGATCCTTCCCGTATACTGGATCGCGAGCTTCCTCGGCTTCGTCCTCATCATCGTGCTCGACAAGCGAGGGGTAATCCCCGCCGTCGGCTTCGCCGCCGACTCCGCGAAGCGCTTCCGCGGCGAGCCGTATCGGCTCGACAGCGTGGTCGACGGCGATCTCCGGCACTTCCTGCTCGTCTCCGAGCGTGCGGTCCGCGCCGCGGTATTCGCGGGCACGAAGGCCCTGGGCCTCACGATCTTCGCCGGCGTTCTCGTCGCCGAGGCGGCGGTGCAGCTCTGGCTGCGCATCGTCCCCATCCCGGGCCGTATGGCGCCGGTGCGCTGGCGCGAGCGCATCACGGCGGTGCTCGGCCCCGACATGCTGATCGCGTCGCTGGTGCTCGACGTGAGCGTCATCCTCGTCCTCCTCTTCGTCTACCAGGAAGGAGGAGCGTGGGCCTTCGCCGGCGCCAGCCTCCTCACCCTGGCGCTCCACTCGGTCTTGAAGCGGCTCTCCGAGACGCGCGGCGAGCTCGAGCGCCGCCAAGAGCTCGCTGTCATCGGCCAGACGGCGTCGACGGTATTCCATCAGCTCGGGCGTCACCATGGAGCGATCGGCATGTACGCCCACCTGCTCGCGCGCGGCGGCGAAGGCGGGGTCGCCTGGCCGCCGGCGGTGGGCGAGCATGCGCGTCGCATCATCGCGACGGTCGACGAGGCGAACCGCGTCGTGGACGAGCTCCTCGCCTTCGGCCAGGACCGCACGCTGAATCTCTACCCGCAGGCCGTGGGCACGCTCATCGACGAATGCCTCGAGGAGTGCCGCCCGCGCGCTGCGAAGCGGCAGGTGGCGCTCGACGTGACGGGACCGGCCGATCTCGAGGCGACGCTGGACAAGCACAAGATCAAGCAGGCGCTCGAGAACGTGCTCGACAACGCGATCGACGCCGCGCCGCCGGGCAGCCGCGTCGAGGTGTCGACGGCGGCCGACAACGGCGTCGTGCGCATTCTCGTGCGCGACCACGGCACCGGCGTCGCCCCGGACGTCCGCGATCGGCTCTTCACGCCCTTCTGCACGACCAAGCCCGACGGCGTCGGGCTCGGCCTCGCGCTCGCGAAGGAGCTGGTCGACGCGCACGGCGGTTCGATCACATGGGAGGCGGCGCATCCCGGAACCGTCTTCGTCCTCTCGCTCCCGCGCGACGCGCACTCGGCCTAGGGCGGCGGCACGTCCTTGCTCCAGTCGCGCGGGTAGCGTGGCAGCAGGTCGGTGATCTCGTCCCACACGGCCTTCGACTCGACCCAGGTGTGGAATTGAGGGCGCACGCCGGGATCGG
>Ga0187894_10000244_pt1 | contig 73725 bp, 92 predicted proteins | sample GBC1701081metaG_FD_136650 | JGI IMG/M metagenome (GOLD analysis project Ga0187894, IMG submission 136650) | White microbial mat communities from a lava cave in the Kipuka Kanohina Cave System on the Island of Hawaii, USA - GBC170108-1 metaG ... | reverse complement strand
CCGCCCCGGCGCCCTCTGCCTCGCCCCCAACCCCGACCCCGCCCCCGACCCCGACCACGACCGCGCCCCCGACCACTACCGCGACCCCGACCCCGACCGCGACCCCGACCACGACCGCGACCCGATTTCCAGAAGCGCGATGCTCATCATGCCCGCCTTCTCTCCTTCCAATACCGCGCCGTCGGCTGCACCCCCTCCGCAATCACCCGCTCCACCTCGGCCCGCGTGATGCGCACCACCTTGAGACCGGCGGGGCGGACCGTCTCGATCTTCCGCAGGGCCACCAGGCGCCGGACCGTTCTTGGGCTCACCTGCAGGGCCTGGGCGACCTCGGAGACGGTGAGGAGGGGAGGGGTCATGGCCTCCCCTACTCTAGCAGGCCGTACTTATCGAGAAGGGAGAACACTTCGTCGTCTATCCTGCCAAGTGCCTCATCTCTCCAAGAGTTAATCAGGGCCGCATAGACGGCCTGGTTGGCCATCTGGGCCTTCCGTTGAGCAGCGAGCAAAGCCAAGGCTCTCTGACCATCTTCGAGTGTGGCCGGCTTGAAGTACGTCGCCTTGGCCTGTTGAAGGCCGACCATAAGGGCTTCCCTGTACGTCACGTCTCCCTCTCAATCGGCACGATTCGGAGTAACCGATAGCGTAGGCCATTGCCGTAGTCTTGGAAGGTGCCCACCGCATCCATGCCGAACCGCCGCCAGTAGGTTTCGACAGCGACACGCAGGCACCGCTCGCCACAGAGTTTCGGCGCCTTCCCGGGGAAGTTCTCGGTGCCCCGGTCCAGCGGGAGGGAGCCTCCGCAGACGGAACAGCGCATGCTCATCCAGTCACCGGGTCTTTCTGGTGTCTCCGTGCCATTCTCCGCCTCACCCTGGCTGCTTACCATCGTGGACCAACTTTTCAAAAGCCCGCTGGAGATTCGCACTCGTGCGGAGGCCCCGGCACCAGAGGTAGGCCATCGTCCAGGTGACGCCTGCGAGGCGGGCGAGTTCGGCCTTGCTGATCTTGGCGGCCCGCATCGCCTTCAACCGACGAACCGACAGCGCGATTCGCTCTTGCTCTTTTGTGCGCTTCATGGTAGGCATCCAGGTTAGGTCGGGTTAAGGTTACGATGGAAAGTATATAGAGACCTTTGAGAAAGTCAAGGGTTTTCTACAACGTTTTTATGTGGCGTATGGCGCGAGGCAAATCACAGCGTTACACGAGCCGGCGTGATTGGCAGAAGGCGATCCGCCTGTTTGACGGGGGAGAGGCCGGACCAGCCTAGCGTAGCGACCCAGGATCGTACCGAGAATTGGTGGTGCCGCCTGAGATCGTTATCGGTGGGGCGGCGCCACCGTCGAAAGGTGTGCTGCCGCCCATGCGGTGCCCCCCCGAGGGAACGGCAGCACGGGTACGATCTCATCGCCCGGGAGATGGCCTCGGGGGACCCTCTCCGTCCTCGATACTCGATCCAGCCACCCACCCCTTCAAATCGTGTCGCATCGCCCTGGTCAGCCGTTTCGCCGCCTCGGGGAGAACGGCCCGCCAGAATCGCGCCAGGAGCCACTGGGCCCGATACGAGAGTTGGAGGTCCCCCGTGTAGGCGACCTCCTCCAGGAAGCGCCGGACCTGGAACTCGGCTGGCAGATAGTCCTTCCGCCGGAATTCCTTGTAGGTGCCGTAGGGCTTGCGCCGCAGCGGGACACCCTCGACGCGGTCGGAGCCCGCCCGTTTTGCTCCGCTGCTCACGGACTCGACTCGGAGGGTTCGGGCGGCCGGGAGGGCTCCAGATCCTGAAACTTCGGAGGCTCCTCGCTGGCTGGTCGCATCACGAAGCCCGTGCACCGCCAGCCCTGCGCATCGACGTACCGGCACAGACAGTTGCGGTACCGCATCCCGCACGCCACCGGACCCAGTGAGCCGTCATCGCTGGGCACTGGCAACTGAGGATGCAGCGGGGCCGAGGCGATCGCGGCCGCGAGGACTAGGGCATGCCGGGCGGACATGAGTCCCTCGGGCGCTGCAGCAAAGGCGACTCCCCCTGCGCATCGCCGTACCGCCAGGGGTCGTCGGGGATCTCGGTCAGGCGACCACAAATGGCGCAGACGCGGGAGAGCGGCGTGGCCAAGAGATCGGTCGGGAGCCGCAACTCTCCCCCGCAGAACTGGCAGCACTTCACCATCGACGCTATGGCACCCGCTCAGCCGGGCGACAGACGGGATCGGCCTCCGGACGGTCCCCATTGGCGATCTGCAGGGCTTCCCGGGCGGCACACCGATCCCGCAAAACCCGTTGCCAAAAGGCATCCCGCAGGTCGACGGCCCCTTGCGTCCACAGCTCTCTGGCCTTCGCAGTCTGCGCCGTCTCCGTCGGCAGGCTCCACTCGCTCACGCCCCCGGACCGAAAGACATCAAACGCAGGCCACTCAAGCGCCGCCGGGATCGGGTGGCGGACCGCCGAGCTTCCGAGGACCCTCGCGCACCCGAGGCCCCCCAACGCCACGAGGCAGATCACGCCGCTCCACCTCAGCAGTCCGTGCATGCTCGTCCGCCTTTCGCTGGGCATCCAGCCGAATCTGCGTCTCCCGCTCCGCCTGGGCCTCGGCCAAGGTCCCTCGCCGGATCGCCCAGCGGATCCAGACAACGAAGCCAATGAGCGCCAGAACGATGACCGCCCAGCCATAGGCACTGGACACCACCGCCCCTCCTCCTACGGCTTACTGCCGGTCGTGGCACTTTTGGCAGTCAGCCCTAGGGCGGCAAACGACGCCGCGACGAAAAGGTTGATCCATTCCGCCTTCGTCGTTGGGAATGTCGCCCCATTCGTGGCCACATAGTAGAAGAAGCCACTCAGGAAGCCGGTCAGGGTGGTCCAGTAGTTCGCCAGCATCGTGTTGAAGGTCCCCATCGCATCTCCTTTAGCCGCCGCCCAACAGGACGGTGGCCCAGCAGCGGTCGCAGGATGCGACCAGGCCAAACCACAGGCGCCAGGTGTGTCCGATGGCCCAGCACACATCGGGCGCGGTCCAGTGCGTTGGTGCTACGAAGCAGAGACTCATCAGGTCCTCCCGGCGCGGAGACCTCGTCCGTCAGGGCGGGGAGGAGCGCCGATTGTGCTTGACTGGGAGACTGGCACATCTATACTTGACCCATGAAACTGATTGCCCAGGTCAAACTGCTTCCGACCGCCCACCAGCGCGCCACCCTGCGTCGCACGCTCGACGTGGCGAATGCCGCGTGTACCTTCGTCAGTCGGCACGCCTGGGAGACGAAGATCTTCGGCCAGTACCGCCTGCACCACCTCTGCTACCGGGCGATTCGGGAGCGGTTCGCTCTGACCGCGCAGATGGCCGTCCGGGTGATCGCCAAAGTCGCCGATGCCTACAAGCTGGATCGCAAGGGACTGCGGAGGTTCCGACCCACCGCCGGGATCGCCTATGACGACCGCATCCTCCGGTGGGACCTTGCCAGAAGCCGCGTCTCCATCTGGACCGTGGATGGGCGCCAATGGATTCCTTTCACCTGCGGTGCCAGGCAGCGAGCACTGCTCCAGACTCGTCTGGGAGAAACGGACCTGGTGCAGACCGGGAAACACTTCCTCTTGCTGGCAACCTGCGAAGTCCAGGAACCAGAGCCGGGAGATTTCCGCGACGCGCTCGGCGTGGATTTTGGTATAACAAACATCGCCGTGGACTCGGATGGGCGGGTCCACTCCTCCGAGACCCTGAATAGCGTCCGACACCGGCACCGGAGACTGCGCCAGCGGCTTCAGAGGAAAGGCACCACGGCCGCGAAACGGCTGCTCAGGAAGCGATCCCGCAAGGAACAGCGATTTGCCACCCATACCAATCACTGCATTAGCAAGGCCCTTGTCGCCACCGCGAAAGGCACCGGACGCGCGCTTGCCTTGGAGGATTTGACGGGCATCCGCGACCGGCTCACGGTTCGTCGCGGCCAGCGGGCGACATTGCATAGCTGGGCTTTCGGGCAACTGGGGGCCTTCGTCAACTACAAGGGACGGCTGGCGGGTGTTCCCGTGATCTTCGTGGATCCGAAGAACACCAGCCGGACGTGCCCGGCCTGCGGGTCCGTGGATAAAGCGAATCGGAAGTCGCAAGCGCTCTTCTCCTGCCAATCGTGCGGGTTCGCTGGACTCGCCGATTGGGTCGCTGCGGAGTGCATCCGCAGGGTCGCCGTAAACCGACCGCACGCGGAACCTGCCTCGCAGGTCTCTGCAAGGCCACGGGCGTGAGCCCGTGGTTGTTTACGACCGGCCTTTCCCGATGTTATCGCCCCAGCGCCAGCCACAGCCGCAGGTGATCACTTCCGTCGGATCCTTCTTGCGCAAGAGGGACCCGCACCGAGGGCATCTGCGCACCCATTCCACCCAGAGCTCCCGACGGTTCCTCAGAGCCGGTAGAAGGCGTGGCCACCGAGCACGCATGTTGCCTGCAGGGTCCCGGTCCAGGACGGACGGGGGATCCCCGTCGAGTGGTAATGGTTACTTGACCACGTGTTATCGACGAGGTCCCCCATCAGGACCCCGTGGCCGAGATAGATCAACTGCGTCAGCGGCTGCTCCTGTTTCCCTGTGGCATCCTCCAACCGGTCCGCCAAGAGAAGAATCTTCGCCAGGTTGGGATCGTCGGCATTCATGCACGAAAACTGCAACGGCCGGAGGATGACCCCCGCGTATCCTCGTCCATACCGCCCCTGTCGATCGTGCACGCGATTGCGGATGACCCACATTACGCCGAGCTGCCCCTGCACTGGCTCGCCCCGGGCCTCCCCCCAGGCGCACAGGGCCAGCAGTTGCACGTCCATCAGTCCCGAGAGGCCCTCACGCGTCACGACGCTCTCCCTGTCTTATGGACTACGGAAATCGGCCCGTACCGCAGATACAGCAGGCGATGCAATTCCGGCCACGGCCTGGCTAACGTCTCACGCTGATGGGGATCGGTGGGGTCGAAGATCGGCCCGACCGTGTGCCGCCGCCCGTACCGTTCCGGCCACTGGTCCATCAGTGCCGCCGACGCCATCAGCCGCCGCACCGCATCCCAGGCAGTCTGGGGTGGATAGGCGGTCCAGATCCACGCGACCAAAGTTTCCGAGACATAGGCGGTCGGTCTCTCGGTCATCGGAGCCGGTCCCGGAGCCACTCGATGGCCCCCCAGATGCTCGCGTGCTCGGTGGCATGTTCCTTGTGCCGCTCATCGGCATATTTCTCGTACGTTTGCCGCCAGGTCTGGAGTTCCCGGATGCTCCCGTTCATCGTTTTGAGTTGCCGGAAAATCGCCACAATCCCCATCAGGGCTAGTCCCGAAAGAACGCTGGTAAGGATCGTGCCGAGATCAATGGTGATGGTCATATCCTAGCGGGCGGTCGAAGTGTCCACACGCATCGCCTCCTCGCATTCGGTTATATGGGTTTCCGTCTTGGAGGTGCGGCGGCAGAGCAAGCGGAGCATCCGCGAGTGCCGTGATTGGCCCCGCTGCAGCCGCTCCACGAGATCATGGGTGTTCGTCACCGGGCTGTCGATCATGCCAAAAGCCGCCAGGAGCAGGAACGTGGCCAAGACGCTCGGCCCAAGAAACGTGAACAGGACGAAGATGAGTGCGCGGAACCACCACGGCGCCCCGGCGAGCAACCCCATCATCGGGATCCGGTCCTCCGCCCGTCGCTTCTCGTGGGGCATCAGCGTCCCGCCCCCACCGCCCGCTGAATTTGCGCTGGCACCGCTGGCCGACTGGCCCCGCGGGGGACAAGACTGAACAGGCTCTTGGCCTCCGTCGCGATCTCGATGGCCCGCTGTTTCAACTGCTCCATCCGCCGATTCGCCTCCTCCGGGTTCAGCCGGTACTTGGTCGCGATCTGCAGAGCCTCCTTATCGAGGCTATCCAGCATGGCCTCGTACTGCTTTGCCTTGAAGTTGGCGAGCTCGGCCGTCGTCACGCCTTGTGCCCGGAGACCAGCCACGTTGGCGAGGACAGAGGCGACAGGACTCCGCGTCCGGCCCATGAAATCGGTCTCCGGCGGGACGGCAAAGGCCCGCCGCAGGTCCTCATACCCGTACCCACCCTTCGGCAAACCCGGAAGGGGCGGAGCCAGAGAAGGTGCCCAACTCTGGTAGATGTGTCCGACCCGCTTCTGCAGCGACTGCAACGCCGTATCCGAGGGCTCCGAGATGTCCTTCCCCGTGAAAGTGGCTCGGTTCGCTATGGCCTCGAACATGGCAAAGGATGGATGCCCCACGATGGGGGCAAAGGCAATGTTTGCCCGCCGCCCCATACCCCCAGTTGCCCAGTCCCAAGTCTCGATCAGATCCCCGAAGGGGAGGGTATAGCCTAGATCAAAGTATTGACTGCGCTCGTCCTTGTCCCGCCAGGGAATCAGGGCATATCGTAGCCAGTTGAGTCCCCCGAGAGCCCTTTGCGCCGTCGTCTCCTCCTCGCGTTGCCCGATCATCGGCCCGGCCATCTTCGAGATCCCGTAGATGATCGCTGGGTACTTCAAGACGCGGATCGGATGCAGGGCCAGGGTCTCCAGGGTCAACGGGATCGCCTTCGCGGAAAATGTAGCGAACGGCGCTCCGACGAGGGCGGCTAACGGGGCGGCCCACCCACCACCGGTTCCTCGGAGTGCCGCAACGGCTGGCGACACGACCTCGTAGTCGATCGCGTACTTGAGGGCGTACCGCCGGGCATCCTTGGGAGATTGATTCAGTGTCTCGCGTGCATAGCGGTACAGGTTGAATCGGTAGAAGTTCTCGATCGCCGCATAGAGACGCGAGGGGCGGACCCCGGTCTTTTGGCCTGCCGCCTCCGCGATCTCGTGCACGGCATCCAGCATCCGGAGCATCCCATTTGGCTGTGTCGATTTGGCGATGCCCTCGGACAGGGCCAGGATTTCATTCTGCGCGAAGCCGGAACGGAACAGACCCATCTGCTTGGCTTCCGGCCACACGCCGTCGCCCTTCCGGATCTGATTGGCCCCCTTCGCCCATTCATCCACCATCCACGGGTGGAGGCCCCCGAAGTCGGCCAGGATGCCGCTGGAAATGATATTCCGCCCCATGGCGGCCGGGTTGAGGATGACCTTGCCATACTTCCACAGGCCGACCAGTCGTCCGACCACCTTCTCCCAGTCCTGGCGAATCCGAATACTGTTCTGGACCTCGAGGGCGACGTCCTTTTTGACAAAGAAGTCTGCCAGCGGCCCCCACTTCTTCTTGTCGCCGGTCAGCCGCGTCCATGCCCCGCTGGCCAATTCCGCATCGGTCAGGCCGGCCTTCGCCCACTCCGGGTTCTCGGCAATCTTGGCCAGGAACTCGTGATTGGCCACGATCCGGGCCTGTTCCACGGCCGTCTTGGCCGCCACAAAGCCTGGCTTCGTCCGCACCTCGCCCATGGCCTTGCGGATTGGCTCAGGAATGTCGCGGAAGAGTGTGGCCGTGTCGCCCTCGGCTTTGATCAGCCGGTAGCCCTTCTTGAGCCATGGTTGGAGAAAATCCGCCCGCTGGGCACCCACGAGTGGCTCCCCTCCCATGGGGGGCAATTTTACTTCCTGGATGTCGCCCCGCATCATCAGGGCTTCAGACTTCACCCCGCGGCCGACTGGCCCCGTCAGTTCCCCAGACAGAAAGGGTTGCTCAGGCGGGACAAGTTTGGTCTCGTACAGGCGCCGCAGGTAGTCCGGGTGGGAGCGGAACCTTTCTTGGAAGAGTTGGACATCTTCCGGCGTCAGATAGCCGTACTCGATCAGTTTGCCCTGGAGTTCGTTGATGAGGCCGCGAACGGGCTCGACGATGCGCTGGATGGCCGGATTGACCGTGATTCCGCCGCGGAGGACCTGATCTACACGGGCCTTCTCGGCATTTGTCAGTCCGTGCTGGAGCTTGCCGGACAGTTCCACCGCCCGCTCGACGTAATTTGCCAACGTCGCCCCGCGGTCGTGGACGGCATCGACGTACTCCTCGCCCAGCCCCCGGGCCTCACGGAACACCTTCGGCAGCTTCGCCGCGAGGGCGTCAATGCCTCTCTGCATGAATGCGAGGCGCTTTGCGTTGAGATTCCTGATTGATTCCGGCAGATACCGGGCGGCCTCTTGGAGGGCGCCGCCGAGACTGCCGAGGGTTACGGGCGGTTCACCAGCAGGCGGAGGTACAGAAGATTCGGCCGGTCGGCCGCCATAAACTATGCTCCGGATGGGTTCGGGAACCCGGCTGGCGCCTTCGGGGACTCCGCCGGGGGCAACGGGGCCGGGGCCGGGGATGGACTCGGGGCCTCCGGGGCGGGCAACTTCCTCGCGGACCCTGGTCGGACGAGTCCGTACGGTGGGGCTGGGCTCCACCCTGCCGGCCTGGACTTCACTGCGTCCTCGTACAGGGCCTTCGGGTCCAGTCCCGCCTGCTGGGCCAGTCCGAGGACCGCCCGTAGGGCGGCCGCCTCGGCTGGGTTCTGCAAGGCCGGTGCTAATCTTGCCAAAAATATCCGGTGCAGTCTGCCAGAGGGGCTGGAGCTGGCCGAGGGCTTTGGCGGCGCCGTCGTAGACATCCGTAGACCTCCCGAACAGATCGCGTGGCGAGAGCCCATACGCGATCCGATCCGCAACCTTGACCGCAGTCCGAGATAGCGTAGCATAACTCCGGGTCAGGATACCAGCGAATTCCTCGCCGTGTGCCCGGCTCCCCTGATGGCTGAGCTCATGGATGAGGACCGCGACCAGGCGATCGCCGAAGTGCTCACGGGCCTGGGCCCGCTTCACCTGCCCGAGTCTGATCGCCTGTTCGACCTCGGCCAGGACGCTGTACGGATTGACAAGGATGAGGTTCTTGGCCCCTTCCCCAAAGACCGCCTTGCCCATCACGTTGGTCGCGAGGAACCGCTCGCTCAGACCAATCCCTCCGAATTCGGCCTGGGGCAGACCGGGCAGTTCGGCCTGGAGGAGGTGGAAGGCGACCTTAATCTGCTCTGCGATCGTGGCCAGATGCGGTTCGGACGCCAGAGCGTCCAGGAACTTGGTCGGCAAGGCCCCCGTCGTGTCAATGAGGTGGATGCCGGTCCGGCCGATGGGGCGTCCTTCCTTGAAGGATTTGGCGTACATGGCTCGGTCGGCCTGGGCCGCATCGGCCATCAGTTGCTGCATGAAATAGTTGTTCAGGGAGTCGGTGACGTGACCCCGAAAGCCCTGTCGGTCAGGCCGGAAGGGATATCCGGCCGACTCCGGACCTGCCGTGGGTTTCACGTCCAGGATGACGCGTTCCGGAAGTGGGAGATCGTTGCCGGTCCAGAAGGCATCCCGAAACTGCGGCAGACCCTTGTTCAGGACGACGTAGTCGATGCTCGGAACGCGCTTGGTCTCCTTCGAGGCGTAGATATCGATCGTCGCCTCCTGGATAGGCAGGCTGGCAATCCGCTCGACCGGCGGTCCTGCCCCGGGTGTCACCGGACTTCCATTCACTTCCAACGTGAATTTCCCCTCGAGGCGATGGGTGTCTGCGAACGCCTGAAGGAAGTCTCGGGAGGGCCCGAGAGAAAACGGGGTCTCCTGGCTGAGGCGAATCGTCATCGTTGTGCCGGTCTGGGCATCCGGCGGCATGGGCTTGCTCTCGACCGAGAGCCCCTTGGCCGGATCGGCCCAGTCCAGACCAGTTCCGTGCAGCGTCGTGGACACTACCTTGCCAGTCCGAGAGTCCTTGGCCACGCTCACGATTCGGATGTCTTCGGCGTTGGAGAAGATCGCGACCTTGGCGATTCCAAATCCCCCGGCCGAGCCTTCGGCCTTTGACGATCCCCCGATATCCACCAATTCCCTGGTCGCCACCTCCGGCGTCATGCCCGCCCCAGTATCCGTGACCGTAATCGTCCGCTTAACGGAGTCCACCGACGCCCGGACGGTTCCAGTGCCGGGCTTCTCCAGGGCGCGCAGACTGTCCGTGGCGTTCTGCAGCATCTCTTTCACGGCCACAACGCCAAGGTCGCCCGAATAGAGGTTCCCCCCCAAAACCTTCATAAGGCGTGGATCCATGGCGGTGACCGCCCGAGCCCCTTCTGGCGTCTCGACGCGCATAGGCGCACCCACGGGCTCCCGCCGGAAGAGCCCAGCCTCTTCCGCCGCCAGTCGGTCCACCTCCCCGAAGAATGGCTCCCGGGCCGCTCCCTCCATCTTGCTCGGCTCTCGGCTCTCGGCTCTCGGTACTGGAATCGGCTCCTCCGCCCCCGCCCGGTACCCGGCGATCTTGGCCTTCTCCTGTTTGGCGTCGAACCGGACTTCCTGCACATCCCCGATCCCGACCGCAGGCAGTTTCGCTGGACGGGTCGGTTCAATCGCCCGGCGGATGACCTCCGGCATAGCGAGTTCCGGGGCGACGGTGGTCAACGGCTCCGGGACAGGACCCATCGGTCTGGCACGGGGGGCAACGGGGGGCTCCACCGGTTGCATCGGTGGCCCCCCAGGCTCTGGAATCGGTCGGACGATCGGGAGGACACTCGGCGTCTTGGCGGAGATGTAATCCAAGCCCTTCTGGACCTCCTTCCAATAGGTCGCAGGCAGATTCCGGACTGACTCAGGCAGGTAGCCAGCGATATCTTGCAGGCCCCCGCCCAAACTCCCCAGGGTCACGGTCGGCTCCGGGACAGGACCCATCGGTCTGGCACGGGGGGCAACGGGGGGCTCCACCGGTTGCATCGGTGGCCCCCCAGGCTCTGGAATCGGTCGGACGATCGGTGGAGCCTCAGTCATAGCCTGCTTCGCCCGCAGGGGTGGGATGGATCGTGCTGGCCGTGGAGGCGGCGCCATGAACATCGGGGCGAGCGCCACGGGGATTTTCGCCAGATTCTCCGTGGTCTCCCGGCTGATGACCCCGGCCTCTTCCAGCCCACGCGTGACCCCGGAAAACGCCATCGAAAATGGCAGCATCGGCACTTCGGCGATCCGGGTCGGAAGCGGATCCTGTTGGATCTCTTCAAGCGTCGCCTGTGGCCCTGGAAGGGGACGGAACGGACTTGGCACGGACCGCATCCCGGTCGTCACCCCCGCCAAGAACCGCTCCCCGGTCGTCGCGTTCGGATCCGCCAGCGTCTCCTGCCCGGTCTTGAACATGCGATCGCGCCAGGTTGAGGAGGCAGGTGGCTGTTCCAGATAGTCGTCGATCGCCGCCAGTCCTCCGGCGCGTGGCGTGTCAGCACTCAGAAAGTTGTCGATCTCAGCGAGCCCCATCTATGGAACGATCCTCACCCCGAATTGTGTCTCGATCTGCTGGTCGGACAGTCCACGACCCTGGAGTTTGCTGTACCGTGTGTCACGTCGACTAAGCGTCTCGGGTGCCCCGGCTGGTGCCGGTGGCCGCACGGCCGGCGCGGGACGCGGTTGAGTTGGAGGAGCCACGGGCGGCTGTGCCCCAGGGGGTTGGACACCCCCGCCAAGCCCCCCCATCATTGTCCGAACAATGTCCTGGACCAGTGGATCGCGCGTCCCCACCGCCAGTTGATTGGCGATGCGACTGATCACGTTCTCCTCCTCGACCGGATCCATGATGATCTTGCCGAATCGGCCCTGCTCCATGGATCGTATGTTCCGGGCCTGCGTGAGGATAGTGCTGGCCTTTGCCCACGCGGAGTCACGCTCCCGCTGTTCATCCCGGTCCAGGATGGCGATGGCCTTGGCGGGATCTCCGCCAGCCACCTCAAGAGCCAGATCCACCTTACTCCGTCCGACCTCCCGCTTTTGCTTTTTGAGAATGTCCAGGGCCTTGGCGGGATCTCCGCGAGCCGCATCGAACGCAAGACTCGCCTCGGTGGGTTGCCGCCCCTCCCTTGGCTCCGTTGCAAAGGCCTCACGCTCAGGTGCCACGCCGAATTCCTTCGTCGCGGTCTCGATTGCCATCGCATCGGCGACCGGATGGGGAATTCCCTGAGCGATCCCGAGAGAGTATGCCTGCCGGTACCGTGCATTCGCGAGTCCCTGCTTCTGCTTGGCGGCGGCAAGATCGACCTCTTTCCGCTGCGCCCCCGCCTCCGTGAAGAGCTTCTCCACCGAGGTCCGCGGTAGTCTGATGTCTTGGGGAAGATCCACCATGCCGCCCACCTGGGGATTCACGATGCGCTCCCGGATGGTCGCCAGTGCCCCGAGTTCCGTCGGACTCACCTCCCGCTCCCGAGCAGACGCCGCTTGAATCAGGGAGGGGATGGCCCAGCGTGGCCCGGTGATCTCCCCGACGCCGGGGACGTTGATCGTGCTCGGTCCGTACTGCAGATCGTGCTGCCGGCGCGTCTCCGCCAGCGTCTCCCGATCCAGTCCGAGCCGTTCGGCCTGGTATTGCCGCTGAGCCTCGAGTTGGGCGAGTCGGTCCGCCCGCTCCCGTTGCTCGGGTGCCGACCCGACGGCCGCCAAGATAGCTGAGGGAATCCCGACGTTCAGGAAATTGGCCATCGCACTCTCCGAATCGTCTTTTCGCCCTCGGTCAGAACACCAGACCCTACATGTCCCCCCATCGTGTTAACTCTTCCGCAGTCAGCCCGCCCCCCCGCTTACAACATCGGCCGCAACTACTTCCCGAGGTCCATATCCCAGGCTGGATTGGCGTAAATCGAGTAAGCTTTCTGCCGTAGCCAATCATGAAGTTGTGCCCACACTTGCGCGTATGGCTGTTCACCCGTTAGTACCTGACTGATTCCAGCCGTATAAACGTCATTCGTCGTGGGAATGCCGGTCCGCTGGATCGCCCGAGTCATCACATCGCCGGGATACACGTCCACGTCGGCTGCGATGGCCCTGTTCACCTCATCTTGGAAGTTCGCTAAGAGGGTTTGCCCGATTTGTGGATTCTTGGCCATTTGACCCTGGAACGCCATCTTTGCTCCATACTCCGCACCCATAAGTTTCTTGTTCGCGTAGCCGGCACTTAGACCAGCTGCCACCGGCAAGCCAATCGCCGCAACCGGAAGCGCCCAAGCGGCGAGCGGAGTTGCGCCAGCTGCACCGGCCCCCGCGCCACCGCCGCCAGCAGCGCCGCCCGCTGCGCCGCCAGCAGTGGCTCCAGCCCCATACCCCAATTCGGCGGCCAGCTCCGGCCCCAACATCTCAACCAACCCGGCCTCGATAGATGGCGCGGCTGCTCCGACACCCCCTGGAGTTAAGGCCCCGACGCCAGCCAACAGACCTTGGATCGTCGGCCCGCCCGCCATACCGCTGACGGTATTTGCGGCTCCGACTCCACTGGCCGCCCCGCCAACCGCCCCGCCAGCACCACCGCCCCCGCCCCCGCCTTGACCCATGTTCATCGATTCCACCATGGCATCCTGCCGGGTCATGGAGTCGATGATGGCCCGCTGCTGCGGGGTATACGCCGCAATATCGCTGCCAAATCCAAGCTGTTCCCCGATCCATCGCACGGCCTGCGGCAATAGCCCCCGTGTCGCAGCACCGGTTGCCGTTCCCAACAGTCCCCCGCCTGCCGTGCCAGCACGGCCGCCAAATATCAGATCCAGGAGTCCGCTCCGCTCGGCCAATCCCCCGATCATCGACCCGAGCAGCGCCTGCCGCCGGAAACTCAACTCCTCCTCAAGCTGCTTTGACCGCGTCGCCGCTTCCTCACCCCGGATGTCGAGGGCCCGGGTGCCGAGGAGATTCTCCAACGTCGGCTGCCCCCCATATGCCCCCGTCACGCCGGCCTCGGTCAATCGGAAGTTCGGCTCGGTCATCTCCGTCGTACGGCCGGTCTCGATCGCGGCCCGCTGGCGGGCGGCGTACTGATCGGCGAGCTGCTGGAGAGAATCCTTGACGACCCTGCTCGTGGCGTACTGGGTCTCGGGCTGTAACTCGTTCAGGCCGCGGCTGGCCATGCCGGAGTACACACCCGCAGATTCCCCCGTCCCCCAGAGTTGCCGATTGATGAGATCTTGGAGGGCCTGCTGGTCCACCCCCCCGCCCGGATCGTAGGCATTCGCTAGGGTCTGCCGACTTGCCTGCCGCAGCGGGGCCAGTCCGGAGAGGTCTGCCCCCGTGGTCGGTGCGGGCCCGGTCGGCTCCCAGACTCCCTGCGCATTCTGCGTCATGGGAAGGGTCGGAGGCTGCGTGGGCTTTGGGGCGGTCGCGTACCGCATCAGCGACTCCTCCGGGGGAGCCGGAGGCCTGAGGAAGGGGAACTGTTTGTAGAAATCCTCGCCCTTCGCGCCGGGGCCGCCTTGGAAGATGCCGGTGAGGTCAATGGCCATCAGTGTGTCTCCCCGCCCTGTGGGGCGACTTTCGGAACCGTAGGACTCTCTGGTGGCTTCGCCTTTATCCGCTGCATCTCGGCCTGAAGGCTCTCAATCTGTTTGATGAGGTTCGCAATCACCTGCGCCGCGTCCAGATCATCTGCCTGCTTGGATTTCGCTAGGCGTTCGGCGTACACCCGCACGCCCCGGAGTTGGTCCTGACAGGCCCCCAGTGCGTCTTGGGACTCTGCCAGGGGCGGGAATGCCCAGACCCCTATCCCTGTGATTAGAAGAACGCTCGTCCAGTGGCTCTTGGCCATAACAGCACCTTGAAGAAAAAAAACGACCACGCGTTCCAAAAACGGCTGGGCCAGTAGTGGTATCCGTACTCGTCGTCACTGGCTGCTCGATCCAAACGCCAGAGTGTCAAGTAACACGGCACATCGCGCTTTGAGTAGCGTAACCGGTACTCCAGCGTCTTGAACGGCACATAGGCCCATCGAAACAAGACAGGCACGGCGCTGCAGGCCGGATACCAATTGAACAGGAGTACGGCGAGGTTGGGCAGGCCCTCCGACCACACACCCGCCTGCTGCGCTTTGGCGATGTCCCAGTGGGCGACGGCGATCTCCTCATGCTGGTGTGCCGCCAGGAAGCCGGGCCAGCCGTCCGGGGCGTCTTCCGGCTCGTCATAGACCGGCCAGGGCCAGGGCTGATACCACGTGAGGTCGCGCATAACTACCACGACGCATTCATAGCTGGGACGTAGAAACTATTTCCCGCCCCATCGGTTTACCTCGCTTAGGAACAACTCGTGCCGCTTGCCCCTTTCCGAGGGGAGATCAGGCTTCGCCATGTCATTTCCACGCGGGCACCCAGAAGGTGGCCCCGGTCGAGTCGATTATACGCATCCATGAGTTCTGAGCCCCCGTTGCGGGTCCGGAGCCACCGATCGTGCCGAAGGTTGGAGCGGCACCGCCGCCGAGAGCGACAAGCGGCGCACCCCAACGCACGTCGCCCCCCTCCACCCACAGCGCATAGTTGTTCGTCGCGGCGGTGGGGGCGCCCGTGATGTACACCGTTGCTGCATTCGTTAGCGTTGCTGCACCAGCGCCAACCGTAGGAGCGTCAACCTGAACGCCCGCAAAGATCGTGTGAGTACCGCTCCCGAGTTTATTGAACGTCGCTTGAATTAGCACTCCACGGGCATTCAGGTTCACGGCGCCGGGAGTGAGGGTACTGGTCAAAACAATACCTGCCGCATCAACGCTCGACGAAGGCGTATATGAGCCTGTCAAGAGAAGCTGCGCGGTGGGATTCGTCGCCCCGCCGATGGCATGGGGACCGGCGCCAAAACGGAAGCTACCATCCGCCGCCCACAGCGCGTAACGATTCGTCAGGGTCATGTTGTCGCCAGCCACCGGGGCGCTGGCGATGAAGACGGTGGCGGCGTTGGTCGTCGTGACTGAGGAATTCGCGGCAGCCACGGCGGGGCGCTGGAAGGCGTACGCGATGAACATCGGTGCGGTGCCAGAGGCAGCGGTGATATTGTCCGTCATCGTGGCGCTGGCCACATTGAACCACGCCCCATCCATCATCGTCGTCGGCCCAGAGGAGAAATTCTGAGGATTCAGGCTGAATTGCCCCGTGCGGGAGATACTGGCAATGATCGTGCTGCCCACGCGCAGATCAATAAGCCGTGAGGTGGAGGCAGAGTTCGTGTTCGTGACCGTCAGCCGCCAGGCCGAGAATACTTCAGCGGCATCGTTCCAGGTCTGGGCACTGGTGAACACTGGAGCATCATCAGTAACGGACGTCGTGTGAGAGATACGTCCCGTGCCGGAGGTGAGATCGAGTTTGCTGCCGACGATGGCGGCGGTGGATTTGATGTTGTCATTTGCCACTAGGCCGTTGGCCCAGGTGCTGATGCTGTTCATGCGGGCGTTCAAATTTGTGCTATTGAGGGCGTCCCCCGTCTGCCATGCCGTGATCGACAAAGAGTCTGCGAAGGCAGTCAGTGACGAAAGGACCAAGAGAAGGCTGAGAAGGGCGGCAAGAAATCTTTGCATGAATCTCTCCTTAGATCCGCAGGCGTCTCGACACGCTGCCGATTGCACTCATTCTCCGGACGGACAATTGATTCCCGCCACCGTAGGTCAACTCCAAGCTGACCCGATGCCCAAAGAGCGGACTGCCGAGGAATTGCAGATACTCGGCAAATCTCGGGCCGCCCACGATCGTGTCATCACCCACGACCGTCGCCTCTCCGACCAGCGGGGAACTGGTGACCATGGGAAGGGTTTCGGTGGCAATGGCAATCGCATCATCCAGCAGGACCCGCACGGCCACATTCTCATCCGCCGTCGGCTTCGCCCCCACCATGAAGCCCGCGAAGGTCTTGGCGTAGAGGGGGTTGCCGCCGTCGAGGGATTTCGTCTCCAGGACAGCCGTGTACGCGGTCCCGAAATCCTTCCACGTATCCGCCGGATCCAGCGTATTCACGTACCCCGCATTCGCATCCACCGCGATCAGTTCGTTGGCATCGCTGCCCTCGCTCTGCACCATCATGGCCCCGATGTTCCGGCCCGTCATCGGCCCCCACCACTCAATGCCGAAGTCGGGCTTGTTGGAACTGTAGCCCCGCAGATCCGCCCACCACTCCTTCGTGGGGACCGTCTGCCCGGAGGGTGCGAACGCGATCCGCACCCAGCCGTCTATGTAAACCGCACTGGCCAGGTTGCGGGAGGCCCGCGGCATGGTCTCCAAGTTGCGAATGGCGTCTGAGACCACCACCGGCCGCCCGTATCCCACCGGGATCATAAACGCGACGAAGTCCGTCGTGGCGTCGTAGCCGAGTCCAAATAATCCGTAGGGCGTGTCCACCAAGGTCAGGGGCGAGGGGCACCCCAGCCGATCCGTGGCCCGGTCCAGCCTATACCCGCCCCCGATATCCTTGAAGTCTCCGCGCACGATCCAGGTACTGCTGGGGGTGAAGATGGCGAGGTCCCCAAACACCCCCTGATCGTCGTCGCGTCCATAGACGGCTCCCGCGCTGATGTCCTCAGGATGCTCGATGGTGACGTAGTTGTCGGCGGGGACGTTCTCGGTGAACGTGTCCGTGTAGTACCACCGCTTCGGGAAGCTAGGGTTGCCGAAGAAGGTCAGCCGCGACCGATAGACCGGACCCGGATACGCCACAGGCGGGGCAGGACTTCCGCCGATGTTGGCCCGCGTCGTCCCATTGGTGCTTTTTTGGATGGCCTCCGTCGCATTCCCGCCGTAAAAGTTCCCGGAGAACTGGCTGAAGAGCCACTGCTTGTTTGCACTGAGGGCCGTGGCCCCGGTGATCTCGGTCAAGGCCCCCGTCGCGTCCGTCCCGTAGTAGAGTTTGTCCCCGCCAGCCAAATTGAAGGCAACGATCTTGCGAGCAGTCCCGCCTGCCGGGTAATACCGGGCGATGTTCCGGCCCTTGCCCCCCGACACCTCACTGCTGTTGAAGCGGGCGGCACCCAGCCGGGTCTCTGCCACACCGCGCCCCGGGGCCCAGAAGTTCTGCGCCTGCCAGAGCTGTCGCCGGGAGATGGACTGCTGATCCCCCAAATGACTCACGCCGCGGAAGGCGTCGGCGATTTCCAGCGGTCTGGCTGGCGGCATCAGGTGTACCTCACATTGTCCGGAATCTCTGTCGCCGCGTCCGAGTCATCGAACCGCTCGTCGAGGAGTGCGCCCTCTTTCTCTCGGACGAGCGTCGCAATCGCAGACCCTTCCGTGATTTCCCCCATGTACAGACTCTTAATCTCCATCGTCAGCCTGGCGATCAGGTACTGCTCCCCGTTCTTCGTGTGGGTGACGAGGTCGGGCGTCCCACCAAGGGCCACATCCGCTACGGCGACCATGTACGTTAGCGAGATCGTCTCCGCCGCCGTCGGAATGCTGTCCGCCCAGTAGATGCGCGAATTCCGGCGGTCCAAGACGTACTTGCTCGGTCTGCCCGTCCCCGCCAATCGGCTGGTGTCCGCGAAATAGGCCGAGAGTCCGCCCTTGCGCGGCGTGACGGGGAACAGGCTCGTGCCAGACCGGATCTGAATCACCGTCGGCTTCCAGAGGGTCAGGGTCAACCCGGAGTAGTCTGTATACGCCTGACTGGCCGTCGTGGACAGCGTCTCGACGTTGATGACGGTGAAGGGCCACTCCCGGCGCCGATAGACCTCCCGCAGAATCGTGTTGAGCTGGACCAGGGACCACGCTTGGATGCGCGTATTTCCCGCCGCCTGCATGGCCTGGTCGATGATAAGGGTTGCGGTCAAGAGGCCCATCTACGGTCCCGTCATGCCGAGGCTCCTCAACAGGGCCGCGCGCTCAGCATCAGAAATCGGCGGCATCTCGAACGTCAGGGGATTGGCGAAGGACTTCGGTTGCATTCGTCCCTGCTCTACTGCCCCCCGATACACACCGGGCCATGGTCTCGTCAGACCCGTCAGTTGAGGCGGCGTAGCCTTGGGCCGCATGGCACTCCCGAAAAGGCGCTGCAGAATCTCCGGTAACCTCACAACGGGCCCAACACGGCTGATCGTGCTCGGTCCGGCCATTCTCGTCTCCGGGGGTCCGAAGAGGGCCGTGGCGTAGGGGGCGGTCGCGGGAATTATGTCGAGGAGACCGCCTCCGAGGCTCCGACGCATGGCCTCAAACTCCTCTGGCGTCGGGGCCGGAGTCGGAGGCGTGAACCCGAACGGCATCTATCGCCCCTTCCCCTTCTTCTTCGTCGGCCATCGGACCGGCGTCATTGGACTCCCCGCCGGGATCGTGGTGTCAGCCATGGGCTCTCCTGTCGTCCGTGGTCAGTGGTCTGTGGTCACTTCTTCTTGCCGTCGTTCACGACCACACTGCTCGGCCGCACGGTGATCGTGGCGTACTCGTTGAAGTCCGCGTCCTTCGCCGCGATCTTCACGAGGGTTCCTTTGACCGTCAGCGTGACCTCGGAATTCACGGCTGGCAGGCGCGACGGGAGCCCTTCACCGAGATCAAACCGAATCGTCGGCTTGGGGCGCAGTGGGCCAGACGTTGGGGATGGCTTCACCGATGTCTTAGCCATCGGCCACCTCGCTCTCCTGTAAACCTGATTGCGGGACCGGGCCCACAGGGCGGGCCGCCACCGGCTCCGGCGCGGCGATCGGCTCAGGCTCTGGAGTCGGTGCGTCATCCGTGGGGTTCGGCGGCGGCTGAATCGGTGAGCGCGTGACTTCCTCCGCCCAGGTGATCAGTGCATTCTTCTGCGCCTCCTCGCTCTCCTTCGTCACCACGGCGCCTCGGGCCTTGACCCGCTGGCTGTTCGAGAGGACGACCGATCCCCCGGCATCGATGAGGGCCAGCGTCAGAGTGTCGTAGTCCGGCTCAGGCGTGTGGTCCACCGACCACCGCAGTCTGTACCCCCGTGCGGAAATCCCCTGCAACTTCCCCGTCACACTCATGGAGTCCCCTCCTTTGTTTTGCCCTCTGCGCTGTGCACTGTGCGTCAGACCACTCCGTGTACTGCCCGCAGATACGCCGCCTGCGAAGCCGCCGACACCTCGATCCGATCCGCCAGCCGACACGCAAGCCACTCCGAGGCCAGCACGGGCAACACCTTCCACAGCGGCACCCCCCGTCGGATCATGTCCCAGGACCAGATGAAGCCAAAGCGCGCCACGAAGCGCTTACCGAAGAGGATGCGGGTAATGACTGCTGTCCAGGCTGCTGGCCCGTTGTGCATCCGCACCTCGTCCAGTCCAGTTAAGCTCCTCCAATGGATCAACGGCCCGACCAGGCTGTAGAGCGTCATCGGACACCAGGCGGGGCGAGCCAGAATCCGCAACGGCTCGACGCTATGTGCCATGCGGTGTGCGCTCTGCTCCAGATCGGGTGCCAGCAGCATCACCAGTCCGGGCAGTTTCCGATACCCCGCCGTTTCCCTGGCCAGAATCCCCTGGCGGTGCCAGTCGGCGACGCTTACGCCGTACGAGAGGCAGATGACCACCCTCATGGGCCCTCCGTGCTACTGCGTCCGCTGCCTTCCGCGTGTCCTCGATCTCCAGCAGTTCTCCGTGCAACGCCGCCAGCGTGAGCAGTGCCCCCACCGCCGTTACGCCGATGCGCAAGGGGAAACTCACGAACGCGATCAGGGCAAAGGCCGCCGCCGACGCTACGGCGCACCGCAATTCCCGCGTCCACGGCCGCGCCCGCTTGAGTCGCCAGCCCGTGTGAATGAAGTAGATCAGGACGGCCGCGAAGCCGATCACCCCGACCTCGAAAAAGAGCTGGAGGAACTCGTTGTGGGCCTGAATGAAGGTGAGACCGGCCTTAGCTGGCGGCGTGATAAAGGTCGGCTTCCAGAGGTAAAAGGATCCCGGGGACCAGCCCAGCCAGGGCTTCTGGAGGGCCTTGGCGAGGGTGATGACCCACACGTCGATTCGGGTGCTGGTCCAGGCTGTCAGGGACGGACCCGCAAAATCCGAGAACGCCCCGCGGATGACCACGACGAGACCAGTCAGAATGGCCCCGATCCACGCCGCATGCCACTTCCGCCTCCCAGGAATCATGAGGAAGGCGGCCAGACCGGCCGCCAGCATGCTCGATCGGTGCTGCAGCGCCAGGATGACTGCGGGCGTGGCCACCCAGACGGGCCAGCCGAGTCTGAGATACAGCAGCGGCATGGCCACGGCCAAAAGGCCCCCCAAGAGGGAGTAGTGCGAGGCGAGCCCTTCGACCTCGTGGACGACCTTGGCCGTCATGAAAAAGGGGTCGCGGTATACCAAGCCGGCTGGCGTCGGCCACCCGTAGTTCTCGACAAAGTACTGGCTGAGGGCGACGGCCACGTGGACAGTCAGCGCCGCCGTCAACGCCCACAAAATGATCCCTTTGTGCTCGGGCCACGCATACGTGAGCAGGGCCAGCAGAGCCGTCCCCCACAGCAGGGACTGGAGATTCATCATGCTGAGTCCCTGAAAGCCGTAGGCGAGACCGCTCAGGGCATAGGCGCCGACCAGCCAGGTGACGGCTGGGGAAACTCGCCAGGCCAGTGCCCCGATGGCAAGGCTACCGCCCAAAGCGAACCAGACCGCCATCACGTCCCGGCTGGACTGAACGATGCCCGCAAACTGCGGCCACAGCGGCCGGGAGATCGGGGCCGAGACGAGCAGAAACGCCGTCCCGGCCCCGATCGCGAATTTCCACCCGGACCCTTTCATGAGTTGACCGTACTGCCCGTTCTACTTGTTCCTCAGGGCGCGGTAAAAAATCGTCACCCATCCCGCCGCACCTTGACTGGTCGTGTGCCGGTCGTTCGTCTGATACACAATACTCCCTGCCGCGCCAGGCCGAACCAGATGCGGAAACTCGGTGTACCGCCCCTGGGATGTGACGGTCACAAGGGGTGCCAGCGGGAAGGTCGTCTGCCCGCGCACGAAGGACGCCAGCAGTCGACCGCGCGTGTTGCTGCTGTAGATGAACCCTTCGCTCCCCAGCATGCCCTCCACGGCTGGGCGGGTTGTTCGACTTGCCTCACACCGGAAGAACGCCGGATCGGGGAGGTTGGCGGCTGTCCCCCACGTCTGATCAATGCCTTGGGAGTTACAGAAGCCGTTGGTCACGCCCGAGGCCTCGGTCGAGAGCAGTCCCACAGACACGGAACTCAGGGCGAATCCGGTCGCCACCTCAACCCACACATCGTACACGACGGCCCCGAGCGGGAGGTCGATCCCCGTATCCGTCTCGGCCCCTCGCGAGATGTTGGCATCGAAGTAGAATCGAATCTGCTTTTCCGTCTTCTGCGTGTCGAGGATGACCGTGTGGTCCTTGTCCGTCAGCCCCACCACGCGGGCCACAGCCCCCCGGGCATTCCCGCTATCGGCGTAGACCAGCACGTCCACCGTCGAGGCGCTTGTGGCGAACGTGCACACGCCGTTGCTGTCCGGATTGACCGGATTCGTCTTGGCCGTGCCGTAGTTGGTGTCGGTAAACACCGCGTCCTGCGTCCGAGAGGCCAGGGTGTACACGTGGCACTTGAAGCCGGACGTGACGGACCGCCCCTGCTCGTCGCGGACCTGGAAGAAGTAGTAGCCGGCATCCGCCGGGGCAGTGAGTGCCCACGCGAACGCCACGGCGAAGATCAGCGTCAGGATTCGCTTCATCGTCTCTCCTTTGTGTGCCCGGCACCCATTGCCGCGCGCTCTGACTGGGCTAGGACCCAGCCTCGTCCCCTTGGGCTCCCGTCTCTTTGGTGGACAGGGCCTGAGGTTCGGTCTGGTCGACCAACTCCTCGCCACCCCTAAACCCGCCCCAGGCTGCGATCTGCTCCGTGCCCGGTGCGGCAGCACTTTTCACCTTCTGGCCGGCGGGACCGACGATCCCGCCGTCCCCCTCCTTCAGGGTCTTGGCCTCCTCGCCTTCAAAGTCTGGCATGTATCCCATGTGTCTCCTCCCTGTCCCGCCCTGTGGAGTGGCGGCTGCGCCTACTCCATCAGGGCTACTCCTCGAACGGCATCTCCACGCCATCCGAGGCGACAAAGTCCACATCCACCTCGGCGGCTTTCCGCGCGTTCATGCGGAACCGCACCAGGTTCTGGTACTTGGGAATCCAGTCCCCGATGAGGTGGAACGCGTACAGCTTGTTTCCATCCTTGTCGTGCCCTTTGCCGTCCGGCGCGATCAGATGCAGGTACGCCGCATGCTCCGGACAGTCCAACTCCGCGAACAGCCGACCGGCATACTTGTGCCCCGAGGGGCATCGGCGGATGAAATCGATGCTTTTCATCCCCGAATCCGAGTACTCGGTCGTCCGGAACGCACAGAGCTGCCCCCGGATCGTCCGCGGCTTGCCGTGGCCGTCCCCGTCCGTCATCACGGTCGTCTCCTCGGAGTTGACCGTGGTGACCGTGCCCTTGGCCCCCAGATACAAATCGCCCGAGCGGGGCTCAGTTCCCAGCCAGACCACGTAGTTCGGCGGCATGGTCTTGGCGACGACGGGCGGTCTGATGATGTTCGGCGTCGGACCACCGGCGGCACGCTCGGCCTGGATCTGCTCCAGCATCCGCTCCATGGCCCCCTGCCTTCGGACGATCTCCGCCCAGACATCGGCGTCGACTTGAACCAGTTTCCTATCTGACGGCGGCGGGTCCGCCACCGCCGTTGCCGCTGTGGAAGGTTGCCGCGCTTTCTCCTCCGTTGGCATGTCCTCCTCCTTCAAGTCAGAATTAACCCCTGGAACGACTTTATTCTCATGGAGTTAACTCAGTTTAGATTCGTTCGTGCTGTCCTCAATTCGGCCAGCCCAAAGTCCTTGCTATCGTAAACAAGCTTCCGGAACCCGAGCACCGCCCCCACCATGGCCCCCCACTTCGTGCCATACTGGAAACGCTTCTCCACCAGGAACGGGAACCGCGCCCACGCGAGCGCCATAGCCTGCGCCCCCATGAACTTGTTCCGCGCCCCATAGACCGCCCCCGCCCCCCAGGTGGTCGCGACGGCGACGTTCTCATGCTCATACAGCAGGACGTCGTCGATCGTCCCCATCCCGGCCTTGAACAGGTAGTTGTCCTTGGCGTCGCGCACGTCCGCGTCCCGGTGGAAGTTCTGCCAGGTGCTGTCATTCTTCATGTCGTAGGCACAGTGCGGGTGCATCAGGAGCACGAACACATCCCGCCCGCCCTGCTTGATGCACTTGATCTTGGGACTCTGGGTGTTCGCGGCATGGCGCAGGAAGCTCGCCATGTGCGGCTCGATCAGATCAGCGGCCACGATCGAGGTGGTCGGGCCGGACTTGACCAGCGTGTCCGAGTTCTCGGAATAGATCAGAGTCGGGCTCGACTCGATGGCATCGAAGCCAAGCTGGTCCACCTTCTCCCCCAGCCAGATCGACAACTGCTCCCGCGCCGCCCGCCGGAGATCGTCGGGGCTTCTCTGCTCCGTCATCAGCCCGCTGACCCGGAAGGCCTGGGCGTAGAAGTCGATGGACACGTTGTCACTCTGCGGCGTAATCGCCTCCTCATTCCCCTCAATGTCCACATCGCCCTGTACGCCGGCCCCGGAGAACCGCGGGAAGAGCGGCATCGTGATCCGATCCCCCGGCCCCTTGGTCAGGTCGAGCTTGCTCTGGACGATGTTGTTCTCATCCTTGCCCGTCATGGCGGCGAAAAAGATCTTCTTGCTCGCCTGCCTGATGAACTTGGGATCCCATCGCTTGACCGCGACGGCATCACCCGTCGCGACTGTGGTGTCAGCCATTGAATTCTCCTTCTGCCCGTCCCGGCCGGATTACGCCAGACCGAGAACGCGGGCGTCCTCGATACTCAACGGTTCTGCACTTGGGGTCCCCGGCGATCCCCCACCCCGGACCCCGGACAGGCTCGGGGGAATCGGCCCAGCAGGCGCGGCTGGCTGCCCCGGCGGTTGGGCCGCTGGGGCGTTCGGCTCACTCACCACCAACCCGACCAACTCGGCCTGCTCCCGAACTCCCTGCGCGTAGCGGTCGTACAGATCGTCGTACGTTTCTCGATACCCGGACTGCTGCCGCTGCGTTTGCAGGATGGGCAGGATGCGCTTCTGGACCACTGGACGCTGCTTCGGCTCGAAACGGCCCAAGAACTGGGTTTGGGCGACGTCATCCCGGGTGAGGTAGATCGCCACGTCCCGCTTCCGCAGGGAGGGATGCTTATCCAGCGATTCCTCCGGCAACTTCTCAAAGGCCTCGGCAAGCAGGCCACCGGAGGTCAGAATATCCAGCATCCACTTGCGGGCATTCCCCTCAGCCTCTGTCGGCGCTGGTCCGGACGGAGTTCCAAGGGCAACCCGGAGACGCTTGTTCTCCGCCTCCAACCCTTCGGCCCGCGTCCGCTCCGAATCCGCCCGCTCCTTCTCCCGCTGGGCCCACTCCTTCAGGGTCCCCGGCTCCCCCTCCGTCGGAGTTGCCGGGGCAGCAGGAGCCGCAGCCGCCGGACCTGCTGGCGCTGCGGGGGCGGCCGGTGCCGCCGGAGCGACTGGAGCGGCTGGTGTGGCGGGAGCTGCGTCCTCCCCTTCACCGATGATGATCGTTCCCTCGACCAATCCGAGTTTCTTGACCTCGGCTTGGACCGCTTCTTGCTCTGGGGTCAGTGTCACTGGCTCTTGCGGCATGACGACCTCATGTGTCCGTATCTCGCCCGGACTGCGGCCGCTGATCCGCTCAGCGTAAGCGCCCGCGTGCCCTGCGGAAGGGTCATCACCTGCTCTCGCCCGGTGATCCAGCGTGCCGGCCATTCTCGGCGGCCGTCGCCGACCGATCCGATCGCAAGGAGTCTCGGATCGTGATCGCGTGCACCTCTGCCTCGTTCGGGGGGCAGGAGCAGACGCGGTTGCTACAGCGGTCGCATTGCGCCCCTGCGGCCACCCAGAACCGCACGTCGGGAATATCGCGACCGTCCTTGTCGTCGAGGATGATGCCATCGGACTTGCCCGGCTCCGCTACGAGGACCAGCCTCGTTCGCGCCGCCCGCGACAGTCGGGCGATGGCCGTTTCCACGGCATGACGGATATCGTCGTGGGAGCAGTTGAAGGTATGAATGCATCCGCAGGCGTCCTCGTAGCCCAGCAGCATGCGAAAGGCCACCGCCCCCCCGTCCTTGAGGATGTCCACGGCCTCGGCCACCATCCCGTCCGTAAGATCCAACCGTGCGGCCGACGGCTGCCTGCCGGGGCTGTAGTCATAGGGCAGGATCAGTCCGGCGTGCATGGGCGGCAGGACCGGCTGCTTCCGCCAGTCCTGGCCGAGATCGTGTTCGCTCGGCATCAGCGAATCATAACCGGACCACGGATCAGTCATTTTGCCCGCCTGGCTTTGGAAAACAGGATTGCCCGCTCTTGAGCGAGTGCCCGCTCGGCCCCGAATTTCCTCCGCGTACTCGCCAAGATGCTTGGCGGGTTTTGCTTCATCTCGCTTCCCGCTGCCTGCAACTTGGCCTCACTCGGCATCGGCCCGTAGTCGGACCGGCTCGATCCTTTCGGTCCTCGTCTCGCCATCAGGGACCTCCCATGATGTTCGGTGTCCCGACTGGCCCGGCGCGCGGCACCGTCAGTGCGGCCGGGGTGAAGGGTAGCCCCCCCGGGGGTCCCGGAGGCGCAGGCCTGGGCACGGCCCGCGGAACACTTGGGCGGACCGTGGTGGATGCTCCAGTGGGCGGCTCAGGCTGTGCGGGGATCGGCTGGCTGTCTAACCGACCATCCGCAAGGTCTGCGGCCGTCTCGGGCGAGAGGTCGCCCTTGAGGGCAATGGAAACCTTCGGCTCGGGCGGGGGCGGGGGCTGGCCGGGGGCCCCAGGACCGCCCTGGGCGACGGCCTGCGTGGCCGCGTCCAGGGCCTTGATGATCTCGTCCCGATTCGGCAGCCCGTCGATCATCTTAATCTGTCCCTTCAACAGGGCCGCGTAGGCCGGCAGGAACCACGGCAACTCCTTCATGGGCGGCCCGATCTGCCCGATCAGATTCCCCAGGTTCTGCGCCTGCATTTCCCGGAAGGTCGCGTTGCCAGGCGTCAGATCCATGATGATGTCGTAGAGGCCAGCCGACCGCGTGTTGTTCGCGATCCGGGTCGCCCCCGTCTGCGTCCGGACGACTTCGTTCAGCACGACCGACTTCGTGTCCCCGGTCGGCATCACGAGGCGTATCGTGCGTCGCACCGGGAACTCCAGATGCAGATTGGCATTCAGGAATCGCCCCAGTCGGAGTTGGAAGTTCCGGAAGTTGTCGAACGCCTTGACCTGGACCAGCGCAGACTGGACCGCTCGCGTCCGGATCGCGACCCCGCTCTCCTCCCGGCTCAGCATCCCCATTCGGCCCTTGTCCATGTTGCTGATCCGGTCCACGCTGGCCTCGGCGGCCTGGAACAGCATCATCAGGGCCGTGTCTGGGGGCTTCGCCGTGTGCTCCTTGATCCGTTGCTGACTGATGGCGTTTTGACGGACTTTCGCCCAGTAGCCGGGAGATCCCCACTTCCGCTTCGCCTCCGCCTCGTTCTCGAACGCGTTCTCCTCGTACAACCCGCCGGAGCGCGCCGTCTTGAGGTAGTTTTCGACCATCATCGTCCAGCGCTTGTTCACCTCATCCTGCGGACTTACCAAGGACTCGACCAGGCCCATGATGTAGCCATCGGTGTCCGAGGCCTTCCAGAGATGCAGGGGAAAGTAGGGTGTCCCGAAGGCATCCTGCCCGTCGAACGGCGACCACCATTGCGCCAGCGTCCGCCGCCCGACGATCAAAAGGCCCCGGATCGCCTTCTCGGCCACAATCTTCCGCTGGGCGCGTCCCGTCAGGAGAAGTTGATCGGCCAGTGCCCGCAACTCTTTGTTGTCGCCCTCCGGAACCTCCCGCTCCACGAGGCCCTGCGGACCCTGGATCGTCAGGTACTCCCGCTTCCGCATCGTCCGGTAGTAGAACTGGATCGTGCGGATCTTCTTCTCCTTCGTATCGAAGAGGGTCTTCCGCATCCGGCCATCGAGATAGCGGGTCACGCCGATGCGCTCGCCGATATCCGCTTCCTCGATCAGGGGGTCGTGACAAAGGCTCGCATACTCGCCGTTGATCTCGACCGACCAGTTTGGAAAGAGTTCGGACAGCCGGTCGGGACTGGCCATGACGGACAAGGCCATCCAGTGTGCGTCCGTCATATCGGGCTTGCGGCTGGTCAGATCCCACCGGAACTCGGACCAGTCCCGCGCCTCGACATGGATCAACGGCGCCCCGCCCTCGGGATCGGCCACGAGGTCACAGGCCACGCCGGCATACCCCCCGATAATGCCCTCCTCGAACGCCCGGCTTTCCTCCACCGCCAGCGTGTTCTGGTCCCGCTTGTACTTGAGCAGGGCCGTGCGGATCTGGGCCTCCTCCTCATCGGACCCCTCCCGCGGCTTGGCGACCCAGTCCTCGCGATTCCGTCGCTCCTCGCCCGACAGGATGTCGATCTTTGGCCGGATCTCGTTGAACGTCATCACGGGCCGGGGATCGTCCGAGGACTCCATCTTGGACCGCACCGTCGGATCCCACTGGTCCCCGTTGTAATACTTGAACATCTTCTTGGCGCGTTCCCGCAGCTCCTTGCCCTTCCCGTTCTCCCACTCGTAGATGAGTCCGATCGCCCACGAAGCACGATCATCCGGCACGCGAAGGTCCTGCTGCTCCTCCACGGCACCAGCCGGCTGCCTGGATTCGTAGGAAACGTCCTGCTCGAGAACCTGCGTGTCGGCCACTGCGTTGCTCCAGGAGCCCAAAACAGAAAGCCCAGCAACCGCCCGTAGCTACGGTTCCTGGGCCTCTGTTTCCTTGCGGACCGTCCGGTGATCAGCCGAACGGTTGGGTCGTTCAGTTGTCGAATCGCCGACTGCCTACTTCCCCTTCCCGCCCTTCATCATGGGCATCGGCTTCATCCCGGAGGCCATGCCCTTTCCATACTCCATCGGCATCTTCTCCCCCTTGGCGTATGCCGACTTTTTGCTCCCCTTCATGCCCTTGTGCGCCATGGTGTCTCCCCTAGTTTCGTATCCCCGTCCCAACGGCCCCCTCGGCGACCAACAGATCGTAGGCGGCCTGGACCAGATCGGCCACCGCCGCAGACAGTTTCGCGTCAATGCCCGCGTGCCTGACCGCGACATCCTCCAGCGGCAGGGCGAGCATCCGAACCACGGCCGCCGTCACCGCCCCGTCCGCATCCACCGTTCCCACGGCGTACCCGATGTGCAGAACCGGTTTCGGCTGCAAGCTGAGATGGAGGTCGATGACCGCGACATCCGCCCCGACCACCCTGGCCTCCGGTGTCGCCAGCCGGAGAGCCTCCTGGAGTCCCCTCTTGGCCATCGGTTACCGTGCCAGGGACGCCGCCAGGGCATCCTTGCGCTGCTGGAAGGTCCGCTCGGCCTCAGCCAACGCCTTCTCTCGGATCGCCACCGCTTTCTCCCGTTCGGCGAGCGAGAGCGTGGTACTCCCGGCATCCTCGAGAGCCTTGGCCACAGTGGCAGTGGCCACTTCCGCATCGCGCATCAGTTGCCGCGCCTGTCCCTGTGCGGCTGCCACGAGCCGGCTGGCATCCCCTTGCGCGGCGACCACGAGAGCCCGGGACTCCGCCCGGACGGTCTCGGCCTCTGCATTGGCCCGTCCCAGAATGCCTCCAGCGACCTGCTCGGCGATCTCCGTCGCCTTGAGACGGATGCTGTCGGCATCGGACCGGGCTTGCCCGAGCATCCGCTCCCGCTCGGCCTCCGCCTCAGCCAGAATCCCCGCCTTCTCCTGCTGGAGCCTGGCCAGTTCCGCCTTCTCGGCATCGATGTCCATGAACCTTCGGAGGTTCGCCCGCTGCTGTACCAGATCCGCGACTTCGGCCTCTAGGGCGGCGTGGCCGTCCATCTGCCGCTGCATCTCGTCGTAGAACTTCCGCACCGTCGGTCCCATTAGGTGCCTCCCCTCATGGCGCGATACTCTTCCCGCCACTCGTCGGCGTAACTGCAATTCGCGGTTTCCTTGAACCAGGGGCCTCCGTTGGTCCAATGGAGCATCTTCGGACTTATGGTAGAATCTTGTCCGTTTTCGTCAACAAGATTATTCCACGCCAGCGGCAGGGACCCGATGTCCTCGTCCTTCAGCCAGAGGAAGCGGTGCAGTTCCAGGCCCGAGGCGCTGTGCACGTAGCCCGGCGAGAGTGCCCGGCAGCGCTCGGTGTTGAAGACGATGACCGAGGACCAGTTTTTGCGCGGGTAGCGCGTCTGGACCTGGCCCAGAAACTTCGTGTCGCCCCTCGGGACGTAGTCGTGCTGGCAGACCCAGACGGCCTCCGGGGGGCAAACGCGGGAATGCCCGCCGTAGACGGCTTGCAGCTCGGCGAGGTCTACCCGACAGAGCATGTCGCAATCCAGAAAGAGCGCGATCCCCTGATAGCCGCAGAGATACGGGACCAGGAACCGCGTCATCGAGAACTCCGTGGATTCCGTCGGGCCCCGCTCGCGCGTGTAGATCCCGGCCGCTCGGAGTGCGGGCTGGACCAGGGGCGTGATGGCGATCGGAATCGAGGCCCGGCGAAGAATGGAGTGGCTGAGGACGTGATACGCGATCGGCTCTCGGCTATCGAACCCTACGAAGACCCGAAACATCTCAGACATAGGCCACGCACCCTTCACGGTGTCCACCCGAGGAGGTTCTTCCACTGCTGGACGGACTGGTCGATATGCCCTTCCCGCTCAGCCCACTCCCGGGCCTCGTGACCACGGGTCGCCCGATACTCGACATCGGTCAGGAGCCGCTTCAACTCGTCGTAGTCCTGCCCGTCCGCAGTCGGAAGCCCAAGCCATGAGGCCGTGAGGCGTTTGTTGTTGCTCTTCATCGTCCCCCAGCGACCAGGATGGGGGGGAAGCAGGGCGATATCGCACTCTAGGACATCCCTCTCGAATGTGGGGAGCGACCACGCCCGGTACTCGATCAGATCTCCCAATCCGAGATCGCGGCTTTCGGACTGCGGGCCGTCGCCGTTGTCGATGACGCGGAGTCGGAATGGCACTCGGTTCGCACGGAGCCTCGTCACAGACAGAGCACCGGAAGCCAAACAAATCTCCCGGTTCGCGTTCTGCCCGTACCAGACCAACGTAGGGAGAGCAACTGGCCCATGCGCCTTGACGGTCATCGGCGGAGGCATTCGGTCTTCAATCACCGTAGATTTGATGCCCCAGTCCTCCTCAAGCCCCGCCTGGAGACCCCGGTTGCTGACCACGAAGGCATTCATGTGGCTGGCAAATCCTCGAAAGTACTCATCGCTGGCCAGGCACCAGTCTGGATCGCAGAAGTCGCAGATCAAGCGTCCCACCTGAGACTTCAGGACCCCCAGGGTCTCCGGGTGGAGAATTTTCATCTTCGGCTTCTGCAGCACCAGCACATCCGGCCGGATGCCTGACTGGTACCGCAGCGACTCCCACAGTTTCGCGCAGGCCACGTCGGGATGGTTCCAGGCCTCCACGACATGCCAGGCCCGAATGCGGCTGCTGGCGATATCCCGCGTCCATCGGGCGAGAAACTGGACCGTCATCAAGCCTTTCTCCAGTAAATTGCCCGCCCGTCGATCCAGTTCATTTTTTCAGTGATTCCCTGCTCCGCTCGGTAATCGTCCACCGCCTTCTTGGCCTGGAGAACCTTTCCCGGATCCCCGTAGTCATCGGAAATCAGATAGCCGCCCGGCGAGAGGTGAGGATACAGATGCCGAAGGCCCAAGATCGTGGACTCGTACATGTCCCCGTCCAGCCGCACCAGACTCCATTGGCGCCCCCGCAGACCTGGCAGCGTGTCCCGAAACCACCCCGGCACAAATTCCACCCGGTCATCCAGGAGCCCGAACCGGCTGAAGTTCGTGGTGACGGCCTGCTGATCGACGCAGAGTTCCGACCGCAGGTAATGGGCGTCGCCTGCATCCGTGGGGTAGGTGGCAACGTCCGGGCGTGGCAATCCCTGGAATGAATCGGCGACGATGACACGTCGCGTGTCATCCCCAAGGACTCTCAGGACTCCGCGCATGAAGATACAGGCGCCCCCCCTCCACACGCCCGCCTCGATCAGATCCCCAGGAATCGCTTCCTGGATGATGGACTCGATTTGCTCCTGCAAACTGTCCAGCCGTCGCTGCCCAACAAGGGTGAAGGCATAGGGCAGTTTGCGCGGCGCGAGTGGCCATCCATCCAGCAGAAGAGATCGCGTGGCCTCATCCTCGGCGAACAACGTCCCCATGAGAACGTGCTTCAACAGTTCGAGGTAGTCGCCTCCCGCTCCGTTCGTGCTCCGGCCGATGGGGCGTGGGGAATTCATCACGCCACCTGCACCGTCGCAACGCTTGTTCGGAGCGCCCGCTTCGACACGGCCTGCCCCTGCTTCGGCCCGACGACGACGTGCAGTTCCGTGAACCGCTTGTCCGGTCCTCCATTGGGGGGAGCGGGACCGATCGGGAGCTCCATCACGCTCCCGACCGTGAAGAACTTCTTCAGCCGCTTCGTCCACCAGGCCTTGTCCTTCTGGATCAGATGCGTGTTTTGGCCGTTGGCGTACTTTTTCTGCGCCGGTCCCGTATCGATGATGAAGTACCCGACCTGCAAGACGCACCGCTTGAGATCGTCTAACACGTACAGGAGCTTGTCGGGTTCAACATGCTCAAGAACTTGCAGACAAGCCACGATGTCCGCCGGCTTCGGGGACTCTTCCTTGCCGGGGATCGCGGGATCATACTCCGCGATCTGCCAAGGAATCCCCTTGCCAAGAAGGCACTTGCCCGCTCCGTAATCCAAGATACTTTTCGTCTTCAGTGCCTCCGCCAATTTCAACACCGTCTGCACATGCCGCTGCGCCCCGACGCCGTAGGCCAGATTCTCCTGGTGCAGTTGGGCATTCAGCTTCCGGTACTCCTCGCTGATAAGTTCCGGCTTGCTAAACCCGATGACCGGCTTCCCCTTGCCGACGGGCTTCGGCACGTACCGCTTGGCCATCTCCTGCACGAGACCTTCGCCGTAGAACCGGGCAACGACATCCGGCATCTGATCCAACTCATGGAACGTCTGCCGGGCCGCCTCGAGAAACGCCGGGTTCGTGTAGTAGGTCTTGCCCTCGTACTCGCAGGTGAACTGCTCCTTCGCCTGATTGGGATGCTCCGCCGCATGCAGTCCAGAGGCCCCCGCCCCGCCGTCCATACCAAAAATGTGCTGCTGCGTGAAGCCGAGGAACCGAGCGATCGTCATAGCCCGCAGCCCGGCCGAGCACCCGCCGGTTAACGCCCATTCCCCATGCGGGAGCGTCCGTATCGCATCCCCCTTGCTATCGAACACATGCCACAGCTTCACGTGCTTTCGGAACACCTCCGGCGGCAGTCCCGCCTCCAGATGATCGAGCAATTTTGGGTGACACGTGCTGGCGATCAAATACTCCACCTCCGGATGCGGCGGCCCCATGAGCAGCACTTTGTGTGCCCGGGGATCGACATCCGAGTGCATCGTCGGTATCACGCCCCTCTCAATGAGAAACTTGTGGGCACCCGAGCAGGTGATGATGTACTTGAAGCCTCGAATCTGCTCCCACGTGTCGTTCAGCGAGGGACCGAAACACACCACCGCAATGGGGTCAGGACGCTTCTCTTGGTGCGCTTCGATCCGGCCCTTGATCCTGGCGGTGTTGGCTTTTATCTGGAGGTCGCGAATCCATAAACTGATACAATACTGGACCTCCTGCTTCGCGTTCGGATCGAGTGTCCTGATCTCGCCCACCTACCCAATCCGGTACGCCCGGATGTATCCGCCCCGGACGCTCAGCGAATCCCCCGCGACGCTGCCCTTCCCCATGATCTGCACCGTGCCCGCCGTGCTGACCGCCAGCATCCCCTCGAAGTGCATGAAGCGTAAGGCGTTGATGTTCAGGACGGACGCCGAGACGACCGCAGTATTCGCGGCCGCGATCGCGCTGAGGGCGACGCGACCCCAGGCATACGTCGCTGCGGCGCCGATGGCCCCGGCCTGCTGAACCAGCACTGCCACCGCCATTTCCACGTAACTGCCGCCAGCCCCCAACGCGGGCGTGGAAATGCCGAAGGCACACCCGCCGCTGGTCGCTTTCTCGAAGGCCACGGCCCCGTCGATCTTGTAGATCGCATCGCCGCCGGCCACCGAGACACTGAGACTGGCGATATCCACGAGGGTCCCAGCCGAGATGACCGACACCACGTTCCCGCGGGACCGGATCTGAGGAACGACCTGCCCCGTGGCCGAGAGGAATGTCGAGACCACGGAGTTCAGCCGGGCGTCCACGGAGGTCGCGGCCGCCGACGCGGCGGCCGCATGGGCATCGGCCGACGTGGCGGCTGCCGAGGCCGTCGAGGCATGGACCTCCACCGAGGTGACATTCCCCGAGACCGTACTGACTTGACTAGAGAGGGCGGAGACGGCTTGACTGAGGACCGACACCGCTTGGCTGACCACGCTCACCGCTTGCGACAGGGTCGAAACCTGCTGACTCAGGACGGAGACGGCTTGGCTGACGACGTTTATCGCCGACGCCGCCTGGGCGCTCACGGCCGAGAGTTCCGTACTGGTCACGCTCCCGCTGCCCGGCGGCTGGGAGGACAGGACGGACACCTGCTGCGAGAGCACCGAAATCTGCTGCGAGAGGACGGAGATCGCCGCCGAGAGGGCATCCACCCGAGCGTCTGAGCTGACGTAGCCAGCACTCACCGCCGACACGGTCTGGCTGAGTCCCTTGACCCACGCCGACACGATTGAGAATTGGTGGCTGATTCCTGGCATTGCTCTTCCGCGCTGCGCTATGCGCGCTGTGCGCCGCGCCTCAGGCGATTTGGAACAGCTTGATAAACGAGCTCGGCTGGATGTGAATGGCCCCTACGGTCGTGCTGCCAGCCGCCAGGATATGAATGGTCCCGCCCGCACTGGCTTTCATCAACGCGTAGTACCCCGCCAGCATTACATCGGCCGAATTCCCGCCCGCGGCGGAGTACAGCGTGGATCCCGAAGCGGAATCCCCCGTAAACATCACCTGCTCGGACTGTGTCGAGAGGAATCCGCCCCCCTGGGCGTTCGCGGAGACCCACCCTTTGATCTGCCCGGCGATCCGGGTCATTGCGGGGAAGTTCAGGCCCAGGCGGATGGGCGCGGCATTCGCCGATAGCGTGTACAGGAGCGTTGCGTACATTTCGTAGGTCCCGCCGGCACTGACGGACAGACTCAGGGCGCTGACCGTGGTCAATGTGGCCGTCGAAATGGTCTGGATCCCGCCCACGACGTTGATCGTGGGTGCCTGGAGGGTCGAAACCTTGTTGGAAAGCACCGACACCGCCTGCGAGAGAACGCTGACGGCCTGGGAGAGCACTGAAACGGCTTGACTCAGCACTGAGGCGGCCTGCGAGACCGTATTCACCCGCGTGTCGACCGAGGTCACGGCCACCGACACGACCGACACCTGACTCGACAAGGCAGAGACTTGCTGGGAAAGGGCTGAATGCGCCTGACTGAGGACCGAATGCGCCTGACTGAGGACGGAGACGGCCTGCGAGAGCACGCTCACCTGCTGAGATACGGTGTTGACTCTGGTATCGACGGACGTCACCGCCACCGAGACCACTGAAACCTGAGTGGATAACGCCGAGACCTGCTGCGAGAGTGCGGAATGCCCCTGACTGAGGACGGAGACGGCCTGCGAGAGGACCGAGTGTGCCTGACTCAGCACGGAGACTTGTTGCGACACGGTATTGACCCGGGTGTCCACAGACGTGACGGCGACCGACACGACCGACACCTGGGTGGAAAGCGCTGACACTTGCTGGCTGAGGGCGGAGTGGCCCTGTGACAGGACCGAGACCGCTTGGGAAAGGACCGAGTGCGCTTGACTGAGGACAGACACCTGTTGAGACACGGTGTCGAGCCTGGCATCCACCGAGGTAGCCGCTGCCGAAGCGGCAGCGGCGTGCGCATCGGCACTGGTCGCGGCCGCCGAGGCCACGGCGGCGTGGGCATCCGCCGCACTGGCCGCAGTGCTGACGACGGACAGCCCCTGCGAGAGCACGGAAATCGCCTGGCTCAGGACGCTGATATGCTGCGAGGTCACGTCCGCAGACGCGGCTCCTCCCGCGGTGATCGAGACCCACTTCCAGTCGTAATCCGTGGCCCCAGACTTCATCAGATAGGTCGACGCCCCGCCGCCTGCGAGCGTACTCATGCGTTGCGAGAGGACTGAATGTGCCTGGGAGAGCACCGACACCGCCTGCGACAGCACGGAGTGGGCTTGCGAAAGGACGGACACCTGCTGCGAAACCGCATCCACGCGGGCATCGACCGAGGTGACCGCCACGGAGACGACGGAGACTTGCGAGGAGAGTGCCGACACCTGCTGGCTCAAGGCCGAATGGCTCTGGGAGAGGACCGAAATCGCTTGGGAGAAAACGGAAAGGTGTTGGGACGTCACATCCGCCGAAGCCGCCCCGCCGGTCGTAATCGAGACCCACTTCCAATCGAAGTCGGTCGCCCCCGATTTCATGAGGTAGGTCGAAGCGCCCCCGCCGGCCAAGGTACTGAACCGCTGAGAATGCACTGAGACCGTCTGCGAGAGGACCGACACGGCCTGGGACAAGGCCGAGTGGGCCTGGGAAAGCACACTGACTTGCTGCGAAATGACCGAGATGGCCTGGCTGAGAACGTTGTCGGCGGATGCTCGGTTGCTGATCTCGTTTGAGAGCGCTTGGGAGACGACCGAAATGCCCTGCGACAATACCGAGACCTGCTGCGAGAGGACCGACACGGCCTGGCTCAAGGCAGAGAACTGCTGACTCGTGACGCTGCCCCCACCGCCCCCGCCGACGCTGACCGTCGCCAGATCGCCCGTCACCGAGACCGCGACCCCCGCCCCGACAAAATTGATCTTGTCGAAGGCTCCGAGCGGCGTCCCCTCGTCTTGCACCGTCGGCTTGCCTGGGGTGATCTCTGCGGTCATTCATGGTCCTCGTTCGTCGCTAGGCTCCGTCAGATCACGGGCACCACGCCGCCGGCCCGGCCAGCAATGCCGGATGCGCCTTCGCCGCCGCCCCCGCCGCCGCTTCTTTGAATGTGGCAACACAGCACTCGCCACTCGGACCCGTCCAGTCTGCCGTGTCAGACGCCGTGCTGGCCACGATTTTATACTGGGCGTTATAACACTGACCTCCGGCGTTATTTTCGTTCTCGCCAATCTCTGTGTAGCCACCGGCCGTGTCAGGACTGAGGGTACTTGTCGCACCCTGGTGAGTATATATACCGAAGATAATTTCGTTAGCCTGCGAAAGTACCCCGGTCGCAACCGAAGTGCCAGCACTCGAATTCGCTGCCGTTTTATCCAGCGCCCCCGATGTGGCAGCCCCGCTCACTTCGCTGACTGTGAAGTCAATGTCTGCGCTGCTACCATCTGGATTAACTGTAACCTTGATGGTGCCGCCGGGGTGATTCTCCTTATAGAAGATAGCTACTTGGCCTTGCTGGGCCTGATTGCTAGTATCAATGGCCTCAGTATATGTCTGCGAAGCGTCGTCGGTGACGACCCACGTACCAGGCGTTCCGTTTGCAAACCAGGTTGAGACGCATACCACCACCAAGTCGCCCGCGTCCACCGCCTGGCCAGTGGTTTGTTGGAGACTGTCCACGCCCGCTGAACGGGCCTGCACAGTTTGCTGGTCATACGCGAGGGCCATCTACCGCGTCTCCGAATCTAGTCCGATGCGCTTGGAGAGATTATGTTGATATCGCACCCTGGCTAACGTGCCTGCGGGAAATGGGATTTCTCCGGCAGGACTGATAAAACCAACGCCTACGAACGGGAAATTACCGTCCTTGCCTCGCGCCCCGCCTACAATCGTGGCAAGAGTCTCGTACCCCCAGGTCACACCCGCATCAGTACTGAGCCATATACTCACCGTGATTCGCAGATCGGGGTCGTCAAAATCAATCACATTCGGATTCAGGCGCACCCGAAACTCCCGCAGACCTTCGATCAGGACTGGTGCGGTTTCGAGCGGGACATCCGGAGCAACGCGTGTCCGGCCTATCAGGGTAGCCATGGCACAATCCTCAGATTCGTCGGCAATGCCGGGATGCCGCCTTCAACGACGAGTTGCCTGATCGCTGGAGTAGCGAGTGTCGTGCGCGTGGGCATGGAACCTCTATGGCGCCAGGATAATCGTCAGATTCGTGGCGCCGCCCTGGGGCCGATCCGGCGTCCCGCACCCTTCGGGGGGGGCAGTCGTCGTGTCGCCGAAGGCATTAAAGGCAACGACCCGGTAGCAATAGCGCGTCCCGAGGGCCAGGCCCGCCTGATTGAACGCCGTGACGCCCGACGCCACGGTGCCCTGGCTCACCCAGGGCGCAGTGTCCGGCCCGTCCCGCCGCTCGACCCGGTAGCCGTCTTCCCCCGTCGCCCCGTCGGTCCAGCTCAGGGTCGCCTGGAGGGCGAAGCTGGCAGCGGGCAGCAGGAAGCTGGCAGCCAGCAGAACGCCGAGGATGATCCTTGCTCGTCTCATGGCACCTCCGCAGTTGTACAGGCCTCGTTGCTCGGGGCCGACTGGAGCCCCGCGGGATCCCGGGTGAATGCCCGGTAACAATACTGGCGGCCGGTGATGACCGCCCCGTCGGTCCAGGTCAGGGCCGCGATGTCCCGGACGCGCTCCTGATAGGCTCCGGGCGGCTCGCTCCGCTCCACGAGGTAGGTTGGATTGGCCAGCGGACTGCCGTCGGTGTAGGCCGTGGCCGCATTCCACAGGACCGTGACCGGCTGCCCGGCCACGGGATCGGCGAGGAACGAGATCCCCAGCCCCGTCGCGCCACCGGACGGTCTGGCCCCCGCGCTGACGGTGACCGTCACCGTGATCGGGACCACGTCCGGGCCCGCGGTCAGGGTGATCGTCTCCTGGTACGTGCCGGCGGCGAGGCCCGCCATCGTCGCGTTCGGCGTGACCGTGATCGAGCCGGCTCCGGTCCGCTGCCAGCCGCCTTGGCCCGCCGGGCAGCTCGCCCCGCTGCCGCCGGGCATGCTGGTGTCCGCCCACGGCATGCCGTCGCAAATCTTCCACGCCTGGGCCGGGGCGACCGTGACCTGCACCGTCTGGGCGGGCGGGTTGGGCCCGCCGACCGTGCGGGCGAAGGTCACGCTCGCTGGCGAGACCGTGGGGGCGGCCGCCTCGGAGAGAGGGCCGACCATGAGAGGAAGGAGGATCGCGGCGCCCGCCAGAGCGGCCTTCCGCCAGCCATGCTTCTGGACCTGATGCCGCGCCGTGGATCGGATGGACGGCCACGGCGATGCGCAGACGTTGCAAAACACGGCGGGCCGGTCCGCGAGCTGGGAGAGCCGCCCCGCTGCAATCGGCACTCTTCCCTCTGCGGGCTGCACCCTGTGCGCCTGGCGCTCCGTGCGCGGCGCCCTGCGCGTCAATTTCCCATCCACGCCCGGTCCCCCGCAGCTCCACCGGCATAGGACCCGAGCAGTTTCCCCATCCAATCCGGGGCGGGCCCGATTTTCGGCTTCGGCTTCCACGGGCCCGCGCGGTCATACGCCTCCAAGGTACACAGATACGCCATGACGCGATCGTCTTTGAGCCCGATGTCAGCGGCCATCCGGCCATCGGGATGCTTGACGAAGTTCAGCAACTCCAGCCAGAACTCCCGCACAGGCGACTTCAGTTGCCGCTCCTCGACGACCTCGCGCGCTTTGCCCACGGTCCGGCTCTTGTTCGTCCGGGTCATCGGCAACCCGTACCGCTTCACGACCGGATCCCCGATCTGCTGCTCCTTCCGCTGGAGGTACAGGTTCACGTAGCCGAGGTTTTCCAGCGCGTCGCACGCTGATCGCCCCGCTGCCGACGGCTCGACCTCCGGGCAGATCAGGGCGTCGTTGTACCACCATCCGACCATGGCCTGTTCCTTCGCGAACCGCCGCGGGACAAAATGCCCGTGGATCTCGGCCACGATATTGCCGGTCAGCCGGGACTGGACGTAGGCGCAGGAGGGATCCCCCTCGTCCAACCCCTCCGCGGAGTCGGACCCCATCACATACTGCTCTTCGTCGGGCGGCTTGGGCGGCTCCCAGACGCGGATCGGCCCATTCGCGGTCTTGTCTGGGACAATCTTCCCGCGCTCGTCCCGCTTCAGCGTGCAGCAGTAGAGCGGCTCCCGCACCCACTCCTCCAGCGCTTTGTAGATCGCTTCGGTGTCGAAGATGGACGTGGCCCGCCCGATCGGCACCCGCTCCCCGTCCAGGTACCGGGCCGCCCAATCTCCCTTGAGCTTGAACTGCGTCGCGATGGCCTGGTAGTAGCCAGGAGGCAGGTTGTGGGCGTTCTCCCGGCGCCCGATGCGGAAGTGGGCGGAACTCTCCGTCTCCCGCTCTGGCAGCGGGAACTCTTTGTCCACCCAGTGGCCGGGGGTCGGCGGGTTGAAGACGAGGACGAGGTGATAGCGTGTCCGGACGCGGCGGCTGGCCCCGCACGCAGGGCAGTCGGTGTACTCCATGTCGGGATCCGTCGGGATCAGTCCGGTCGGCAGCAGCCGCCGACAGACCTCGCACGCCCACGGGATTCCCGACTGCCGCAGGCGCATGCCCAGTCCGGTGAACACGTCCTCCTTGAGCCCGCCGGACTCTTGGTAGGTCCCCGTCACCTCTTCAAGGACTGCTCCCGCGTACTCCCCACCCATGAACTTATCAATGTCCTCCGGACGCTCGGCACTCCGAAACCGCACCTCGCCTTTCAGGGATCTCCCCATGAACCGGCAATCGAGGAAGAAGGTCTCGGTGGCCTCGCTCCAGCGGCCGGCCGAGCCGTCGGGGAACCACTGCATCCACGTGGGCACGGTGTTATCGCGGAGCATGCGGTAGGTGCGGCGGATGACGATCCAGATCGCCCCCGGGGCCTCGGCCGTATGGGCGGCGATATACTGGCTGAAGATGCTGGACTTGCCCGTGCCGACGGGTCCCTCGACGCCAATGACCCGCTTCCGGCACTGGAGAATGCGCTGGGCGGTCGGACCGGGCCGGTTGGTCGCCCACTTACTCGAAGCGGCCTGCGTCAGGAGCATCCTTCGGCCATCCACGGCCACCAGCCGAGTCCGCGAGCTCCGTGGCTCCAGCAGGTCTCGGCGAATTGCGGGAGCCTATCGCGGGGGATCGCTGTCTGTACTGGGTTCAATCGCCTCTCCAAAATACACCAACTGAATGTTCCCGCCCGCTTGCACGTTCAGGATGGGCCGGGCATCGGACTCCTCCGGACGCTCCCGGCGCCCCTGCGGAGTCCGTAAGCCTTCCAGGTCCAAGAAGCGGTCCACGTACTGGAGCCGCGTTCGATGGTCCGCGAAGGCCTTCTCGTCGGTGATGCTGCCCTCGTGCTTCGCCACCTCGACGTAGTCGGCCCCAAGCCCCGCGACCATCTGCTTCGCCACCGCGCCGCTGGTGTAGCCGTGCTCTTCGCAGAGACGGAGAAAGGCCATTTTGAAGAGCTCGTGGCGCACCGCCTGCTTGGCCCCGCGCGCCGAGTAGCCGAGACGCCGGAAGGCCTCCTCGGGAGGCACACCCAGTTTCGTCGCGGCCGCCGCCAATTCCGCCATCTCGGCAGTCATGGGGCCCCCCCCCGCCGCCCGTGCCGCCCCGGCCTCCTTCCGCGTGAACGCGGGATTGCTCGGCCAGGGGGCATCGGCGGGGGCCAGGGCGTCCTTCGGGAGATCGGTCATGGGGTCCCTCCTGCCTCCCATTCCGGCCAGGCCCGAGCCAGCCGCTTGGCGGTCCCGATGCGGGTGAACCGGGCGTCACCGCGTGGGCGCCCGCGGGTAGAGACGTCCTGCATGTCCGCGCGGCGGAAGAGCGGGACCTCCGTGCGGCCGACCGTCTTCGGATGGCCCCTCATGACCCGCACCCGCCCACGGCGCTGAAGGTGCGGCCAAAGAAAATTTTTCCCGTGGTCGCGCTGACGCAGAGGAGTCGTATGCCGGTCTCGACGGGCGGACTGGCGCTGGCCACGCTGATGGTGAGCTGCGAGCCGCTGCCAATGATGAGGGTGTCGGCGAGGTCCGTCTGGAGCAAAACGATGTTGCCGGAGCCAGTCCCGTTCCGGGCCTGGAGACTGCCCCCGCTGGCAATTCGGAAACTTCCTGCGCTGGCCGGGTCATTCCCGACCGCCACCGCGGTCCCGAAGTACGCGTTCGCCGGACGCAGCCCCGCGATGTTCCCGATATTCTCGGTGTTATCGGCCGTGGTCACGAGGTCGCCGCTCTGGTCGATCTCCCACTGGCTCGTGCCCCCAACGGCGAACCCGAGCCGCCCGGCCGCCGGCAGGAACAGCCCCTCCTGCGCCAACAGGGCCGAGCCGCCCGTGATCCGCACGTAGGCTAGGATCAGCCTGGAGGCCGCCACCGACACCTGCGAGGCCACCTCCCGCGCCCCCAGGCCCGCCAGGAACGCGACCGCCAGCAGTCCCACGACGTGCCACGCCCGCACCGGTTTCACGTGGAACCCTCCCTATCGAAGGATTTGCAGGGCAAGCCGAATTGCCGGACCCACCGGCAGACCCAGCTTCCGATGAGTCCAGAACAGTCGTGGGATGTCGAGCAGTCTCCCGATCCAGGACCGGCGACGTAAGTCACTCTGCATCAGATCGCCTTCCCAAACACCCAGTAGCGGACGGTGGCGTTCCCGGTGACCCGAATCATGGTCATCTGTCGACAGAGCGTTGGCCCGGCCAGACGGAGCTTATCCCCGACATCGAACAACATGTCGGTCGTCGTGGCCGCCACCCCATCCGGACTCAGCCGGACCTGATCCGTCTCCACCCCGAGCAGCACTTCCATATCCCCGCCCATGGCTTTGTCGAGGTCGCTGGCAGGAATGCCGATGGCGGCGTTCCCCACGGTGAGGCTCCCCTTCGCGACCAGGATCAGCGGGTGCCCGATCAGGATTTCATACGGCATAGGGCTCTCCTACGTCACATCCCCCACCCGTTGCGGGTCAGGACAGACAGGACTCCACACGGGCGCACCTTGCTCAATCCGTAGGCAGATGTCAAGCGGGTGTGTTGGAATCGGTCATGTCATTTCAGACACTGTGATGCAATTTCGGACACTGGAGACCGGTGAGGCGCAGATTGGTGACGTTTCGTGCAGGAATTTCAGGCAGTGGGAGTCCCAAGCGGTGTGGGAACCGCTTTTCGCGCCGTCGCGCTAGGCCGGGGAGAGGGTTCTATTGAGAGAAATCCCTTGACACCGTGAAGCCTGGGGTTCTATCGTTCCCCCTAGAAATCCCCCAATTTCCGAATGGGGGGGTGGTATGGCGTGAGGGGTGCGTCCCCTCCCCGAAGTGGGTTCCAGCCATGGAAGAGAACGGCATCCTCCAGTTGACCCGGGATGACATTGCGCGGCGCCTTGAGCGGGGCGCACAGCGCCGACTGCATATCTCCGCCCGCGACCTGGTCCAGGCCTACCGCTCGGGGCGCCTGGAAGACCCCGGTGCGGTCGCGGATCTCCTCGCGCTCGCCAGCCTGCTCGCCGAGAGCGATCCGCTCTTTGTCCCTGCCTGAACGCGACGCCCTCCTTGCGGAAGCCCGTAGGCTCACGGAGGCCTACAAGGCTGGCGGTTCGGCCGCCGCCGATGCCTTCCGGGATCTCACCAGCCTGCTCGTGCACCGCACCATCCTGAGACCGGAAGGCGGCGTTCGCCTGATCTCTGGCCCACGGGGGCAGGCGGATCTGGTGCTCGGGAGGATGGGAAGTGGATCCGAATGCGGATGGAGATTCTGCAACCTGCGCTGGCTGCATGCTCATCATCGTCCTCCTTCTCGCCCCGAAGATTCCTCCGTCTCAGTCCAGTCGGGTCGGCACAAGTCGGCCAGCGTTTGATCCATCATAGTCTGCCTCCACAAGTTTTTCGATGGCCTCCCGTAAGTGCTGACCATCCACCTTCAAATACCGTCTCGTCGTCCGGAAATCCCGGTGCCTCGCCAGTTGCATCAGCACTGGCCCCGAGACATGCGGGGCCAGTCTGGAGATGAACGTATCCCGCAGGCAGTGGAACGTCACGTCAAGGTTGACTGACCGGGCCTTTCGGGCAAACACCCGGGAGAAGTCGGCCCGCAGTGTTGGAAACAGCGTCGAACCGTCCTTTGGGAGACGGGCGAGGAGGTCCCAGGACACGCGATTGAGGTGAATCACCTCCCGCTGGCCGCTTTTGGGGGCCGTGACGGTCAGTGCCCTGGCCTCCCAGTCCACGTCCCGCCAGGCCTGGGCCGTGATCTCTCCCAGCCTGAGTCCGGTGTTGAGGGCCAGTTGGGCGATGGACGTCTCGAGGGGGTCCAGGGCCATGAGCAGCCTGGCCTCTGCGTCATGAGTCAGGGGCCGGGGTTCCTCGGGTGCTTCTCGTCGGCGCGGGACGCGGGCGACGGGGTTCGTTCGGAGGATGCCCTTGGCTACGAGCTGGCCGAAGAGGTGGGAGAGGACCGCCCGATCCCGGTTGGTCGTGGCGCCTGTGGCCCCTGCGTGCTGCCGGGCGGCCAGATAGTGCTCGATCATGGGTGCGGTGATGTCCGGGACGGAGCGCGGGCCCAATACTGGCAGGACAGCGGCCAGGACAGACTGGCGGAATCGGACGGAGCGGGGGCGGTCCCGGGCTGCCCAGGCGAGGTAGTCCCTGGTCGCCGCGCCGAAGAGGGGGGGAACGTCACGAGTCCGGTGCTCGGTCAGACAGAACGCGTCGAGCTTCGCGGCCACTCGGCGCCGTTCGACCAGGCGAACTGCGGCAGCCTTCGGCCCGACCTTTTCCTCGTGCCGATGTCCCTTGGGGCAGGTCCAGCGAATCCACCAGGTCCCGCCCTTCCCGGCCTTCTGAAAGACGCCCCTCACGTCACGCCTCCCTGGTTGGCACGACCTGGCCCAGCAGTTGAAACCGCATCCCGTGCGGTCGGTCCAGGTCGCAGAGCCGTGCCCCCGACTGGCTGATGACGCTGCGGTCAATAACACCGAGATACCGGACGGCCTGACCGTCGCGGCGAATCACGGTCCAAGGGCCATAGCCTGTGTCTCGTATGGCGGCCGCTAAATCCAGCCCGGCCACGGTGCCATCCTCCGCCACGGCTATGGCGGCCTCGGAGCCGGCGGCGCTGCGGAGCCAGTAGCGAGCACAGCGCCCGCTCACGGCGAAGTCTGTGCGGACAAGGCGGGGCGTCATGCGAGGAGACAGCCCAAGGGGCTGTCCGCGTCAAAGGCGGCCGCGGCAACGGTCCCGCGCACCTGGTAGCGCGCAGAGCGCAGGGTGGCCAGCGTCGCCCGCTTGGTGGGGCGCTGGGTGCGGCGCGCCTCGATCACGTTGGCATAGTACGATCCATCGCTCCACAGGATACCACACAGGAGACCGTCGCGTTGGCGGGCGATGAGCCAGCCGCCAACCACACCGAGGATCGTCAGGGGCTGCACGTGCTCGCCCTGGGTCCACATGGCCGGGCCCCGGGCCGGGTCGGAGTCCTCGACCTGCCAGACCGTCTGGCCATAATGCGAGTGCGGAGAATCCGTGGTGTGATGCGCGAGGATGTCCTTCCCCCGGGTTATCGCAATTGGTTGCATAGCGTCCTCCTGTCAGGCGGTCTTGGCCGCCTTGTGGGCCAGCCGGGCCTCGTTGTAGGCTGTGAGCTCGGCTGCCTGATCCTTGGTGATCCGATGCTCGACGTTGCTGATATAGATCCGGTAGCCGTACTGCTCCTTCCCGTAGATCTTGCCATTCCACCGCGCGTCCGGGCCAGCCATCAGCGTGGCGTACCAAGGCGGCCGCTCGGGCTTGGGGTTGGCCGCCACCCGTGCCTCGCGATCCGCCAAACTCTTGCGGGCCATTTCGATGTCCAAGAGATTGATCTCCACCCGGCCCTCCGCTCGCGGGTCGATGGCCCGGATCTCGGCGAGGAGCGCCGGCGCCCGCTCGCCCAAGCTGAGGAGTGGCAGGCGCTTGATCCACGCCCACTGCGCGGAGGCTGTGGACAGGAAATTGAGCACGCCTCCCCGCACCTCGCCCCACGAGTAGCCCAAAGCCTTGATGCGGTCCTTGTGCGGCTCCGTCCCGCCCGTGAGATAGATCTCGGCCAGGATGTTGCCCTGCTCATCCTTGTCCAGGCCGTTGGTAGCGGCGGTAACGCGGATGGGCTTGATCGCGTCCTCGGCCCGCTTGGCGGCCTTCCAGCAATCCACGCAGGGCCGCCCGCTCAGCCACTCGATCCGGCTCTCGCGGTCCTTGCCCGGGCCATAGAGCTGCTGCACGCTGGTGTGTCCGCAACTATGCTCGACGTCGTATTTGGCCATGGTGCCCTCCTTAGTCCCGGGTAATGGTGATACTGGCGGGAGTCTCTGGGGTGCTCATTGGCCGATCCTGTCCCCTGGCTGCTCCGGGCGCCAGGCCCCGTCCCGGGAACCGGCCTGGGAACCGATGGAGATGATTCCCTGCGCCTCATCAGTGTCCGAACATTGGGTCTGTCTGATACATCTGCTTCCCATTCCACGGATGGGCGTGTGAGTAACTGTTAATCCGGATGTAGTTGTCTGGCGTGGGCCTTTTGCCTTTCAGGATTTTCCCTCGACCTCCGCGTATCGGGATCACAAGATCGCCAGCCGGTCCACGTTGGGCAGTAGCGTGTTGCCCGATCTCTTGCAGATCAACGACTTTGCCGCGCACGGCGATGACTTCGTAAAAATCAACATTGGTCTGGTCATATCCCCAGGTACTCACTAGGACATTTCCCACCTTGAGAGTGTGGCCTACCTTGCGCTCTGCTCGGTCTGCCACCTTGCGGGCGTGCCACGCCTCAAGGTTGGATAGCCACTGGGCTGCGTAATCCGTGAATGCTTGAGGGCTCCGGAACGACAGGTGCCAAGAAGGCCGACTTGCGGTCCCGCGATAGGCAAGCGCGAGGATCCCTCGGGGCGTCTGGCCAGCATGAATGACGGCATTCACGCTCGGATATTCGAGGCTGACCGTATAGCCCTCCGGCACCCATCGAGCGGCTAATCGTTTTTCGGAGGTATTTAATCGGTACATGGCTCCCCCCTTCCTTCTGCTGTCCGTGGCACATCCCAATATGCCGCTTCTCTATTGTCCTGCCGCCGGACACAGACTGGGGTTTAGGACGTTATGCCGTCTGGATGATCTGTAACTTTGAATCGTCTGATAGGCAGACCGGGATGGACCCAACCCTCCCAGTTGCGCCCTTGCCCTTGCATTCTGGGCAACGGCCTCCGCGGAGGCCGTTCTTGCCGGCCTTCACCGTGCCAGCATTCCAGCACAGCGAGCACTGCTCTCTCGTCTCTTCAATGGTAATGCTTGCATTGGGATAGATGGCCAGATAGTAAATGGCACTTTTGATGGACTTACCAAGCGCCCTTGGTAGATCCACATCCCTGGTTGGGCACTTTACCTGCCCATTTACTGCTACCGAGCTGCTCCAATAGGTTTTCATGGTTTCCCCTCTTTAGTCATCTGTTTCTACGGCGTTCATTAGTGCACCGTTGTCGGCGCAATATTGGTGCTGAGGGCGTAAAGGGCTGATATTACTATCGTGTAGTATTTTGCTCCATGTCTCTTGCCCTGTAAATCATGCACTTTGTCTGTAGGAGATCCGCCAAGCCAGCGAAAACACAGTGCACAATATTTTTGGATACATGACAATACTTTTGCACAGTTATTTGTGCAATCTTGTACGGTAAAGTATACCAATACGTCGCCCCCTCGCGGATCGCAGACATTGCCAATGGCAAGCCTCGCGCGCGCGTTAGCGTCCGAGTCCGAAGTACTCTGTAGTAGGACGTATAGTGTACGACCTATCGGATAGAGTACTCGGAGACGGATTGAAGTCCCAAGTACTCGATACAGCACACAGTACCCGATTTGATTGTAGTGACTCGAAGTACGTCTGAGAGAGTAAGAGTATCCGGTGGAAGTAAGCCCCAGGGTGTCCACGTTGAAAGAGGTTGAAGCGGGTGTAGTTGTGTGTGCCAGTGTGCGGCCATGCGCGGCTGCGTTGAACGGGGTCGGCACGCCTCAGGTGATAGCGTCGGAACCGGCGTTGAGCGGGGTGGGTCGAATCGTGCTGTCGTGCGACTGGTGCGGGTTCAATCCGCCGGCAGCTCCGGCGAATCAGAAACTCAGATGGATTGTGAGTCTGGCCTTCTGATTTGAAAAATGTACAGCGCGAGGCACAATCTGTGGTATTCGACAGGCAGTCGAATTCACGGTAATGGAGACCGTGTGTTGATAGTAGGTTACGAGGGGTCGTTAAGTCTGGTCGCCGTCCTGGTCGCCAGTCAGGCCCAGGATGATGTGGGCGGCGATCGCCCGGCCGAGCCGCGGCCGACTGGTCGGAATCTGAAAGACCACCCCCCTGGGGGGTAGGCCCCTCGGCCGCCCCGGCTGGAATTCTTGGGACTCCATCCCTTCCCTCCGATGCGCAGCCTCTCTCCCCCAAGGCGGGTACGCCTTTCTCTTCCGGGACTCCACCACCACGAAAGCAGAATGTTTTTCTCCCGCAGTGACCGAGCGGCTTCGCAACCTTCTGTCGGATCTTCTTCTCCTCGCCCCCGACGCCCGAGCCGGCTCAGCCTGATCCCCGGCCCTCTCCAGCCGCCCTCCTGCCCTCCCGGGAGGGCCTTTTTCCCTTTTTGACCGTAACTCGCCCCTCAAAAATGACCAAAAATCTACGCTACTGTCCTGTCCATCCTCGTCATCGGCATCCTCATCGAGATTCACCGAGGGTACTAACCTACTCGACTTCGTAGGTCACGGGCCCAGCTGCCGGCTGGGATTCCGGCACCGGGTCCGCCGCTTTTGGCGTGTGGTGCTCCCCGCCAAATCTCCCAACGAACGGTTCCGGCGTCGAGGCGATGACCGTCACCCCTGCCGCCGTATCGTCGGCGAGGAGCTGTGCCACGGCCGTCGAGGCCACCTCCGACATGGAGACTGCCCGCTTGATTGCCTCCAGTTTCAGTTTGGCATGGAGGCTGGGCGGCAGGTAGATCATGAACCCTTTCCGCTTCTCCGGGAGGTGCTTCCCCGTCGGCCGGGGGGATCGCATCGGACGGCTCCCGGCATCGTCCGTAACCATGTCGTCACCTCATCCAGAAAGTAGATAATGCTCCGCTCGCCGATCCGATGGAACGGCAGGCCCAATCCCCGCCAATACTGCACCCTCCGCTGCGACCACCCCAATTTCGTGGCCAATTCCTTCAGCGTCATCGGGAGGTGCTCAACGCCCGATGTCACGGGTTCGCTCCCGCCGCACTCCCGTCCCGAATCCTCTTGGCCCGATACGCCACCGCTTCCCGACGCCACCGCGCGTCGTCATCCAGGTACGGCACCTCGGCCACAGGCACCGCGTCCTCTCCAAGCACCACCGCAATCGCCGCCCGATGCGACCCGTCCAGCCGTATTCCGTCCACCGTCACCACCGCCCAGGGTCCATCCAAACCATGCAACCGGATCTCCGCCACCCGCTCCAAGAATCGCCGACACCGGGCCAGCACCGCCCCGTGCGTCCTCCCCGCTTGCAGCATCCAGCCCGCGTAGGCAGTCCGGATCATCCACGCTTCCTTCCACCCGTCCTTCAGGTGCCTCTCCGCATCCAGCAGGAACTCGATATGCCGCTGACAGTCCCAGGCGAGATCGGCGGGATCCACGGAGAGGGTCCTGGCTGGTGCCCGAGTCGCAATACGGACCTTGACCGGGCTGTTCTCGACGCCGACGTAGATCATGGACTCGCCGTTCTCCGAAACTTACTCATTGTTCATGACGCTCGGTTCCTGCTTCGCGGACCCGCCCAACGGCGAATCTCCACAGGCTTGAAATCCCGTCGAACTGACGGTACTCAGTCTCACAAGGTTCCTTGCGGCGTTCACGTCCCGGTCGATGACTAGCCCGCAACCGCCGCAACAATATGTCCTCACGGACAATGGCATTTCGTCCTTGATCATGCCACAAGCCGAACATGTTTTCGTGGACGGGTAGAACCTGCCAGCTTTGACCACGCTACCGCCATTCCACGCCGACTTGTACTCAAGCTGCCTGACGAACTCAGACCATCCAGCATCGCCGATGGGCCTAGCAAGGCAGCGATTCTTGAGCATCCCGCCGACATTCAAATCCTCAACCACGATAACTGACTTGGTTTTTGCCAGTTCACTTGTGGCCTTATGGATGAAGTCAGCGCGTTGGCAGCTGATCCGGTAGTGCAGTGTGGCAAGTCGCTTCGCCGACTTGCGACGATTCATTGATCCTTTCTGTTTTCGAGAGTGTTGCCTGGCTAACCTCTGCAATCGCCTGAGCGATCGCAGGAGAGGCTTCGGCGATTCAAGAGACGATCCATCAGAACCAACCACGAACGACTTCAGGCCCAGATCAAGGCCGATTGCCGGACCTTGGTTTTCGGTGACGGCAAACCGCTCCTCAACCTGGACGCTAACAAACCAGCGCCCCGCCCGTTCTTTGACAGTGACGCTGTTGATTTTGGCGTCTGTCGGCAGGTATCCCGATTCCTTCAGGCGCAACCAGCCAAGGCGAGGCAACTTGATCCTATCTGCTTCGATGGTGATGCTGCCTGTCAGGCGAAACCCGCCCAGGCCACGCTTCTTGCTCTTGAACCTTGGATACTTGGCTCGCTTCGCAAAGAAGTTCCTGAACGCCTTGTCCAAGTCTCGCAGTGCTTCTTGCGGGGCACACTTGCTGACCTCGTACATCCAGGGGAACTCGGTCGATTTCAGCGCGTTCAACTGCCGATGCTGCTCGATGACATTACTTGACTTGCCTGTGGGTTTGTATTCCTCGATACGGCGACCGAGCGCCCAGTTCCAGGCGAACCGCGCAGCGCCAGCATGTTTTGCCAGCAAGGTTCGCTGGACGTTGTTGGGGTCAAGCTCGGTCTTGTAGGCTTTCAACTTTTCCATCAACTGCTCACAACCCTCCTACCGTGTTTACTCCCTGACCCGCGTCAACACCGTCCACATCGCTTTCACGGCCGGGAACAGGTTCGGCAGATCGGCTCCCTGACTGACCGTGCCCCACATCCACCGGCTGTCTTTAAAGATCCGCCGAACGCGCTCCGACCGGACGCCCGGAGCATTGCCGTCCGCGACCCGCCACCACAAATACAGCCGCCCGCCCGCCTTGCAGATCCGCCGCAACTCATGTTCGAGGGTGACGAGCCACGGCGTATCGTTGATGTCCCCAAGACAGAACACGGCATCACAACTCTCCGACGGAACGGGCGAGCGGCCGGTCCGCCGATGGATCGGAAGGAGCGGCGCCTCCCGTGTGAGGATGCGGAAGTGGTGCAGGTCTCGAACGATCCCGCAGTCGGGGCAGCACCCCATCCCGCGGTAGATATCCACATCGCGGTCAACCCGGTAGGCGGAGTGCACACCGCGGAGGACGGAGAGGACGCCACCAAGGGGGCCGCACCCCACGTGGCAAACGGTCTGGTATTTGAAACTGTCCTCGGTCAGTCCGAACAGGGCGAGGTATCGGCGGTAGCGATCGACTCCCCGGGCCAGCTCTTTGCCGGTCCAGCGTTTGGCAGCACGACCCACGGTCGTCATCGCTTCGTGGCCTTGAAGTGCACCCACTGGGGCAGGAGGTACCCCGCAGTCAATGACGCCCGCCTGTACGACACGTGGGCCACCTCAAGATGCGCCCCTAACAATGCCCGCAATCTGCGTTCGGAGAGGGTTCGTACGTGCCACTTGTGCCCACGCAAGCTCCGCAGCCCCCACCGCCCGAACCACGTCGGGACGTCCCCGAGTAGCCACCCGTGCGGCATCAGGACCCGGGCCGCTTCCGCCACGCACCGCTCGGCATCCGGGACATGCTCCAGGATCTCCGACAGGATGACCACGGGGAAGCTGCCGTCTCGAAAGGGAAGCGCCTGGGCATCGGCCTGGATTGCACCCACGTAGCCTTTCTTGACGGCACGGGGGAGGAATTGCATGGCAAGGTCTACCCCAACCACCGAGCAGCCGTGAGCGGTCAGACGTTCTCCCAACCCCCCGCTGTTGCAACCCACATCCAGGGCCACGGTGCATGGAGGGAGCGAAGTCAGAAGCGGAGCCACGCGGCCAAACCAGGGCATGGCCGGGTCGAACTGGCCCTCCTGGCTGGTATCGCGGGAGTAGTGGAGATGGGGATTCATGGAGTCCACGGCTGGTTGAGCACCGGTGCGTCCCCTTGCAGGATCACCGCACCTCCCCCGACCCGCGTGCTTTCCGCCTCCAGGTCGTACCGCGTCCGCCGCCGTCTGATCTTGTCCCGCAGCCACTTCACAAGGCCGACGAGCTCGGACCAGGCTCGGCGGGGGGAGTAGGCGAGATAGACAGCCAGCCGGAAGAAGCGAAAGTACAGCTTGACCTCCCACGGTTTCATCGTCCGCAAATCCAATGGCGATTCCTCGAAGTAGTTATTGACGTGCTTCAGCACCCGCCCCTCCCGCGCCATCTTGTCCCCAAGCGGTGTGCCTGGGTAGGGGGCAAAAATCGAAATCTGGCAGCGATCCGGCTTGAGGCGCTGGTTCATCCGCACCGTCCTCCACACCTGGCGCCGGGTCTCATCGGGGCCGGCGAGGATATTGAACGTGTGCGCCTTCAGCCCGTGCTTCCGGCACATCTCGAACACGTCCAGGATCCGCTCGTCCGTCACGTTCCGATCATAGACATGCTTCCGGTAGGCGAAGTCCCCGCTCTCCAGCCCGAACTTGGCAAGGCTGCATCCGGTGTCCTTCAAGGCCCGGATGCCGTCCTCGGTCGCGGCCTCCACCCGCACCTGGACCTCGTACCGGAGATGCTTCAGCCTGTCCGGGTATTTCGCTGCCCACTCCTCGACCACCCACTTCGGACGGTGCAGGAAGACGTCGTCGTCTATGAGATAGGTCCCGAAGGTCCAGCGGTCGGCTACGGATTCGATCTCAGCGATCGCGCGCTCAGCCGTGGGGTAGCGGACGAAGTTCTTGACGGGGTACTGGGCCCGAAGGGTTGGGAGGCTGCAGAAGGCACAACGGTACATGCACCCGCGGCTGATCCAGAACCTTGGCCGGATGCCCAGCGACTCCAGCGGCAGCCCTTTGGGCGTGTTTCTCCACCGGGGGAACAGCTCTCGATCCTCGAACGGCAACGAGGTCATTTCCTCTTCCGTGCAGGAGTACGTCCGGACAGGGCGAAGCACTTGTCCGCCTACCCGAAAGGCAAAGTTCGGAATGTCAGTCGGGGTCCGCCCCGCGTCGAGCGCCGATAAGAGATCAACAAGTGGACCTTCTGATTCGTTCGTGGCCAGAGCATCCAGTCCAGCAATGTCGTCAATGACGTGAGGTCTGACGATGGCATGGGTCCCTCCTAACACCGTGTAGATGCGCGGGAACTTTTGCTTGACGTGGGCGATGATGTGCGTGCTATACGGGATCTGTTGTGTCACCGACGTAATCGCGACCACGGCGGGATCGTGCTGTGCAATCGCCTCGGCCACAGCCTGCAGCCGCATCTCCGGCATCTCCAGCAAGGCGGTCTCGTGGCCGTTCGCTTTTGCCACGGCAGAAAGAATGGAGATGGCATGGTAACTTGGCACGGCGGCACCGACCTGCGGTAACACAAAAAGGACTTTCATTGCGGTTTAGTCATTCGACCGCACCACCACCACCGGCACCAGCACCCATCCCTCAGCCGCCAAACACGCCAGCCGATGCCCGCCGTCCCACAGCGTGCCACCCTCCATGACCGCGATCCGGTCCGCCACCGACCGCAGCCGATAGCCCTCACCATGGATCGAAGATTGCAAGCGTTTCAGTCGCTCCGCCATCGCCGCTATCCAGTCGTCCGGCCGCGAGTGATCCAGTCCACGAATCGACCGCTGCCACGCCCAGTAATCTGTTTCACGCAGGTTCCACCACGTCCCATGCTGCACCGTCAGCAACTTGTAATGCGGGGTATCAAACACGGTCCGCCACGGGGACTCGCTCTGGCCCGCGAACCACGCATCGGGGCGAGGAATGCGTATGGCCTCGATGGGCGTCCAGTCCGGTCCGACGATCCGCAGGCCAGCAGCCCGGACCTTGCGGCGGAAGGCCAGCAACCGCCTCAAATCTGTCGTACACGCCGAGAGGATCCCCTGGCCCGTGGTCGTCCTCTTTTCGCCTGACGGTATAGTACGGGGATCCGTTCCCAGCACAGCGCAGGCGGAACCGGATTACTCGGTCTTTCGCCAATATGCTCCCGTATGGTCCACCCAGGTCAGTGGTGGTACATCACTTGCCCGCATCAGGAAATACTGTTCGATTCCCTCTAGGGATGATGGCCAATATCCCGCGTCGTCGGCAAAGACGTATCCCCCGTGCTCCAGTCGGGGATACAACTCCTCCATGGCAGTTCGTGTAGCGGAGTACCAGTCGCAATCAAGGTGTAGCAGGGCGACTCGGTCGATGCCCTCCTTCGCCAACGGGACGGTTCTTTCGATCAGGCCAGGATAAACCCGCACCGTGGGATCGTTCAGGCCCAGCCTGTCCAATACGCGGAGGATGAACTCCATCCCAGCCGCAGCCTCACCGGCGTGACCGGGCCGGTCGTGGACGGAGATATCTTTCGGCTCAGGCGCTGGACAACCAGCAAACGTGTCGAATAACTCGACGGGTCGGCCGTTGGCCAGAGCCACCAGCACGGCTGCACTGCCCCCCTTCCACACCCCGCACTGGACAAACGCTCCAGGAATCCCGTTGCGATTGCACTCGTCTGCGAGCTCTGCCAACTTGCTCAGCCGGGCATACGGCAGCATCGTGTACGGTCGAACCGCCACGAACAGCAAGGCCAGTCTTGGGTTCGTCAGCCACAGTCTGAGCGGAGCGAACGCCAGCCGGCGCCCCATACTGCCAAGAGACGGGCCAGCGAGGACGCAGCGAGCGGCTTCGCGGGTCAATCGACGCAACGGGATCACGTCTTCAAAATCTCCCGTGCCCGTTCCAGATCCGCCATGGTATCCACCGCGACCGGCGAGGCTGGCACGTCCACCATCTTGACCGGGACGTGGTGCTCTAAGAATCGCAGGAGGCCGATACGCTCGGCCTGCTCCAGCGGACCCGCCGGGGTGTTGGCGAACCACAGGAGATCGTCGGCATGAAAGGCGTACACACACACCTGACTCCGGTAGGGCACTGACCGAGAGTGCAGATAGGGGACCGGACTGCGGGAGAGGTAGATCGCCCTGTCCCCCGATCCCAGGACGACCTTGGGGACCGTCACGTCCACGAGATCGGCAGGATCGGTGATGACCGCACAACCGCAGACGGGCAGCGATTCGGTCAAACCAACTGCTTTCACACGCCGGATGGCTTCCGGGGAGATACACGGCTCATCGCCTTGGATACAGACATACAAGGCCGCTGGCTCCCGTCTCGCCACCTCGGCCACACGATCAATGCAGTCGCGATGAGTCTGTGAGGTCAAGACTGCGGGAATCTCCAGTTCGCGGCAGGCCTCCATGACCCGCCCGTCGTCGCTCGCGACCATGATCTCATGGAGGCATTTCGCTTCCAAGCACCGCTGATACACGTGCCAGAGCATTGGCTTTCCCCCGATGTCGGCGAGGACCTTGCCGGGGAACCGGGTACTGCCCCAGCGGGCGGGGATAATGCCGAGGGTCCTGGCCCTTTCCCAATCGCATGCGTCAGCCTGGCACTCGCGCATCGTCTGCCTCCACCGGGCCATAGAGCGTTGGCGTGAGGAAGAATGGACCCCGAACCTGGGCACTCTCAAAGCACCGTCGCATCTGCGGCAGCAGCTCGGACTGTATCCGTGCCTGTCTGGCCAACGAACGATTGATGCTGTAGTCCTCTTGCTCGTAGAAGTGGTTCGCCTTCTCGCGACTGTACCCGTCCACGCCCGCCATCCAGATCTCGCTCGATCCCATAATCCAGGCCACGGCCACGAGCAACCACCCACACTCATGGCAACTGCACTGGACAACCCCGTCCACGATATCGAACGGGGCGTCGGAATCATCCACGAACGGCATCCGCTCCCACGAACGCATCCAGATATGGCGGCTGCGGATATGGGGGCCGATCAGGCAAGGCGTGTCCTGAAGCGACGGAAAGATTCGGGCTTGCCCCAGCCGTCGCCGATTCGTGAAGCCGACGTATTGGGTTCGGTTCATGGCCGGGCCCCAGACAGGATGCGGCACGTTCGCCGTCAGTACGACGGGATTCCGATCCTGGACGAACGCATCGATAATGCCACGGTGGGTCTGAATGGATGGGCCACTCCCAAGCACAAGAAAGGGAAGGCCCGCATGTCGCCCGATGTAGTCTGGAGGGTGCAGGTGCGGTCGCAGAATCTTCTTGGGCCTGAAGAGGCGTATCAGGCGTTCGATCACACTGGCTCCTTGCCCAGAAGCCGGACGAGCAGCCTGAAGTCTGCCGCACTCACGCCCGTATCGTCAACCGCAAGGTCCGCGGCGGGCTTGCTGTACACCCCGTGGTAGGGCACCCCCCATTCGTCCAACTGCTTCCGCGTCCGCCGTCGCATTGTCTCCGCCTTGTGGACACCCCCCATGAAGCCCCGCCCAGTGATGAAGTAGATCGTATGCCCCGCGCCATACAAGTCGCGGATGATGTCCACCATCTCGGGGATCGGCGTGGCACCGCCGTAGTCGGTCCCGTCGGTGCTGCAGATCGTGCCGTCCACGTCGAAAAGAAACGTCATGTGATCTCCTGTAACTTCCACAGCCGTTGATACAACCCATCCTCCTTCACCAACTCCTCATGCGTCCCATCCTGGACAATCTTCCCATGGTGCAGGACCAGGATGCGATCAAAGCGGGCAGCGAGGGAGAGCTTGTGTGTGGCCATGAGAACAATGGCTGTCCTCGCCATTCCCAGGATGATGTCCATCGACAGGTCTTCGATTTCTGCGTCCATGGCGCTCGTCGGTTCATCCAGGAGATATACGTCCGGTCCTTGCCACACCACACGGCCAAGGGCGACGAGTTGTCGTTGACCTCCCGAGAGATTCGCACCTCTGGATGCGAGAGAATCGCCCAACCTCATCCCAATGTTGCTGGCTGTCTTGCCAAGCACGGTATCCGATGCCTTGCGGAACGCTCCGTACAGTCCGTTCTCGGCGAGTGTACCCGCCAGAACAATCGGCTCCTGCGTCACGTAGCCGATGGGATTTGGTGTTGCCACAGCCCCCCGTTGCGATGGTCGTATCCCTGCCAAAATATCTAGAAGCGTGGTCTTCCCAGACCCCGTCAACCCGACCAACGCCGTTGCCTGTCCTCGGGGAATCTGTAGAGTAATCCCGTCGAGCACTGGCTTGTCAGGTGTATAGAAGGCATCCAAGGCCCTTGTGGAGATGCCGCCATGTGGGATCCGATCTGTAGACAGCCCGTCCCGACCCTGCCAATTTGGAGCACCGGGAGGTGTGGGTGAATCCAGGAACTCCGCCACCGCCGCCAGATGCCCCGACATCGTCGCCAGTGCCGTCCTCGCTTCGAGGAGTTTGGTCAAGCAGGGGTACAGGCGCAGGAGCAGGACGCCGAAGCCGGCGAGGATCGTCCCATTCGGTGCCGCCCAGACGGCCCCGACCAAGATTCCCACGAACCCGATCAGCGTGATGCCCCCTGCCGCATTCCGCAGATCCGACAGCCGCACCTGCTTCTCGGCCAATGCCCGGGCCATGACGGCGTACCGATCTCGCTCAAATGCCTCCGTCCGGCAGGATTTGATGAGCTTGATGGCGTAGGCGCACTCCTCCGCCTTGGCCGCCGTCTTGCCGCTTTCCACCGAGACCTCGACGCTGAGCGTCCGGATGCGCCGTTGCAGCGGATGCACGGAGAGCCACAGGATCGCTGAGCCAGTCAGTGCCAGCACGGTCAGCGGAACCGACATCCACAGCATCAGGGCGATTACGGCCAGCCCCTGGAGAATGGCCGCCACCCCATCCGATGCCATCGGGACCAGCGTCGAGAACCGCCCGACTTGGCCATTGAGCAGATACGAGGCGTGCCCGGCCGGGTTGGCTGTGAACCAGTCGAGCGGCCGGTGCAGCATGGCCAGACAGACGTCCGCTCGCAAGCGCTCGGTGAAATCCCGCTGGACCAGCAGAGCCACATGCCGACGCCACCAGTCCAGTCCGGCCGCAGCCACGGACACGCACACTAGGGCGGTGAGGAGTGGTCCGGTCTCCAGCGCCACCCGAGGAATCCACTGCGCGATGCGGAAGGGCGCCGAGCCCAGAAAAGCCAGCAGCAGCCCCATGCGCAGGAGCTCCAACCCGGAGGAGGTGAAGGCCATCGCCATCACCCACGTCAGCTTGTGCCACTGCCGACGGAGGGCCCGCCACGTCAGATCCCGCTCAGGTGTTCCCCAGGCAGACAAGGGTCCAGCCCGTTCCCGCTTCAAGGCGTCGATGTGGGCTTGTGCGGTCATGCCGCCCCCCGCAACCTCTTCGCCTCTGCAAGTTCACTTGCTTCCGCCTTTTTCAGTCCGTCCCCAAGGCACGCCTCCGCATACCGGACCTCCTGCACCAGCCGCGTCAGGTCCTGACTCGTGCTGCTCATTCGATGATCCGATCCCTTGGCCTCCCGCGAAAAAGTAATGTGCCGCTCAATCAGATTCGCTCCGACTGCCACGGCCAAGAGGCAGGTCGCGATCCCGATCTTATGGGAGCTGAAACCCACGGGGCAGGCAAAAGACTCTCGGTAGTATCGCATGACCCGCAAGTTCGATTCCTCGGCCTTGGCGGGATATGCACTCGTCGCCTGCAGGAGGATTAGACGCAGGCTTCGTCGGTCTGCTTGGGCTGGGGACGCCGCCCATGCTACGGCTCGGCTCACGTCTCCAAACGTACTCATGCCCGTGCTGAGAACCAGCGGGCGGTCATACGATCCGGCAGCCAGAAGGAGGTTCCTATCCTGCAGCCTCGCCGACGGGATCTTGTGACACGGAGATCCCAGCCGTTCCATGCACTCCAGGGACGGCACGTCCCAGACGCTGGCAAACAGCGGAATGCCAACTTCGGCTGCGAATCTGAGCAGTTCGGCCCACTGACTCTCGTCGAACTCGACCCGCCGGCGATACTCGAGTTTCGATAGTTGGTATCCCCACGGCGTGTCCCGCGGCTCGTTCCATTCGTCTTTTGGTACCGCCAGCTCCGGTGTGCGTTTTTGCCCCTTGACCAGATCGGCACCAACATCCTTCGCCATCTTGATCAGCCACTTGGCGAGGTCAAGATCCCCTTGGTGATTTGTCCCGATCTCAGCGACAATTCGACACGGATGCCCGTCGCCGATAGGGATGCCGCCGATAGTGATGGGGGTCAGGTTCGGACTCCGTCTGAGCCCAACTGCAATCGTGCCCGCATGATCAACTCCACAATCGCCAACTCCTCCGACCCGTCGATCTCGGTCGCGGTCCAGAGGGGCATCTCGTACGCATACACCCGCCCACAGAACCGTGTCTCCTCGACCAAAAATCGCTCCGTCCTCACCGCGTAGATCGCCCCATTCTCCGTCACCTGCCTGCCTGCGTGCTGGCGAAGCATACGCTGCCGCGACTTTGCTTTCAAATCCTGCGGCCACTCCCCCAAGAGGTCCGTCCCCTGATACCGCCACGAACAATGAGCCGATGGAACCGCCGAGAACACGCTGTCGAAGGCACCAGTCTTGGCGATCGCGGCCGCGTCCCGCACATGGCTGGCGAGCTTGAGGGGGCTCGTAGGCTGAAGGACCATGAGGAAATCTGGCATGTGTCCCGACCGCTCCCGGCACTGGCCGAGGAACCACGACATCACAGATTCCATTGAGACGCTGCCCTCAGCGATCTCGGCAGGTTCTTCGTAGACCGTAGTGCCGAGCCCATCAGAGATTCCAGCGATGTCCCTGTCATCCGTAACCACGACGACAGGCCCGATGTCGGCGGCGAGGGCTTGTTGGATCGTCCACGAGACCAACGGGCGACCTGCCAGTGCGTGCAGATTCTTCCCAGGTAGCCCCCGACTGGTGCCCTTTGCCGGGATCATCACGAGGCAATCAATCATATCACAAGTCCCGGCCCCAAGGGAGAGGTCTTGAGGCCGACAGACCACTACGGTTGCTTCGGACCCTTGCCCTTCTTCTTCGGTTTCTTCGCCACTCGGTACCACCTCCTTTCTGCTCGCTCAGCGCCTCGGACTCTGCGCCTGGCGAATCTGTCGCAGATCATATGGGGCGTCCGCATAGCACCAGGGGCACCAGCCCCGATCTCGTGCCCACTCCCGGCTCACCGTCCGCTGACATTTCTGGCAGGCCAGTCGGACAGGCTTACGCTTTACCGCTGGGCTTTCCACCACGCCACCGTGCGTCCGATCCCGTCCTCCAAGCGTACCCAATCCTTCGTGCAACTCAGCCCCAGTCCCTCTGCCGTCCGCAAATCTGGCGCCCGCCTCCAGTATCCCCGCGGCTTGCTGTGATCCTCGTGCAGCGTCAGGGTGACGCCAAGACTGTCCGCGATCATCCGGGCCAGTCGGGTAATCGTGACCTCTTCGGCCACACCGACATTGCAGATCGTCTTCGTCGGGGCTCGTTCGGCCAACTCGATCAGGGCCAACGCCGCATCCTCGCTGTAGAGGAAGGTCCGGCTCTGACTCCCCCCGCCCCACAGCATCAGCGGATCTTCGCCGGAGGCAATCCGCTGGATCAGGGCCGGGATGACGTGGCAGCCTGCCCCGAAAAAGTCATGAGGGCCGTAGCAGTTCGAGAACCGGACCGTGATCGTTCGCACTCTGTCCGGGAGGTAGTGCGTCAGGAACTCCCCGCAGAGCTTCGCGATCCCATAGCCGAAGTTGCTGCGCTCCGGGGACCAGGGGCCGCGGTCTGGCAGCACCTCTGACTCCGGCGTGGGCACCACGGCCTCAGCCGAATAGACGCAGGCGGTACTTGCGTCCACGCATGTCTCCACCCCGGACGCTTCGCACAGAGCCCGGTACATGCCGAGCTTGATCGCAAGGTTGTCCAGGAACATCTCGACCGGCCGTTCGAGATTGTGGACGATGCCGCCAAGATTCGCGGCCAGATTGAAGACGACCCGGCTGCCGTGCACATGCGGCAGCAGGGCCTCCCAGCTCGTCGCAGACCCCCGGACAAGCCGCACTCTTTCTGGCGGCTGCCATTCAAACGGGAATCGCCCGGCGCGAATGAGGCAATCGAACACCGTGACCGTGGCACCCCGGTCACGCAGCAAGTGCACAAGGGGCTCTCCGAGCATCCCAGCACCACCCACCACCAAGACCGATGCATCCTTCCAGTCTATCAACGTTTGCCCTCCATCACATCCGCCGCCGTCTTCGCCCCCTGGCCGGTGTGGAGGCTGCGATAGGCGGCCATGACGTCCTTCGTCAGTGCCCCAGTCGCTTGGGCAGATCCAGGCAGGCCTCGCAGTAGCTTCCGCAGTGCCTCCGGTGACTCGATCATCAGGTCCTGGAACAGGCCAAACTTCTCATGGCGTTTCCCGCCGACGTACCCAAGGATAAACACATTCGTCAGCCCGACCGACCACAGCTCGTAGGCGGCGGAGGAGCCAGCGGTGAGTATCAGGTCGCAGTCGCCAGCGACCTCCCACCAATTCCGGATCATATGCGCTTGGAGCCCCCCATGGCTGGCCAGTGCTGTGCCGAGGTTGCCAGCATCGTACCCACGACCGGGAATGAAGTGCGGGCAGACATAGACGCGCAATCCCGCGAAGTCGAGCGTCTTGCAGATGTTCGCTAGCCAGGCGTGCCCGTCGATGCCTCGGTGTCCCCCGGGATGCTGGATCAAAACGGCGTTCATTCGTGACCCACAATCTATCCGAACCTTGTCAAGATGCGGGAAGCCGCAGGGAGTGACCCGATCGCTTAGCGGAAGGCCGCCGAACCCGTGTGCAGCACCGAAAGGGTGGGTTTCGGTGAACGCCTCGGGCATCAGTGGAGGTGGGTTGACGCTGAGCAATTTGTCTGTCCACGCAGAGTCCCCGACTGTGATCACGGCCGGGAAGTGCTGGTAGCCCACGGCGTAGGTTGTCATGTAGCCATTGATCCGCAAACCCATGTCCCGCAGGAAGCGCATGTCCTTCGTCGTCGCTACGGCTGCGTCCTGCTCCTCAGGGACAAACCATCGCTCATAAACGATCCAATCCTGCACCGCCTGCCACTCCTCCCCGTACCCGATCTTCCCCGCCAGCCACGCCAGACTCGCCTTGTTGATCCCCGTGACGTTCGTCGGCCGCCAGTCCATCTGGTACGTGGGCATCCCCAGCCAGTTGGGCCGTGTCGTCTGCACCGTGATCTGGTGGCCGCGGTGGGAGAGTTCGATTGCCACGGGAATCAGAGGTCTCCAGTGCAAAAGATGGCTCGCCGAAAACAGGATTCTCACCGCCGCTTCAGCTCCTGATACTCCGCCCGCCTCCCCATGTTGCGGATGACCCCGCCGACCTCACGGTAATATTTTCGCTCCCGCTGACTGAAATCGCCGTACACCTGCTTGCGCAGCCGCTTGGCCTTGACTGCCCGCATACCGCCCTCCGATCCGCAGGAATTCGTGCCAGTCCTTCCGAGCATCCTTCGACCGCCACACCTCATCCTGCGGCGCCTGCAATCCCGACAGGCGGCCCAGGGCGTCGAGAGACAGCCCAGGCGGGAACTGCGTGTGGTGGGCCCTGATCAGATCGCTCCGGCCGAGCACCCGCCACTTCATCGCATCGCCACGGGACTTACTGAATATGGCAAAGGGAGTTTGCCGCGGGTAGTGTGTCCCAAACTTCCACCCCGCCTCGACCTGGACCCGACGCATCCCCGTCAGTCTGATCCGCGAATGCAGTCCCCGATCCACGCACCGCTCGTCGCGAAACCGGAACAGTTTCACGGGCCATCTGCGCCAGATCCGTACCGATCCACCGGCCCGCAGGCCGTCGTCATAGGATTCCCACAACTGCCCCCAGGCCATGTACACCAGTGGTGTCCAGTGGATGAAATTGTACAGCCGCTCAACCGCCCACGGTTCGAGGACCACATCCCCGTCCACTTGGACGATGAAGCGGGACGGGCACCGCTCGATCATCGCGTTGAAGGCCGCTGACATCGGGAATACATCCGTGACGGAGATGATCCCTCCGATCCGTGAGTCCGAGGCCAGGATCTTTCGGACTGCCTCCACGCATTCTGGCAACGGCGGCTCGACGGCAGAGAGGATGCAGATCGTGATGTCAGGACGCATCGCGGTTCGTCTCCTCTCTCCTTTCTGATCAGAAATCCCCTCTGAGTTTCGGATTCGATTGTGCCACAACCCTGGTTGGGAACCTCTCACGCTACGTCAACTCGCAATCCCCTCTGAGTTTCGGATTCGATTGTGCCCGATCGTGCGGGGCTGGGCAGACGGTCCGGTTGGCTCGCAATCCCCTCTGAGTTTCGGACTCGATTGTGCCGCACAGATTCTCCATGGGCGCGGACGCCCCGGACTTCAGTCCGGGGAGGACGTCAATCTCTATCTTCTCTACCGCCACCGCAGATTCGCCGCTCTGCGCCATGCGCTTGGCCCTATGCGATCTCATCCCTGAACCCCGGACTCTCTAACGTCTCCGGTTGCGAGAACGGCTGAATATCAACAGGTCTCGCCGCCAGCCACCGCTGATTGAATGTGCGGGCGTACACCTCCTCCGCCGCCACGGCCTGTCCCCTGCCCTGCCCAGTCTGGATCGGTCCGGCCTCTTTCCACGCACACCAGCGGAACATCACCGGTCCGAGGCTCCATACGTTGTGCACTCCGACTGGATACCACGGGCGCTGGCCCCACCGGAAGGACCCCCGGGGGGACGGCAGCCACGGATGGAACCGAACGCCCGTGGTCGTGGTTTGCATGGGGCCGATGCGCCGGTAGGGCTTCTCGTCCCAGGCGTCCTTGCGCTTGAGCTTGATGAGGCCGATCTCTTGGAACTCGCGAAAGATGTCCAAGCAGCCCCTCAGGAATCCCGGACGCTCCAGAACCAAATCGTCCTCGATGAAGAGAATGAACTCAGCCGGGAAACTGCTGAGTGCGCCATTGAGCGCCGCCCCCATACCAATATTCGCCTCATGCAGGATCATATCACCAAAGAATCCGTAGGACTCGGCGATGCGCCTCACTGCTTCGCCTGAGCCGTTATCAACCAGCAGGGTTGCAAAGATCTTCGGCTCGTTCGATGGCATATGCACCAAGCCATCCATGAGCCTCGCCAATTCCTTGGGGCGCTTGCAACTCAGCACGACAAGCCGAATCAGTGGACGGAAACGCATCCAGTCCTCTGCGATGATCCGCCGACATAGGCCGATCCGCTTCGCCACCTCCCGGCGGTAGACGGCCTCGGAGACGTTCTGGGGGGGGATCATAGCGTCTCCAGTGCCTTCCGATACGCCACGGCCCGCTTCGACCAGGTCCAGTGCATTTCGATCTCGGTCCGAATGGCCTGAGACATGCGGCGGTATTGTTCAGGCGTGATCTCCTTCAACCGCTCTATGCAGGCGATCAGGCTCTCGGCTGTCGGTTCGATAAACCAGCCGGTACCGCCTTCGGTCACGAACTCTGGCATGTTGCCTACCCTTGTGGTGATAATTGGTAGACCACATGCCGCAGCCTCCAGCGCCGGATTCGGCGTGCCTTCGTGCCAGCTCGTACAGGCGAGGAAATCCGTCTGCCAGTAGAAGTTCCGCATCCCCCCCCGCGTCTTCACTGGCCCGCCCCGCTTCTTGGGAACGACCATGGGAAACAGGGGCCAGGGCCCGTCGATTTTCCGGTACGCCTCCATGAATATCGCCAGATTCTTGGCCCCCTTGTCCTTCCCCACCCAGCCAACGGAGGGGAAGATGACACGTCTGTCGAACCAGTGATGCCCCTCGGCTGATGGGTGAAAGAACTCCGCATCGACCCCATTCTGCGCCAGCACGAGCTCCGGCAGATGGGGCGAAAGGAGGTCGTACAGAATCTTCGAGTTGCATGTGACGAGCCGGAAGCGTGTCAGCACCTCGATGGCCTTGGTGAATTCCTGGTCGGGATCAGTCCCCTTCCGAAAGCACGTCTCCGGCTTGAGGCCACCGCCGATGTGGTAGTGGCTGGTCACGGATGCCATGCAGGCAGACAGATTCAATGCGTCCATGAGCCTCGGTTCTGCCAGTATGATTCGCCAAGAGGCGAACCATACCGCGTCGTAATAGGCCAAGATGATCGGGGCGTATCGAAGGGCATCAGTCGGGAGCATCGGGATGAGTGCGTACTCCGGAAGATACGGCTGGAGGTCCTTGGCCCGCTGGGCTTGGATCCACGACAATGAATCTGTCAGATAGCAAATTCTCTTCATTACTGTCTGTTAGCTGCTCAGCCTCCGCAGCACCGCCTGAATTCCATCCGTCATGGCCACCACTTCCAATCCCGCCCGCGTCGCCAAGAGCCGCAACGAGTCGGGGCTGTAGTAAAACGGATGCGGCAATTTCACTTCCGCCTTCGGCCCCCACGCTGGCGTTTCGATGTAGAGGCACCCGTTCCTGCCGAGGACCGAACGCACGTCCTTCAAGAATTCCACCGGGTGTATGATGTGCTCTATGATGTGACTACAGATTATCCGGTCCCACAAACCGTCCTGAGGCCTGGCCTTGAGTACCGAGAGACCGAACTCAGACGGAACCGCCCGTGAACGATCATCGACATCCACGCCCACCACCCGACATGCACCGAAAAGTTTCGCCACGAGCAACCAACCGCCAGCACCGGATCCGACATCGAGAACCCAAGTGCCGCGAATGGCGACCCCGTGATCACCGAGGAACTTTACGGCAGCGGCCGCCCGACGTATTTCCTTCATCACCTGTCCGATGGCCACGCCGCTCGTTCCCATTACATACCGCCGGTAGTCCCCGCTCGCGTACCAGCGAGCATACGATGCTTCGGTAAGTCTGTGGCGCAGTGCCCGCGTCCAGCATACCGAACAGGCCGATACGGATGGGTCGAGGCTGTTCATATCCCTGAACAATTCCCCGCCGCACCAACAATGCGTCGGTCGTTCCCACTGATATGCCATCCGTGTCTTGATCCGGGCCAGTCTGCGCACGATCTTCTGCCGCACAGTCAGCTTCATGGTGCCGACCTGCGATAGTCGGGGAGTACGCGTTCCCACACATGCTCCCAGATCCGCCGCGTATCCCCCTCACTGAATCGCCCCGTCCCTGCCGCCCTCGTCCCCTGCCAGTCGAATGTAAGCAGGGGGGTGATCTTGACCGGCACTCTCAAAATTCCGACTGCGGCTGCGATGCCAATTCTCCGGTTGCCATCCGTATGGAGAAATAATTCGCTGGAGGAATCCCGATTGAATGGAATCTCTCGGCCAGCCGACTCCGGCACAAGATCAGGATCGCCCTGCCTCGGTCCTGCCACTTCCTTCCATCCCCCGCCGACCAGCAGTATCCCCGGCACCGCTGGCCCCACCCACCCCTTCCAGTCCATGACGCGGACCAACTTGCGGAAGTCGGAGACCGTCCGACGGAACCGCAGGCGCCGCTCGACGCGTTGCACCACGCTGAGCGGCCGACGGAACTTGCTCTGCCATGGAGTCACCCAGTACTGCAGTGGGGCATCGAGGCCCTTCGGCAGTTCCCCACAGTGAGGCGACTCCCACGTCAGGAGACCGAGCCGCAAGTGGGCGAACCGGGTCCCGCCGAGGCCGGTGTGGCCAGCGAGGATCAATTGTGCCGCGTGACACTCACTCAACTGCCACGGCCGCAGAAACGCCTTGCTGAGCAGCCGCTCCAGGGGCATCTCACGAATCATCGGGACTTCAGCAGAATCCGCAGCCCGCGGACATGCGGCTCGGATCGCAACTCCTCAACGACCAGATTCGTTCGGTGCACATCCCGCAGAATCGAGTCAATGCTATCCCCGTCTGGTGCGTCCGATAAGCCATTGCCGTTGATGAGCACTCGCTTGCAGAACTCACCCATCGACTGCAGCACGCCCACCCTCTCCAGGGGATCGACATGCCGGAGAACAGCACACATGAGACCGATGTCGACACTCTTACCAAGCGGAGGCCGGTTGCTGATCGTCAATTGTCGTTGCAGGCCCAAGCACTGCCGAACTAGGCAGGCCTGTTTGCGATACCGCTCATCCGGTTCGACGCCCCATGCCTCGGCCGCTCCGTGCCGCAGGCAGCAGACGAGCATTTGTGCGCCATTGCAGCCGAGCTCAAAAACCGTCCCCCCGTGCAGATACGGCTTGATCATTGGGAGCAGGAATCTTCGGAATTTCGGTCCGCCCCGTTCCGCGTGAATCAACTCCCCAATCGTCGCCTGATTCCACGGGCGGGTAAAGAGGCCAGGCAGCAGTTGAATCTGTTGGTACCACGGGCCCAAGCGCCGAATCTCCCCCCGCACGCGTCGGCGAAAGGCGAGGTCAAACCAGAGTCGATTCATAGTTCCTAAAAAGTCGGCCAAGAGACCCCGCACTTTAGCGCGGGGTAGTTGACCTCTCCTTTCTGATCAGAAATCCCCTCTGAGCTTCGGGTTCGATTGTGCCGCGAGCTTGCGGATGTAGTCGGAGGTCGTGCGCCTCGCAATCCCCTCTGAGTTTCGGATTCGCTTGTGCCGCACAGATTCTCCATGGGCGCGGACGCCCCGGACTTCAGTCCGGGGAGGACGTCAACAGCCGCTGCGACGATACTCTCCTCCCACACCGCACACAGGTCGAATACGCCACCCCGGCGTGGCTCACAGGCTCTTGGTGCAGCATCCCGCAGATCCCACACCGGGGATCATGCGGATCCATCCCGCAGGCCGTACACGGCTCCACGCAAATCTTGCAGGCCTCCATAATCCTAGCTCCTCATGAAGTCCAACCATGCCACTGCTCGCCGCTTCCAGGACCAATCTTCCTCTACAAGCCTTCGTATGCTCAGTCCATCCATGGCGAGCCGAATTCGATCATCTCGGTATAGGACGAGTGCTTCTGCGATCGCATCGGACGTTCTGTCTACGAGACACCCATCATGTACGCGTCTCATCAACTCGGTACTCCCTCCCACCCGCGTCGAGATCACCGGGCGCCCGCAGGCTGCGGCCTCGAGGACCGCGAGTGAAAATCCCTCCGAGCTGGATGCACATACATACACGTCGTAGGAATTGTGCCACGCGGGCATATCCTCCGGCCGCACATGCTGCTCGCTCCGGGCCTTCGCCTCGACGAGGATTGCCCCGACCTTCTCACAGGCGGGCCGAATGAACTCCTCCACCCCCTTGCGTTTGTCATGCTTCGGCGTATAGGCCACACCAACTCGCAGTGGTCCCTCGGTCGAAAGCGGCTGCGTCGGCTTGAAGCGGTCGCAGTCAACGCCGTTTGGGGTGAGATATAGATTGAGTCCCCTACCGGCGAACAAATTGAACAGCCGCTGCGAGACGCAGTTGACGGCACGAAAGCCTCTCAATGTGCTGATGAGTTGACTTGGGGGCTCGATATCTTCATCCGGTGTAGTGCGGAGATCTGGATCCCACGAATGATGACTATGGATTCCAATGAGGCAATCCCCGTCGTTCATAACGAACCGGGTAAGGGGGGGAATCATAGACAGCAACTGATGCCCGAATATAAGCGTCCGATCATACTCCAGATATTTTGATCGGAACAATCTGGTGTGGCCTTTCAGGGCAAGGATTTCCAATTCCAGACTCCGATCCGTATTCTGCTTAACGAGAGCCTCGGCAATTTGCTGGTAGGACCAGTCGGCCTTGTCAATGAGCAACAACACGCGCATCATCCCCTCCAGAACTTCTCCCAATCCTCCCGCCCGATCTGCATCCCGTTCAGCGCGGTCTGCGGCACATCCACCGCGACCCCGTGCTCCCGCTCGTGCTGACTGAGCTGCCGATGCAGGGTAAAGATCAGCAACTTCAGGTGCTCCAGGCTCATGCGGGCGATGGCCAGCACCTCGCCCTCTTGCGTCTTGCCCATTCGGGGCGGCCCGGGCAACGATCGCACCAAGCTCAGGCTGCACCCGTACGCCGTCGTGATCACTTGGAACCCGTCGGCATAGAAATCGAGCGGGGTCTCCATTACACGGCTCCCTTTCGGTCGATCAACCGCCTCACCGTCCGCACCAGTGCGTGCCACTTCACGCCCGGCTTTGCCATCCGCCTCGCGAATTTCGCATCGAGCCTGATTCGCCGTTCCACGGGCAATCGGCTCCGGCCGTGGGCGGTGTAGTAGGAGATGACGCCGGGGAGCACCGCAGCCAAATCATCTGCCCACACTCCAAGCAGGGTCCTCTCTCGACAGAGGAAAGGCCGCGGGCCGAAGACGGCCATCTTCCCTTGGAGGATATTCCACAGTTGCGGCATCTCGTCGAGAGATGTTGTGCGGAAGAATCCGCCGATTCGCGTGACACGGGGATCGTGACTGAGTTTCGCGTACCTCTCCCACTCTTTCTGCGCTTCTGGGCACGTCGCAAGATGTCTGGCAAGAACGGCTTCGTGGTCATTCCTCAGCGTCCGGATTTTCCAACACCGAAAGGGCGTGCCATGTTTCCCCAGCCTCCATGACCCGTTGAACGGCGGCAGTCCGGAATCCAGCACGGTCGCGATCGCGCACAGGGCGATGATCGGGGCGAAGATGATCAGGCCGACCAGACCGGCGACGATGTCGAACACGCGCCAGCCCATCTACCGAAGCAGCAACCGGGCGAACCCAATCACGGCACTGATCTGCCGACGCCACCGCTGCGGGTCTGCCCAGATCCTCCACGCCCACTCCAGTCCGATCCGCTGCACCCAGACCGGAGCTCGTCGAACCCGCCCCGCGAGGAAATCGAATGCCGCCCCCACGCCGATGACGACCTTGGCCTTCAGCTTGTCCCGGTTCTCGTGCATCCAGATTTCCTGCTTGGGGCACCCGAGGGAGACCCAGAGGATGTCGCACTGTTGGCCGTTCGCCATTTCGAGGAGGCTGCTCTCGGGAGCCGCGGCTGGAATAGCCGGCGACCGCAGATTCAGCGGACTGTGCCCTGCCGCGTCTACGCACTGCCGCATCGCCGCCGTGTACGCCACCCCGAATCCCCCCAGCAACACATGCCGCATCTTTCCCAGGTCCGGATGCCGGGCGACCGCGAGCATCAGATCAGCCCCTGCGATCCGTGGCGCCCGGGCCATGCGAGCAACCGGCCAGCCGTCGGCGAGGTTGATGTGTGACCAGCGAAGTGCCCGCATGTGTTCCGAGTTCCTGTGCGCCTCGACGACCGAGTGGGCGTTCACGAGATTCACGACGCAGGGACTCGTCATCTCCCGTACCCATCCAGTCAGACACCCGAGCGTCGAATCCACAGAGAGCCGCGAGATCGGGACGCCAAGCACCCAGGCAATCATCGCACGACATCCGCGAGGGCCTTCCGGACTCCCTCCGCAAAGCATTCCAGCGTGAACCTTTCCTCCACCGCCCGCCGATTCTCTGCTGCCATTCGCTGTCGGGCATACCGTCCCGCGTGCGACAGCAGGTCGCTCAGCACCTCGGCGAGTCGCCCAGGGTTTCCATACGGCACGAAGCGAACATTCACCCCGTCCTTCAGGACCTCGCCCATGGCTCCCGCAGTCGTGGTCACGAGCGGAAGTCCCGCCGCCATCGCTTCCAACACCGCCACAGGGAACCCCTCCGACGCCGACGGCAGACAGAACACATCCGCCTCCGCCAGCGCATGCCGCTTCGCCGGACCGGTCAGGATCCCAGGGGCTTCCACGTTCGCGGGTCTCGCTTTGACCGCCTGCCAGCCGGCGTCCCGGTCGTGGAGATGCACGAGGCTCCGCTCCCGCCGCAGGTGTTCCCCCAGGAGAACAAGCCGGGCTCCGGGGATGGCTTTGCTGACGGCAGGCATGGCGGCGAGCAAATCAACGGCCCCCTTGGCCCGGGAGATGTGGCCGATGAAGAGGACATTCCTGGCGGGTCGAGACCGGTGCTGGAGCGGAGACGCGCCGGGGTCGAGGCCGAGGTGGGCCCAGCGAACATTGTAACTGGGGACGAGGCTGTAGAACTGGGGCATCAGACATTCGGCTTCGACGAGAACCGCAGCGCAGCGGCGAAGGACGGTGCGGATCAGATCCCGCACCGGACCAGCCTGCGTTGCGTAGAAAGTGGCGAAGGCGTCCCCCCCATACTTCCCGATCACGGGGACACCGACCACCGTTGCCAGCATCGCGAACTTGAGGAAGCCCAGGCGATTGCTCGCCATCGGAATCCACGCCACCTGCGGCTTGACTTCCCGCACGGCCTGTCGCACGACCCACAGTAGTTTCGTGAACCGCCGCAGGCTCCCCCAGCTCAGCCAGCCCCGTTCACGGTTCGCCCGCGAGGTCCAGGCATCGAGATGGCTGATCTCCCAGTGGATCACCAACGGGCTGTCGAGGATCATCCTCGTCGCCGATTCGATCCCTGAGACCGCTCCTCTCAGAGGAGAGATCAGCAGAACCTTAGGTCTCGCCATTCCAAGCCGAACCGGCCTCCTCCAATCTCTGGAGATACAGTTTGCGGAATATCGCAATCGCCTCTTCGCGCTTCATTCCCGCCAGTTCACGGATTGCACTTGTGGCCGTTGCCAGTAACTTTCAATGACTTCCAGCACGCTAAAGACCTTGCCGGGTTCTTTCTCAGCCAGTCGGATCGCTTCCTCGTGGGCATCCGTACCCGTCTCGTGCATCTTCTTCGGTGGAAGTCCCTCCGGGCAATGCACCATCCAGTACCGCCTTGGCTTCCACGCGGGCTCAAGAGATTCAATCTTCGGCATCTTCCCCCTCCCTCCTTAGCCTTACCGCACCGAATACCCCCGACCCGCCATGCAGACGCTGTAAGCGTTCAGGTAGCGTTGTCGTTCCGACGTGGCTCCTCCCGCCGCCCCGGACATTCCGCCCGTCGCCCCGCCGAGGGCGGCCCCGATGGCTGCGCCCTCTCCGGCTTGCCCGAGAAACGCTCCAGCGATCGCTCCTAAGACTGCCCCGGCTCCGGCTCCGAGTACCCCCCCGCCGATGGCTCCAGTTGCAGCCCCCGCCAGTGGATCGGCCGCCGCCTCCTGATTCGCCCATCCCTCGCACTGGTACTTGTCCTGAGCGAGCTGCTCAAGGCTCTGCCCCCGTGCTGGGTAGGCCATCACATGCCGACTGGCATTCGCGGCACAGCCCGCCAAGAGCATGACGAGCAGGACACCCCCACCAATGCGTTTCATGACGCGCCTGCTTCGGCTACTTTCCCCTTCGCCTTGCCCTTCAGGGCCTTGGGCGGGGGCGGGCCCCCGGCAAGCCGAGACAGTTGGACATTGGGCAGCAATACCTTCAGTGCCGCCTCCGCAATGGTTTGCCGCACGGCAGCATCGGTCACGCCGAGCTTGGCCAGGCTGATGATTCGGGACACCCGGCCATTCTCGTTGCTCTGATTCTTCAACTCCGCGCCGACGATCGAAATCGCCGTCCGGCCCTGGAGGTTGGAGACGTCCTCGCCGCGCAAGATGCGGTCAGTCACCTCCAGCCCCAACAGCGCCTGTTCCTTCAGCCGGCTATCGAATGTGTGGGCAGTCATGTCATCTCTCCTTTCTGATCAGAAATCCCCTCTGAGTTTCGGATTCGCTTGTGCCGAAAGCCGAGCGGCTAGTTCACAGCCTGCTCTCTCGCAATCCCCTCTGAGTTTCGGATTCGATTGTGCCGGGAACATCGCCAGCTACACGCTGTACCACGACAACTCGCAATCCCCTCTGAGTTTCGGATTCGATTGTGCCTGAAACGCGATTGCCATATGCCCACGCGTAGCGCTCGCAATCCCCTCTGAGTTTCGGATTCGATTGTGCCGGGAAGGGAGGTGATTCCTGATGAGGGGGGTGCGCTCGCAATCCCCTCTGAGTGTCGGATTCGATTGTGCCTGGAACGCGTACAGCTTGTTTCCATCCTTGTCATGCTCGCAATCCCCTCTGAGTGTCGGATTCGATTGTGCCGCGGGGGAGGGAACATCCGTGCCAAGGGATCATGCTCGCAATCCCCTCTGAGTGTCGGATTCGATTGTGCCGTGCGGGAGGATCCGCTCGGTCATGCGCGCACCTCTCGCAATCCCCTCTGAGTGTCGGATTCGATTGTGCCTCACCCTCTCGCAATCGCTGGAATTCTGATGCCCCACACCCATCTTTCCGCGAACCGGACGTTCCGACACAATCTCCCACCTGCCTGCCTATCGCCTCCTCTCTGTAATTCGTGGTTTCCGTGGCCTCTCCGCCTGCCGCGAATCTCCTGGGCCTGAACTGGCCTCTCGGGGTTCGCGGCATTTACGGCTGGATCACATCCCGCAGATCCGAGAGGGCTTGCCGGGCCTTGGCGAGTTTCCGGCCCCGCTTGCGAATTGGCGCCTCGATAGCCCGCTCCGTCGTCGGCTGGACCGGATCGAACCGGACCAGGCTGATTCCAGCCTCCTCGCATTTGTAGGTCAGCATCCCGATCAGCTTCGCCATGGGCAACTCGCCGAATTCCATCGGCCCGACCGCCAGCTTCCCGATCCCGAGGCGCCGGCATGTCTCCACTACGTCGGCCGACAATTCCTGGAGTCTGCCATGCGCCCAGGCCTCGAACGATCCCACGCGCAGCAGATCCCGCCGATATCTCTGCCTCCACCCGGACCCGCTCTGGCGCCGTTGCAGTCGCAGGCGCTTGTGCAGCCCTGCAAAATGCTGCTTCATCTGGAGCCAGCGCAGGATGCGCTCCGCGTAATTTTCCACGAAGGGCCGTCCATTCTCCAGCGTGGCCCGGAGGTACAGCGACCCATCCACCTCCAGCGGACCGAGGGTCGCCTCCCGATCTCCTGGCACCGGGATCATCAGCGTTCGCTCGTAGCACACCAAGGCGAAGACTTTGCGGCCAGGCCGCTCAAAGAGAAAGGACACCTTCAGCAGGCGCCCCTTGCCCGAGGCGAGATCCTCCAAGACCGGCCTCACGTAGGCCT